>ENA-OVGB01002830-OVGB01002830.1-human-gut-metagenome-genome-assembly--contig:-NODE-2830-length-11517-cov-2.963357_pt1 | contig 11517 bp, 15 predicted proteins | sample MGYA00237767_ERZ505413 | MGnify/ENA primary metagenome ERZ505413 (study PRJEB26158, sample SAMN06016410) | human gut metagenome | biome: human gut; feature: ankylosing spondylitis patient; material...
CAGAAATGTGGAACAAACCTAGATTCGGTTGAATCAAAAAAGATTGATGAACCTAAACCATCAAACCGATTCCAAAGCCTATACAGGATAGCTTAAATGCGAAACTAGCTTCGAATCCAAGTACGGTTATTCAAGATGAAAAGGGATTAAAGAGATTTTACTTATTAGTTGCTAGTATTGTTTGTGGAGTTATTGTTTTACTTGTTGGAATTAAATTGTTTTTCACTTATAAAAGCCTTACTGGTTCTTCTAGTGTATCAGATGCATTTAGTGCGATATACGATGCTGTAGGAAGCGTGAGAATGGGCGTGACGGTCTTCTATATTGTCTTTATGCTTAATTTAGTTTGTATTGGTGGATATATTTATAGATATGTGAAGCTGAATGATAAAAGAAAGGATTCTTTATTGGCTTTAGGAACGCTTGGTGTGAGTGAAATTGTTGCGTTAACGTTAATGCCAACAATGATGACTTTAAGCAAGATTATTACCACTATTGATGGCATCAATAATGGTACATCCAGTTTATGGGATCTTGGCTCTGCAGCGTCTTCTTTCTCAACCAATACAACTGGTTTAAAAGTATCTTTGGCATTGTTCTTCCTGGCTGAAATAGCGGTTGTTGCGGTTTCTGGATATACCATTTATCAAGAAAAAACGGGAAAAGAAATTTCACTAAATAATCTTCAAAACTCTGGCAAAGGTATTGTTGAAACGGTAAAAGAATATGCGAAAACGGAAAAAGGCAAAAAACGTGTTTTGATTGTTTCTGGTGTATGTGGTGCTCTTATCATTTGCCTGGTTGGAACGGGTATCTATAGTGCTGTTAAGAAAACACCGCTTGATTTGGTGTCATCATGTAATATTTCTTTCAAAGGACCGGATGGCAATGGATATGTAGATAGCAATGATTATAATTATGGATGCCAACCGGATTATGATAAAACAAATGATAATATGGGCACTTTTATGAATATGGTTAGTTATTCAGTGGATAAATCGGATGGATTATCTAATGGAGATAAGGCAACTATAACAGCAAAATACTCTGCGGAAACGGCAAAAAGTCTAAAAATAAAAGTTAAAGAATCCGAAAAAACGTATAAAGTACATGGATTAACAAAAGTTTATAAAACATGGAAAGATATTCCTAAGAAGACCAGAGATCAAATTATTCAAAAAGTACAGAAAAGAGTAGAAAAAAAGGCGAAGAATTATTCACCGTATGTTTTCTCTTCGGATGGTGCAACTACTGTGAACTCTGTTGAAAATGTAGCAATTTATTATTCTTTTGATAAAGATTCGGGAATGGGTTCGGTTCTTCCTGTATACAAAGTAAGTGTTACCAATGATCATGATGGGGAAGCTGAGAATAACACTTTGTATTATTATTCAACGGTAAATGTAGATGGTGATTTTAAATCATCCGATAAAAGTGCATTTAAAAATTATATGGATTATTACAAATTAGATGATGATGAAACTGAAGCGGATGTACTCGATAAAATCGCAAATTACGAAAATATGGATGAAGATGATTTAGTTCACTAAAAGAGAGGTTATTCTGTATGAGTAAGTGTAAATATTGTGACTTTGAAAATGATGATGATGCACTATTTTGCGGTGGATGTGGCCATAAAATCGAAGATAAGGAAAGTAAGATTCCGGTAATTCCTAAAAGTGCGGTTCCAAACATTCCAAGTACGGGGAATTTAGATGCTGAAAAAGAAACAAAATCTGAGGGTGAACAAAGTACTTTAGATGTTTCAAACACGAGTACTGAAGAAGATCCAACGATGGTAGATGCCCAAAATACCATTGATTCTAATGTGCCTAAAACACAAAAATCGCATCGTTCAATTCTTATTGTGGTGTTAGTATTAATTATTATTTTTGGTGCAGGTTGTGGTGGATTAATAGCTTTTCAAAATTCAAAACATCAAGCGGAGATTGCGGCTTTAAAAGCCGAGCAGAAACAAAAAGAGAATGAATCGAAAAAGAAAGTGGAAGCTGCGAAGAAAGAGGCAGCTGCCACAAAAAAATCATCGGATTCAGACAAAGATCAATCGAATGACAGTTCGAAACCAAGTGCTGGTACATATGTTGCCGACTATGATATGAAGGAAAGAGCCGATGCTTCGCTTTCTGCTGAACAAGTTGGGCATATCAAAAAAGGAGATTCTGTAGACATTGTAGAAGTAGTCGATAATGGTGACGGTTCATATTGGGGTAAATTATCCAATGGTTAGTATGTTTGTGTTAAAGATAATGAGTATCAGTATTTGTCCTGATTACAATTCTAGTAACTGTTTGCACGAATGTGCAAGCAGTTATTTTTTTTATTTTTTTTGAACCAAAACGGGAATTAAGTCGTCTTCATAGTGAAAGGAAGATAAGAAAGCTTATCGAGGAAAAAACTATGGAACCATTAAGAGAAAAAATGATGAATCAAAAGTCAATGGCAGATGTACAAAAGTATCTGCACCAATTTAATAAGGGTACCCGTAAAGACAAGGATGGAAAGGGTACAGGCAATCATAAAAATGATATTGTTTTTAAAGAAGTAGAAAATAGCTTTGGTAATATGGATCGTTGCCTAAAAGTTTTATCTCGCTACGTTTACACACAGATGGAAAAAGATAAAGTGATGCGTGTATATGATGTATATCATGAAAGTGAGAAACAAAATGGATATAACCGCAAACAATGTCGGCAATATGGAAATGCGGTATATGAATATCATGAAAGAACAAAGAAAAAGAATTGTAAATATCCAATATATGAAATTATGCAGAAGGATATTCATTCCCTTACCACATTAGATGTAGATACTTGTGAATATAGAAAAGCATCTATTGAAGAAATAATGGCATTTTGCAGAAGCTTAAAGAATACTTTTGAAACCTATTGTTTGAATCGATTCATGGGAAAAGATAGAGTGGTAGTTGTTGATGGGAATACAAGAGTCAATATGCCAGAAGATTACAGTTGTTTTAATACGGATTATGCGTTTTACCGAAGCGTCGTAAATCGTATTAACGAAATCGAACAGAGCGTATTGTGATGTAAAAAACACTTGAGATTTTCTCGAGTGTTTAATGGGCATCGGGAAAATGATCGTTGAATTTTCCGCCATAATGATGATTTTTATAGTTTCTGAAATAAAGGAGTGCCAGTAACAATGCAAGATCAAGGAGGATAATCCAAACCATTACTTTGAAACTCAAGGCATAGAAGAAATAGCCAATAAATGAGCCAACGATAATGAATAATCCAAGAATCAACAGAATGGAATCGAAATGTTTTCTTTGCATAAAAGTCACCACCTTCTTCACAAAAATTATCCCATACGATGAATAAAAAAACAATTAGCAAGCTATTGGCATTTAATAATAGCATGCTATTATTCTATTGCGGAAGGAAGTGATAGATGTGGATGAATATACATGTGGTGCATTGTTGAAACAAATTAATGATGTGTTAGAAAAAAATGCCAATAATGCTTTAAGAAAACAAGATTTGACGATTTCGCAATCGGGCGTTTTGGTTTTGCTGGATAAGAAAAGTGATAAAACGGCAAGCTTTAAAGAACTAGAAAAGAGCTTTGGCGTTTCTCAACCTACTATGGTCGGTATTCTAAGTCGTTTAGAACAGAAAGGCATGGTAGAAGTACTAGCGGATTCCAAGGATAAACGGATTCGTCGTGCACATCTTACAGGAGTTGGAGCAGATAAATGCAAAGAAGGATATAAACATATGAAGTCTGCGGAAGACTTGTTGCTGCATGATTTAACGGCAGAAGAAAGAAAAGAATTCTTACGTTTATTGGTAAAAATTAAAAGTTCTATTTAAAAAATGTACGCTTATGCGTACATACTTTATAAGCAAAATAATAGCATACTATTAAAAGGAGGATATGTATGAAAAAAAAGAACAAAAGAGTTCATTGGAAGTATTTGAAAGTGCACCGATTGGTCAAGCTGTGATGAAAAATACGATTCCAGCTATGGTTGCCATGTTGATGGTGCTGATTTACAATTTGGCGGATACTTTCTTTATTGGACAGACAAAAGATGCTCTAATGGTGGCATCGGTTTCCCTTGTAACGCCAGCTTTCTTGTTGTTTATGGCCCTGGGAACTGTATTTGGGATTGGCAGTACCAGTGTTATATCTCGTGCCATGGGTAAAGGCAGAAAAGAGTACGCAGAGAAAGTTTGTGCCTTTTGTATGTGGGGTTGTGTTGTAGTAGGAATTGCCATGGTTATTGTTATCTTTGCGTTTATGGATCCGATTTTAAAAATGCTTGGAGCTAGTGCTCATACAATAGACTACGCAAGACAATACTTATCTATTGTGACCATTGCCGGACCATTTGTATTGATTTCAAATTGCTACGCCAATATTATACGTTCCGAAGGAAAAGTCGGCATGGCAATGATTGGTCAGCTTGGGGGAAATCTATTAAATGTCATTCTGGATCCTATCTTGATTCTAGGCTTTGGATGGAATGTAGCAGGTGCAGCTATTGCCACTGCTGTAAGTAATTTAATCAGTGCTGCATATTATTTAGGTTACTTAAATTTGGAAAATCCATGTTGAGTATTCGCTTAAAAGATGTTGCGATAAAAGACGGTATTTTAAAAGGCGTTTTGGCTATTGGAATTCCAGCTGCCTAGGGGATGTACTAATGAGTGTTTCCAGAATTATCTTAAATGGACAGATGGCTAAATATGGAGATATGGCTGTTGCAGGATATGGTGTTGCCATGAAGATTACCATGATAACCGGAATGATTTGTATTGGTTTTGGACAAGGTATTCAACCATTATTGGTCTATTGTGTAGGAGCCTTCCTTTCAAATCCAAAAGCATTATCTTTGGGTATTGAATTCTCTCGTATTATGCTTACAACCAGCTTCTTATTTGGTATGTTTTATGTACTATCTAATGCTTTACAAGCTATGGGAGCTGCTACTTCTGCATTGATTATTAATATGAGCCGTCAAGGAATTATTTATATACCAGCTATTTTTATTCTTTAAGCAATCATTGGTATGGATGGCTTACTTTGGACACAACCAGTAGCCGATGTATTATCTGTACTGCTTGTGATTCTCTTATATAAGATCACAATCAAAAAGAAGATGCAGGCAGAATAAATCATATATACAAATTACTCATAGGATACAACTTATGAGTTTTTTTGTGCATGCGCAAAAAAATAGACTAGAAGGATGGGAGTCTTCTAGTCTTCTAAATCTTTAGTTAGAGCTTGTACATTCCGAATTTGGTTTTTGATATTAATACCAATAGCTGTTAGAGGAAGATTGATTTGTACTAATTCACCTTGCAATTGAAAAGTCATAACATATTTGAATGACTTCTTTTTAATGGATAATTTTTCTAGATCACTTCGTGGAATCGAAAAATATCCAGTTGGACTTGTGACGTTTAAAGATTTAGTTGCATAATTTAAAATTTTAGAAGTACAAATAACAACCGTCGCCCAAATTTTGGAAACATAATCATGCCCTATTTCTTCAAGAAATTCATTTTTTGCATCTTCCGATAATGTAAGTGCCATAGTATATTACTCCTAAAGTAAGGCTTGAATTTGTGCTTCATACGTTGTGCCTTTACAATGTTGTAAGGCATTATTTAAGTATTCCTTACTTTTTTTATTATTCATATATAAATACTGCAAGCCAATCAGATATTCAAAGACACCAATACGAACGCGTTTAGCCGGATTGGTATACGCGTCTTTTTCTTTTTGTAGTGGCTCTAGTTGAGCTTTGATGTCGCGAATATGTTCGCTTTTTCTTTCGCCTAAGATACTGTACATGATTTGCATTGTTTCGATTTCGTTTTTGTTTGTATCATGTGCTTGGCAAATATCTAACATCTTTTTCGCTTGGGCGTATTTTTTTTGTTCCATATAGAAATAGAAAGCTTGTTTCGCAACAGATGATTTCTGTTCGTCATTCATTTTGATGTTTTCGAACAAGTTATCAAGTTGTTTTTGTATTCGTTTGGCGTCGTTTTGCATAAAATATGCATTTAAACGCATGAATTCGCGATTAAAAGGTCGATAACTGAAAGTACACCAGAAGCCATCCAATACTTGTTCAAATTCTTTGTATTTTCCTTGTTCGAGATATTCTGTCAATTTTTTATAGACAATTCGTTTTTGTATCATAGGAAGCAGTAAGCCAATACCTACTGCGATACAGACAATGATCAAGATCCAATTCATATATATCCTTTCTATGATTTACTAATAATTTGTGATTTCAATTTATTTTCACAAAGCGCTTTAAATTCATCAAAATTATTCACATAAGAAATTTGTTTGATAAAGTCTGGATTAAATAAAGCTGGAGATAAAAAATCCCAAGCACGGAAGGCTTCTAAATTACTTTTTTCAATGCACAATAAGAATACAACTTGTACATGATTTCCTTCGTTGTCCCAAACAATAGGTTTTTTCAACAAAATCTCACCAATGAAAGAATCATCCAAATTGGCATGCATGGGATGAAGGATGGCAATCTTATTGCCAAAATATGTACTGCCAAATTCTTCGCGCAATTCAATTTCTTCGGATAAATTCTTTACTTTATATAAAGAAGCGGCTTTGTTTACTAACCAGTCTTGGATTTGTTTCTTATTGTTAAAATCTTTGATGGCAAATAAGCGTGAATCAAATAGACAAAGCACATCATCAATGTTTTTAAATCCTTCAATACGTACTTTAATCTTTTCCAGTTCTTTTTCATTCGGGAAGAAATTGATCTTTGTAGCTAAACCAACTTCAGTTGCTCGATTATCTTCGGTTGAGAAGAATAAGTCATAGTTATCCAAATCCAATGTTTCCAATTGATGCGTATTTACAAACTGAATCGCTGAAATATATTTCTTGAATTTATCGTATAGGAATTGTTCCAACAAGAAATACTGAGAGCGTTGAAGGTTTGTGATGATACAAATTTTTTTACCACCATTGTAATTTTCTTGTTCATTCAAACTCTTGTTAAAATAAATGGCCAAGAAGGCTGTTTCACTTTCTTTGATCTTGCATTCAAACTTTTCACTGAGTAGATAAGAAAAATATGTAGCAATTTCAAAGGCGTAAGGAAAACTTTGTTTAATGTAATTCAACATTTCATTTTTGATCTGGATATTATTTCTTGCCCGAGAGATTAATGGTTCACAATGTAAAGCCAGTGACATACGAAGATTCATATCATGCGTAAAATCAGCAGGATAGACTTGATGAATTTGTTCTAAGGTATCAAAGATAAAATCGTTGATCTCATCCGAAATATAATGAATGTTGTTCACATTGCTGTGATTACTAATATATAAAGCTAAGAAGTTAATTTCTGTTTGTGGTACCCGAATATGGAAATGCTTTTCGATTCGCGTATAGATTTCGTTAGCAATCTTCAATTCCAAATCTAAATCGGATTGATTATCAATATCTTCTTCGTTTAAATAAAAGAAACTCTTGATACGAACAACGGATATATTGACCCAAATAATGATGTTTTGAAATTCAACATCTGAGATTGGATATTGATCGTGCAGAAATTCTTCCATTATAATTTTGCGAATTCTTTCAAGCCTGTTTCCATCCATGTCAGAAACAGGATCACTAGGAATCATATTGAGATTGTAGTTTAGATTATCAATCAAACACATCCGACAATCTCGTTCGAGGCCATCCACCCATACGTAACCAACAGATTGGAGGAGTTTTAAGGAAAATTTATTTAAAACTTTTTCTACATCTTTTAAATCATTGATCAATGTTGATTTGGATACATAGATGTAATCAGCACATTGAGCTAATGGAATACTTTTTCTTTGGTTTAATAAATAGTTAAGAAGTTTGTGTATACGGCCTTCTTTTTCACTAAGAGATTCCTCATTTTTATTTTTCAAACTAGCAAGGTATTCCTCGAAACCTTTTTGATCTTTTACGATTAAGCGCGTGCCAAATGGAACTTTTGATTCGATTTCAAAAGAAGTTTGATTCTGCATGGCTTTTTTGATGACTTTTATATCGTTTTGTACAGTACGTAAACTGACATTCAATTCATCAGAAAAGTGATTCGCCTTTAGATATTCATTTTTGTGTTCGCAAAATTGTAAAAAAATTTCTGTTTCTCTTTTTGTTAACATACTATTTCTCCTCTCACAAAAAAGTGCACATATAAAAGCAAGTGATTATGAATCAAATTTATTTGCTGACGTTGCACAATGATAAGTTGCTTAATCATGATAATAAATTGCGTAATACATAATACATAGATAAATGTTTTCATTAAAAAACCTATTTATCATAGAACATATTTACATATTATGAAACTTTTTTGATTTATGATTTAAACAATTTCATAAAGATTATGCAAAATAATAGACTGCATAATTAATAATGCAATTCGATACCGCTTACAGAATCAGTTGTTGCATAATGATTGCGCATTTATTGGGTACATTCTATGAAAGAAAACCATTAAAATGACAGTGTAAGTTGAAAACGCTAACAGAAAAAGCTTTCAGAAACTATGAAATTCGGGGGTTAATTATGAGAATTGTATTAGTGTCACATGGTTCTTTCTCTAAAGGTCTATATGAAACAATGGAGATGGTTTTAGGACCGCAAGAAAAAATGTCTTATGTCGGATTATATCCACATCAAGGGATTGATGAATTGAAAGAAAATATTGAAGTAGAATTCAAAAAAGCGGAACCCGGTGAAGAAATTTTGGTTTTAACTGATTTGTTCTATGGTAGTCCCTTCAATGCAATTGTTCAATTGATGAACAAGTGGGATGTATATCATTTAACTGGAATCAACGTTCCTCTATTAATGGAAATCTTATTAATGAGAGGCAACGGTAAAAATGCATCAGAAATTTGTGATGAAACATTGAAATTGGCAACAAACACAGTGTCTGACGTTAGAAAATATTTAGCAGACCTAAAACAAGCAAATGTTCCATCCGATGAAGATGACTTTTAAAAAATAATAAGGAGGAAAAAAAGTATGCGTAACATTGTATGGTGTCGTGTAGACGACAGATTGATTCACGGAGAAGTAGTAACGGCTTGGATTCCGTATACTCATGCCAACCGTGTTGTCGTAGTTGATGACGAAGTGGCAAAAGATGATTTTAACAAGCGTGTATTAAAATCTTTAGCACCAGCAGGAACACAAGTTGCAGTACTTACTGTTGCCGGAGCTACAAAAGCTTTACAAAAAGATCCAAAACCAGGTGAAACAGTATTGTTGTTAACAAAATCACCAATTGTATTTGAACAATTATTAGATGGCGGAGTTGCTATCAAAGCAGTAAACATTGGTGGTATGGGTATCCGTGGTGATCGTCAACCATTCCTTAACAATATCTCTGCAAGCCCTGCAGAAGTTGATTCTATGCGCCGTATGAAAAACGAAAAAGGCGTTGACGTATTCTATCAGTTAGTACCTGAGCAGAAGGTAATTGATATTTCAAACTTACTATAAAATAAAATATTCAAAGAAATATCATAAGAATTTCTGCTAGACATAAAGAAAAGGAGAGAAAAAGTATGTCTGTATTTCAAGCAGTGCTTCTTGGAATCCTATACTGGATTGGAGAAGCCAATTTCCCATTTGTTGGATTGTGGACAATTCAACGACCACTAGTTTGTGGTTGGATTGCAGGTATCATTTTAGGCGACCCATTACAGGGAGCTATGGTAGGTGCATCCATTAACTTAGTTTATTTAGGATTTATTTCAGCCGGAGGATCTATGCCAGCCGATATGACATTGGCCGGAACATTAGGTGCCGCATTCGCTATCACTGGTCACTTAGATGCCAAAACAGCCTTGGCCTTAGCCGTTCCAATTGGAATCTTAGGTACATTGGTATGGTATACTCGTATGACTGTTGACTCTGTATGGGTTCACTTAGGTGATAAGTTGGTTGAAAAAGAAGAATATCATAAGTTATGGATTGTAAACGTTTTGTTGCCACAAATCTTATCCGCTTGTATCTGTATTATTCCTGCTTCTTTCGCAGCTTATTTCGGAGCAAGTTACATTACACCAATTATTAATACATTATCTGGTACACCATTAACAATTTTCCAAATTATCGGTGGAATGATGCCAGCATTAGGAATCGCAATCACATTACAATATATCTTTAAGGGTGAATCACGCGTATTCTTGTTCATTGGATTTGTTGTAGCTGTTTATTCCGGATTGGCTTTATTGCCACAAGGTGTTATCGCTTTCTTAGTTGCTATTGCTTATATCCAATTACGTTATAGCGGTGGAGCTGGAGAAGCAAAAGTAGAATCAGCAAATGAAGCTGATATAGATGAAGAGGAGGATTTCTAAGATGCCAGATATTAAGACAGATGCTAAACATGTTATTCCTAAGAAGCACCTGTATCATGCTGCGTTCAACTGGGAAACATGGGTTCAAACAAACTATAACTATGAACGTATGATGGGTATGGCTTGTGGTCACACATTTGTACCAATCATTGATGATTTATATAAAGATGATCCAGATGGAGCTGCAAAACGTAAAGAAGTTATGCAACGTGAAATGGAATTCTTCAACGTCCATCCAGAATTTGGATCATGTATCTTAGGTATGGCTATTGCTCTTGAGGAACAAAAATCATTAGGAGAACCAATTACTGGTGAATTCATTACATCATTGAAGACATCTTTAATGGGACCTCTTGCTGGTATTGGTGATACGATTTGGCAAGGTGTATTAATTCCAATTTTATTGGCTATTCTTATTGATATTACTTTAAATTTCAAAACGGTGTTAGGTGCTGTAATTTATTTGATTTTGATGCTTGTTATCACGTATGTATTTAGTTTTGCTAACTTCTTCTTCGGTTATAATGCAGGATCGAATGCAATCCTGGATTTCTTGGAAAAAGGTTTATTGAACAAAATCTTTTGGTGCACAAGTTATGGGTTGTATGGTAATGGGAGGATTAATTGCCAACTATGTAAACGTAAGTTGTGGTCTGGTATTAGTCACTTCTGGATCTAAATTCGTTGTACAAAAATCATTGTTCGATGCTGTAATGCCAAAGATTTTGCCTTTTGCTTTCACATTCTTAGTATATTGGTTAATGGCTAGCAAAAAGTGGAGTTCTTTAAAAGTTATCGGCTTGATCATTATTATCGCCGTTGTCGGTGGTTTAACTGGTGTCTTAGCTGCATAAGATATCTAGATTTGCAGTGTAGAGATACACTGCATTTTTTATCGGAGGAATAAAAAGAAATGAATAAAGAAGAATTGAAGAAACATGCAAATAATGTCCGCAAGAATATTCTGACAGCCGTTTATTCAGGACAGTCAGGTCACCCAGGTGGATCATTATCATCTGCTGATATTTTAACTTATCTATATTTTGATGTCATGGATATCAATGAAGACAATGTAAAAGGGATTGACCGTGATCGTTTTGTCTTGAGTAAAGGACACGTT
>ENA-OVGB01002833-OVGB01002833.1-human-gut-metagenome-genome-assembly--contig:-NODE-2833-length-11515-cov-3.205759_pt1 | contig 11515 bp, 9 predicted proteins | sample MGYA00237767_ERZ505413 | MGnify/ENA primary metagenome ERZ505413 (study PRJEB26158, sample SAMN06016410) | human gut metagenome | biome: human gut; feature: ankylosing spondylitis patient; material...
TTCGAACTGCCAATTACCTTTCCGTCTTTATATCCGGAATATTTTTTACGTCCGTATCTTCCACCGGTTTCATTAAATGCAGTCGCAAATTCCATCTCAATAGCATCATATAAATCAAAAATATCCGGCATAATATTTACATACCTGCGGTAAGATTCCGGATCTTCCAGATAAAGTTCCAGCATTTTGGCCTTGGAAGAATACGCCCTGATCGGATGTGTCATTGAATTAAACTTATCAATATTAAACATGTTGATAATTGAAACAATCTCACGTGCATCAATCATTTTCAGTCTTTTATTATTTTCTTCATCAAAAGCCTGCTGATTCTGTTTGAACGCAATCCGGCTGAAAAATGGCATTCCCTCAAGCCCCTCTTTAATCGGATCAAATTTCTGCTGAAGCTCGGCCATGGATTTTTCATCTACCTGAACCGATGTATTACGTGCCTCTGCCAGCTTTTCAATAATATCTTCCACACCTGTCATCACTTCAAACTGAACATACTGGTCAAGATCGGCATCTCGATGTTCACATACAATTTTGTAAGTATGTCCACCATCAATATTACCATGAAGCATACTGTCTGCAAAGTCAATTTTTACTTCTTTTGTCTGATTATTGTATGTACAGCTCTTTGCGGAAAGGACAATTCCCCGATTTTTCAGATGGAAATAGCCATCGTTACTTTCCGGGGATTCCTGAATTGCCTGTGCGACCCCGGATGTAAGTCTCTGGTCACGGGGATTGGTCGCCATTGGAATCCCACCCGGCACATCACAGATCTTTACATAAAACACATATTTTTTCGCCAGACTATTAAATGGGTCATCCAGTTTACGAAATGAATTTTCTTTTACGTACATGGTTTTTGTCACAGACATTATGGTTCCTCCTTATAAAATACCGTTATTTACGTATATCGCTTTTTCAGAATATCGCAATATCGTTATTTTGTCAATATCATTTTTTGCATTTGAAACAAAAAATCTGCACCCTTCCATCTTACGATGAAAAAATACAGATTTTATGCTTTGGAATGTATTCAAACAGCTTCCCGGATCCAGTCAGCTGTTTTATTTATGTTGCATCATAGCATATTCAATAAGTCATACACTCTTTCTCTTGTAATTTCCGCTGCTTTTTTTAATGCTTCTCTTAACTGGTCATCGCATGCATATATGTACAAGCCATTTACTCCACGTGTCATAAGGACACGAATCTCATGCTTCAGTAATTCTTTTGCAAAGTTCTGCTTTGTACCATCTTCCATGGTTCTATTCTTGGTTACTTTTCCATTACTGGTTTCACTTGGATCATAAACAATTTTGCCATTTCGATATTTTACAGATTTTCCAAGAATCACTCCTGCATAGTTGAGATCAAATCCCTGAATTGTATAAGTTGAACCAACTTCGGCAATTGTGTGTGCCTGCTCTGCCCATGCCTGTTCTTTTATCTTCTTTTTCTCATCTTTATTAAGATTTTGTTCCAATTCATAATTCCATGGCTTATGCCATATCTGATTTTCAATCCACACATCTACTTCCCAGTATTTTTTTGATGTATCCTCCGGCTTTTTGCCTTTCTTATAATCCCAGTCATAATTGGCAATAACACGCGACAATCGACTCTTCTCGCTGCTTGCTTTCTTTTTTATTTCCAGGTCTAACGCTTCCGGCGAATCGAATATTTTTATTTCATAATCATGATGTGGGATTTTGTTTATAATCTGTTTCTTCGTAAAGGCATCAATCCATGCAAGTGTCTCATTATCCGCCTGCATGCGTAGCTGCTTTGTCAGCGTAATATAATTCTGCTGCTCGATTGCTTTATTACGGTATCTGTCAATCATCTGTTTTTCCCAGTACTGGTCCATTCTGAGTATCTGATTCTCATCAAATACAATGACAACTACTTTTGCTCTTTTTATGATATCATCCAACTGATTTTTTCCGCTGTATCCCTGATTTCCCTGGGTAAAAAGCAAATGTGCCTCATCAATAAAAACGACATCTACAGAATCCAGATCCTTATGCCTGTTCAAAAAAGTGGAAGCCTTACTTACTACTTCACCATATTTTTCTGTAATCCCCAGCTTCTTTGCAATGTCAGAATACACTTTTACCTGTTCATCATGATTGACTACCATGCAGCATTTGAATTCTGCATTGTCTTTTTCTTCTTCCTGACAGTACAATTCATAAAAAATGTTGCTGTTCAGAACCGTTTTTCCAGTTCCTGCTTCACCATCTATAAATATGATCTGCTTTTCATGCTTTTGTCTGGCAAGATCAATGCATTCCAAAATCTGGATTTTGGCATTCTCCTGCTCATCCGTTAATTTGTGCAACGGAGATGCTTTATAAATCGCAGAATCTTTCACGATATTTTCATCCGGAAAAAGTTCTTCATCTGACTCATGAAGCTCTGTCCAGATTTTCTGAAAAATCCCCTCAAATTCCTCAGATGGATAATAACTCTTCTGGGGATTTCCTCTTCCATTGTGTACCTGTCGCACTTTATCCACACTCATGAGATAATGCATAAGACGATTTTCAACATCCAGTGTCAGGGATTTATTGAAATGTTCATGTCCGATGATATAAAGCGAAGCGTCTTTTTGCAGCATTCTATGTTGCCAGGTTTCATGTTTGATTCGGTTATGATAATGCTGTCTCGTACGTGCAAAGATATTGTTTGATTCCCCGACATATACATCATACTTATTCGTTTCCGGCCAGTTATGGATGTATACCGTCGGAAAATTCATGATAATATCCTTTGCATCTTCTGCCTCATTTGTTTTGATTTCTTTCTCAAATTCAGCCAGTGCAGTTTCATTGTCTTTTATTTTTCTAATAATTGGTTTTGTGATGTTCATGCTCATTATCGTTTTTTATAACCCATCTTCCCTTACGGTTGTTACCTTCTCGTACTATAATAAGATTCTTTAGATTTGGTTTCAAAAGTTTCTCTGGGTTAATTATATCATTTAACCACTCACACCTCAATTACCGTTTTGTTGTTTATATTGTCAAAAAAAGGCACCGACTGCCCTCCGACAGTGTCTTTCTCATCTTTATGCTCTTTCCATTGCTTCTTTGTAATCTTTTGTATCTGTGAAGATCTCGTTCTTCCACGGATTCTTTTTCTGTACTTTTGCGCGTTTCAGGATGTATGCGAAGACGAATACATTCACTGCAAATGACAGTACGGAAATAATTCCCTGTGCGGTCGGTTCTGCGATAGTCGGCATACTGCTTCCCATTGCTGCTGCGATGCCTCCCTGTCCGTATACGGAAGTGACTGTTGTGAAACGGCTCGCATCCTGGAACAGCGGGAATACCTGTGCGAACATGCACCAGAGAGCCAGTGTGTTTGCACGGTTCTGAATCCAACCGCCTTTATTCCAGAGTGCTGCTGCAAAGGTAGGTGCAAGCAGAAGTGCCAGTCCGCAGTACCAGGAATGTGTCGGCAGGTTCAGATATGTATATTGGAAATTCCAGATATCATATGCAAGGACATATACCCAGATCATGTCCGGCCAAAGCATATCTTTTTTGTCTTTTGAGGAATAGATTCCCCACCATCCTGTCATACAGAAAATATTTAAAATTCCGGCAAGTCCGTTTAATACGTTCCACCAGCCTCCATAAAGCCATACACCTTCGGAGGAAAGCCACCAACCGCCAGCAAGCGAACCGGCACGGACTGCTGATTCAAAGTCTGATGCTACTGCGATCAGGATATTGATTGCAACAATGATAAACGGAAAAGCTTTAAATCCATGAGATTTTCCAAGTTTTCCCCAGTGATACTTCAGTATCATAAATCCGATACAGCCTGCTGTTGCCGCATACAGTTTTGCATAATGGAACCAGCTGTTCATGTGTACATAAGTGTCATTATTCAGTGCCCAATCGGCTCCCATTGCTGCTCCGACATAGATAGCGATAAAGTACACGCTAAGTGCTGCAGGAAGGATCAGGAAACAGGCAATACCGCCCGCTTTGGATCTTCTTGCGATTTCATTCATTACGACAAGTCCGGCAAATACTAGCAGCCATCCAAGAAGCTGCCATCCGGCTGTCTCTCCGTAGATTTGAAAAAACATACTCTTTACTCTCCCTCTTTTGTTTATTCTACTTCTATTTCCTTAATGTTGAACTCATTTCCCTGCAATAAATAGGTATGCTCACTTCCGCAATGCGGGCAGATTTTGCCATGTTCTACCGTGGGATATGTCTGCTTGCAGTCTTCACAATACGTGATTGCAGGTAATATTTCCACCACTAATTCAGATTCATCGAACAGAGGCCGCTTTTTTGCGGCCCATGTCCAGCAATTCTGTAAATAAGACTCGATCACTGTCGAGACCTCTCCCAGTTCAAGTGTGACTTTTCGTACATGTGTCACTTTATTTTCAGCGGCCACCTTTTCCAGATGATCCATGATATGAAAAGTTACTCCAAGCTCGTGCATATTTTTGCTCCTTTATCTGAGAGCTGCTGCACAGCTCCTATTTTTTCTTTTTGAATTTCACTTTGATCGACTGTTTCACCATGTTTGGAAGAATGTATTTCAACTTATCTTCCGAAGCACGCATAATGGAAGCTCCCGGAATCTCTCTGTGCAGGTGGATTGCGTCAAACATACATTTCGTTGTACAGACACCACATCCGATGCATTTATTCGGGTCGACAACAGATGCTCCGCAGGACAGGCAGCGGGAAGTTTCTTTTTTCACCTGCTCTTCTGTCAGACTCTGTGACAGATCACGGAAGGTTTTTGCCTGTTCTTTTACATCCGCTTTTGGCGGAATCTGACGACTGGATGAGTCATAAGTTTCCACTTTGATGTTTTCTTTGTCCAGTTCGATGAAATCACGTCGATTACGTCCGATCGTCAATGTACAATGTTCATGGACGTAACGGTGAAGAGAAATTGCACCTTCACGTCCGGCCGCAATCGCATCAATGGCAAATTTCGGTCCAGTGTATACTTCACCACCTACAAAGATATCCGGTTCAGAAGTCTGGTAAGTCAGTTTGTTGGCAAGTGCACCACCGTTCGGGCGGAGTTCTACATGAAGATTATCCAGCATATGGCCCCAGTCGATTGCCTGGCCTACTGAGAAAATGACATGACGACAAGGAATTGTTACTGTATCGTTCTCATCGTATTCCGGTGAAAATCTGCCCTGTGCATCAAGTACACGGGTACATTTTTTGAAAACAACGCCACTTACATGGCCATTTTCTTCCAGAACTTCTTTTGGTCCCCAGCCACAATTCAGCTCGATTCCTTCTTCGAGTGCTTCTTCGGTTTCCTCGTTGCTTGCCGGCATTTTTTCTCTTGCTTCCAGACAGAACATGGAAATCTTTGCATCAGTACATCTGCTGCTGATTCTTGCCGCGTCAATGGCTACGTTTCCGCCACCAACTACAACCACATCACCTTCAAGCGCAAAACTCTCTTTTGCACCGGCTTCTCTTAAGAAATCCACGGCCGCATATGCACCTTCGGCATTTTCTCCACTGATTCCCGGTTTTCTTCCTCTCTGGCAGCCGATCGCAGCATAAAATCCTTTATATCCCTGCTCTCTCAGGTCTTCGATCGTAACGTCTTTTCCAACTTCTACGCCACAGCGGATTTCTACGCCAAGCTGACGGATCACATCAATTTCTGCCGCCAGAAGATCTTTTTCCAGTTTGTAGGATGGAATTCCATAGCGAAGCATACCGCCCGGTTCTGCATTTTTTTCAAAGATCGTCGGTTTGTATCCGGTCAGTGCAAGGAAATATGCACAGGATAAACCAGCTGGACCGGCTCCGATGATTGCGATTTTTTCTTCAAATCCGCCTTTCAGTGACGGAATTGTTTTCTTTGGAATGAAGCGTGTCTCTGCATTCAGATCACGTTCTGCAATAAAGCGTTTGACTTCATCGATTGCAACAGCTTCGTCGATTGTACCTCTTGTGCAGGCATCTTCGCAGCGACGGTTACATACATGCCCGCAGACTGCCGGAAGTGGATTATCTTTCTTGATCAGTGCAAGTGCATCCTCATAGCGGCCTTCTTTTGCAAGCTGCAGATATCCCTGTATTCCGATATGAGCCGGACAGGCTGTTTTACACGGTGCTGTTCCGGTATCATAGCAATTGATACGGTTGACATCGCGGTAGTTGTGTGTCCACATATGTTCACCCCATGGCTGATCGCCTGGAAGTGGCATGCGTGGATATGTAATCTCGCATCCTTCTTTATCGCAGAGTTTCTGTCCCAATTTCACCGCTCCTGCCGGACAGGCTTCCACGCATTTTCCACATGCGACACAGTTCTGTTTCTCTACTTTTGCGATATATGCAGAACGAGACATATTTGGTGTATTAAAGAGCTGTGACGTACGAAGCGCATAACAGACATTTACATTACAGTTACAGATAGCAAAAATCTTATCTTTACCATCAATGTTTGTGATCTGATGTACAAAACCGTTTTCTTCTGCCTGTCGGAAAATATCCAGTGCTTCTTCTTTTGAAATATAACGTCCGTCTTTCTGTGTCTCCACAACATAATCTGCCATATCACCAACTGCAACGCACCATCCTTCCGGATCATCGGCGCAGCCTTCGTCATGTGTCAGTCGGGAACGACGGCAGGAACAAGGGCTTGCTGCATATTTTCCCTCATATTTACTAAGCCAGTAGGAAATATGTTCCAGATCAACAGATTCATTTTCCATCTCGATTGCTTTTTCAACAGGGATGACATGCATACCGATTCCGGCACCGCCCTCCGGTACAAATGGAGTAATTTTCTCCAGTGGCAAACGGGACATATGTTCAAAAAATGTACCCATTTCCGGGTTGGATTCCAGTATTTTTGCGTTCATATTAAAGAATTCCGCACATCCCGGTACATACATCGGCAGGACATACTGCTTCTCATGTGCCGCATTTTCCCAGTTGTATTCGAGAAGTCCTTTGCGTGACATTTCTTCCAGAAGTGCCTCACATTTTTTCTCTTCCAGCCCTGAAATTTTCACGATCTCCGACAGTGTTTTTGGCTTTCTTACCCCAAGCTTCAATGCCAGGAGTGCTTCCTCATCAGTAAGCACTCCGGCCAGTCCCCAATACTCCGGATCATTTCTGGTGATCTTTTTAAGACCCAGCTTCTGCGGAATACGGTCTGTGATCTTTTTGCCCAGTTTCGCAATTGGCTCGCGAAATGGTTTACCCGGATCCGGTGTAAATTCCGGGTACACATAATCCGGATAAAGCTCCTTATCGAGTTCTTTTTTCATCTCTCTTTCCTTTCCCTTCTCTCTTCTGTTTTGTTATGATTTCCAGTCAGTAACCTGCTTTTTCAGCCATGTAGTCCATGCTTCTATGCCTTCTCCTGTCTTTGCACTGACCGGGAAAATCTCCGCTTTTGGATTTCTCTGGTGAATGTATTTTTTTACCAGTTCCATATCAAAATCAAAGTATGGAAGTACATCAATCTTATTGATCAGAACTGCATCACATACTTCAAACATTAATGGATATTTCAAAGGTTTGTCATGACCTTCCGGAACAGAAAGAATCATTACATTTTTGGATGCGCCTGTGTCAAACTCGGCCGGACAAACAAGATTTCCTACGTTTTCGAGAATCGCCAGATCTACATCTTCAATGCCCAGACCTTCGATCCCCTGCTCTGTCATTTTTGCATCCAGATGACACATGCCACCTGTATGCAGCTGAATTGCTTTTGCCCCGGTTTCGGCAATTGCAAGTGCATCCACATCTGAATCAATATCCGCCTCCATGACCCCGATACGAAGGTCATCTTTTAAAGCTGCTATCGTTCTTTTCAGAGTTGTCGTCTTTCCTGATCCAGGTGACGACATCAGATTCATCAGAAAGACACCTTTTTCTTTCAGTCTGCTCCGAAGCTGATCTGCCTGTCTGTCATTGTCCGCAAACACGCTCTCTTTAATTTCCAGAATCCTTACTTTTCCCACCTGTTTTTATTCCTTTCATCAGTATTTCTACCATTTCTTTTTTTGCCTGTTCATAAGTCAGTTCATTTTGATACAGAATATCTGACTCCATAAAACAATATACAGTGCCTTTTACCATTGCCATTACTACCGGAATGGAAACTTCTCGAATCATGCCCTCTTCCATGCCTTTTTCAAGATACTTTTCTGCCTGTTCCCATCCATTGTTTACTGACCTCATCAGATGTCGGTATGGCTTTGGATACTTTTCCGCAAGTTCGTAGATTCGGCTCAGTCCAATGTTGTAATACTTTTCCGGCAGTGCGCACAAAAGCTTCTCCAGTTTCTGCACTACATTCAGACTTACATCCGCCTCCAGTTCTTCCTGCATACTGTTTAAATCTGCCGCATAACGGTCCGCTACTGCTACCAGAACTGCCTGTTTGCTTTCAAAAACTGTGTAAATTGTTTTTTTACTGATTCCAAGTCGCTTCGCCAGATCGTTCATTGTAAATTTCAGGCCGTTCTGTTTAAATTCCTCAACCGTTGCATCAATAATTTTATCCCGCATTCAATCCTCCATTTGGAAACCCGGAAACTTTTTTTGGTTTTCTGGTTTCCATTATTGTAATGCCTTGTTAAGATATTGTCAATCTATATTATAAAAAAGGCTGCGTAACTTTACAATTTACAATTAAGTAAATGCTGTTACGCAGTCTGCTGTATGTCCCTATTCTTATTCTACTGAAAAAATTAAAATCCTTTCTCGCTCATTCTTTACTTCAAACAAATCTTCTGTGCTTATTTCATCAACAAACATTAAAGCTTCTTCCGTCATGAGACAGCTTATATATTCCTCTGACGGATAGTAAAAGATTAACAGAATTTCTCTTGGATTCTCATAGTATGATTCATAAATTCTGGCAAGAACTTTTTGCAGTATTTCTACAGAAAACGGATTAAAAAATAGCACCTGTCCACATCAGTTGGTACTGCATATTCTTCTGCTCCTGTCAGCTCAAAAGATACTCTTCTGCCCGATACCGCATGTTCTCTGTTAGATTCTGCTGCACTAAAAATACGCTCATCATATTCCACACCGACAGATCTGCATCGCGTCTGATAGGAAAGATAAAAACATACCCTGCCCTTCCCAGTACCATAATCAAGAACTGTATTTTTCTTACTGATCAACCCACTGTTCGCCAGGCGTTCTAATACCAAATACTGCGTCGGCTCATACGGATATCTGTACTGATCAGAACGAGAATCATCCCGTCCGGTCGTCTTTATCTTCAACAATTTGTCCCATTGACTCTCAATTTGATTCATATCTTCTGCTCTTCTTCTGTAGAATTTTGGATTTCATTTATAATATTCACTTCACATCCTGTCCCAGTTTTTCCAGTTCTTCCATAGCTTCTGTATTCTTTTCAAGTTCATCCTTAGCATTTGCAGAATAGGTCTTGAAAAACAATACTTCCCATGATAAATATCCTGCCATGCATTCAAACTGTTTCCTGATCAGCTCGTACTGTATGTTGTCAGTTGGAGAACCACCAACGACAATCACTCCTATCTTTTTCTCCTTTAACTGCATTCCTCTGCAGTAACATTTATCAATGATCTGTTTCATCTGTGCAGACATTCCCCACCAATAGACCGGGGTTGCAAAAAGAATCATATCTGCTGCTGCAATTTTGTCAATTGTCGGGTTCGTATCATCCTGATCTACGCACCCCTTATGGCACTGACAGGCTTTGCAGCCTTTGCATGGAGCAATATGTAATTTATCAGGAGAAATCATCTCAATCTCATTATGTTCAGCTGCTCCCTTTATAAAAGTATTGATTGCTGTTAACGTATTTCCCTTTCTTGCACTTCCATTAATAATTACGATCTTCATAGCTGATCTCCTTTTCTTTTTATTTGTCACATTTAAACTTTATTTGCAAAGCACTCTCCTTATCTTTATCCGACCAATACTTATATCATCTGTTCTCTTCCCAGTAATCCTCTGCATCCTGTATATCATCAAACTCATCGACATGATCATAATAAAAATCTTCTGGATCATCGTAATCATACACATCGTACATATCCATGCTCTTATCATCTCTGCTGTAATTGCGTTTTGATGAAGATGAATGCACGAACTCTACAGCATTGCTAACCCTGCCATTTCGACAAGTCGCCATAAATTTTTTCGCTCCATCCCTTTATATGGTACATCTTTCTTGATTTCTTCTCTTTTTTCTTTCTCTTTCTGTTCTGTATACTCTTCATATTGCGCTTTTGTTTCCGCTTTCGCTGTCTGCATTTTCTCCGAATATTTTCCAGTATATTCATTTTCTCGCGGGAAATTCCACGTAAGCCTGTACAGCTGCTCAATTTTTTCTTTGTCCGCAACACCTTTACAATATTCCGCATATGGTATGATATATCTGCTATCTTCGTAGTCTGTTGGCAATTTCTCCAGCAGTTTTATCGCATCCTCATACTCTCCAGCATCTATACACGCATTCGCTTCTTTATACCATTCCTTGTTCTGGCTTTCTGCTGCCTCTTTTGCCCTCGCTCTGGCAGCCTCATCTCCCTTGATAGCACAAAAAGGAACTCCTGTAACTACCAATACGAAAGCTATTACAGCTATAATTTTCTTCTTCATACGTTAAATACTCCCTGCAATATTATTTCTTCCTTCCATTTTTTAGGGTGTATACTGTATTTCTATAAGCACCCAATCGTTCAAGCACCCCCATATCAACCAGTTTTCCAAGAATACTTCTGATGCGATGTAATCTGCCCGTTTTCTTTTGCAAAATGCAATACCTTTTTCTGCTGCTCACTTAAAGTATTTATCGGCACTTCATCGGCACTAATCGGCATTTTATCGGCACTACTTGTCACTTTATCGGCACTAGCGTTTTCATTATCCTTATCAATTATTATACTATAATCAAACGAATATTCATCATCTAATGGTACAACGATACGAAACACATCATCTTCTACAAACTGCGGATCTCTTCCCGAATAATACTTACTATATTTAAATAGTTTTCGAACTCCAGAACCTAGTTGATCTGCATATCCAATATTTCTGAAAAATGCTGCAATAATTGGATTCTTTGGATTTGGTTCCAGATTGTCAACTGTAATAATGCCCTCTTTCGATGCACGATTTGCATTTTCTACATACATCCGCTTCTTTTCAATTACAAACTTTGCTGTATAACTACTGGTAAATTCTCGGTGCATTAGCGTATTACTAATCATCTCTCTGACAATTGTATTTCTCAGACTTTTATTTATCGCGCCTTCCAGGAAAAACTTATCTGGCAGGTTTTTTCTTCCAAATTCCAGAAGTTGATTATAACTCTCAATCAGGTTCGTTTTAATGATTTCTCGATCATCGTAGCGATCTACATTTACTTTACGCACAAGTGCATCCGTAACATAAGCTGGAGCCACATTTAAAATTACATCATCTTTTCCAAGAAGCATAATTGCCGCAAGATTGTA
>ENA-OVGB01002834-OVGB01002834.1-human-gut-metagenome-genome-assembly--contig:-NODE-2834-length-11515-cov-3.097208_pt1 | contig 11515 bp, 8 predicted proteins | sample MGYA00237767_ERZ505413 | MGnify/ENA primary metagenome ERZ505413 (study PRJEB26158, sample SAMN06016410) | human gut metagenome | biome: human gut; feature: ankylosing spondylitis patient; material...
CTTGGCCTGCTTGCGGCACAGCGTCAGGCAGCCGCGCTTGCCGAGTCCGAGCAGCTTGCGCAGCTCGGTATCCGTGAACGGACGGCCCTCGCCGGTGCCCTGCACCTCGATGAACTCACCCTTGCTCGTCATAACCACGTTGCAGTCCACGATGGCGTGGCTGTCCTCGGCGTAGTTGAGGTCGAGTACGGCTTCGTCCTCAAAAATGCCGACCGAAACGGCTGCAACCTGTGCAGTGAGCGGCATTTTCTCGATCACGCCCTCGTCGACCAGCTTTCTGCACGCGAGATAGAGCGCCGCATAGCCGCCCGTGATGGACGCGCAGCGCGTGCCGCCGTCCGCCTGGATGACGTCGCAGTCAATGGTGATCTGGCGCTCGCCGAGCGCCTCGCGGTCGACGACCGCGCGCAGCGCACGGCCGATCAGACGCTGGATCTCACTCGAGCGGCCGTCCAGCTTGAGCGACTTGATGTCGCGCTTTTTGCGCGTATTGGTCGAGCGCGGCAGCATCGCGTACTCCGCCGTGACCCAACCGAGGCCCTTGCCCTCGAGGAAGGGCGGAACCTTTTCCTCGACTGACGCGGTGCAGATGACCTTGGTGTTGCCCATTTCAGCCAGCACCGAGCCCTCCGCATACATGGTAAATCCGGTCGTCAGCTTGACCGGGCGCATTTCGTCCTTCGCTCTTCCGTCAGGTCTTGTCATTCCTGCTCCGCTCCTTCTTCTTCATTTTCGCTGTCACCTGTCATCTGCTCTGCCGGCGGCAGGATGGCCTCGAGGAACGCCGCGCGGTCGAAGTCGATCAGATCGTCGATGCCCTCGCCGACGCCGACGAGCTTGACCGGGACGCCGAGACCGGCCGAGATGGCGATGACGATACCGCCCTTGGCGGTGCCGTCGAGCTTGGTGAGGATGATCTCGTTCACGCCGCTCGTATCCTTGAACATCTTCGTCTGCTGAAGGGCGTTCTGCCCCGTGGTGGCATCGATGACGAGTATGGTGCGGTGCGGCGCGCCGGGAAGCTTGCGCTCCACCACCATGCGGATCTTGTGCAGCTCGTCCATGAGGTTGGACTTGGTGTGCAGACGGCCCGCCGTATCAATGAACAGCACGTCGTAGCCGCCCTGCATGGCCTTGTCCATGGCCTCGAAGGCCACGGCCGCAGGATCTGCGCCCATGCCCTTGGCATGGAAGTCCGCGCCTATGCGCCTTGCCCACACCTCGAGCTGTTCCACGGCCGCCGCACGGAAGGTATCGGCCGCGGCAATGAGCACCTTCTTGCCCTGCATCTTGGCGCGATAGGCCAGCTTGGCGATGGTGGTGGTCTTGCCCACGCCGTTCACGCCCACCATGAGTATGACCTCGGGCGGATTCACCGCGGCAATGCGGCGGGGCGTCTTGAATATGGCCTCCACTTCCTGCTCGAGCAGGGGCATGAGACCGTCCGGCGTGGTCACGCCCTCGGCGCGGGAGCGTTCCTTCAGACGGCGCACCAGGGCAAGCGAAGGCTCGGCGCCCATGTCGGCCATGATGAAGAGCTCTTCCATCTCATCCCAGAAGTCCTGCGTGAGCTCGGAATGACCGGACATGAGGGCGGAAAGCCCCTGTCCGAAGCGGGCACGCGTGCGGGCAAGGCCGCTCTGAAGCTTGGAAAAGAGCCTGTCGCGCTCGTCCTCCTCGTCCTCCATGTCGAGAGCCAGGGCCAGACGATACTGAAGTTCCGAGCGGAAGTCCTCCAGCCAGTGATAGTCCATGCGCTCAAGCCAGGTACGGAAATCGTCCAGGAACACGCGGGCTTCGTCTTCCGGAGTCTCCAGCGCGCGAAGCAGGAAGGAGAGCCTTTTCCACAAAAGCTCGTCCGCCTCTTCCACGCCGTCCAGAACGACGGCGAGCCACGCGGAAAGACGGGGTTCCGCCTCACGCAGGGCAAGCGTGAGCTTCTCCTCTTCTTCGTCCCGCGCCGCAGGACGGGCGGAAGCGTCGGGAGCGGAAGGAGCCGCCTTTTCGGACGAAGAAGCCTGAGCGGCGGCAGGGGCGGAAGCCGTCTCCTGCGCCTGCTCCGTGCCCTCGTCAGGCATGCAGGGCCCATCCGGTTCGCCGGACTTTTCCTGCTCTTCCTCGTGTCCCTCTTCAGGCGAGACGTCCTCCCCGGCGGAAGAAAGTTCTTTCGGGGCTGAGGCCTGCTCTTCTTCCGACTCCGGCAGCGCGGAGACGGCAGGCTCGTCCTTCTCCTTCAAAGGCTCGGGGACAGGTTCAAAAGAGGCCGTCTTCTCCCCGGACGCCGCAGTATCCGCGGCTTCGTCGCAGGAAGGCGCGGAAGGCTCTTCGGGCGTCTCGTCAGACGGCGCGCTCTGCGTCTTCTCCGTCTGCTGCAAAGCCTCGGGGGCCTTCTGTTCCTCGGAATTCTCTGCGGCATGGCTGCCGCCGGAGAAGAATTTCTTGACGGCGGAGAAAAATCCCATGGTTCACTGCTCCTACTTGTTGCGAATAACCTTGACGGTGTCGCCCACCTTGACGCGGGTGGACTGATCCATGCCGTTGAGAGCCAGAAGCTCCATGGGCTTCATATTGAACTTGCGGGAGATGCTCCACAGCGTCTCGCCGTTCTGCACGCTGTATTCCGCCACGCGGCTTGCGGGCGCGCGCGAGGGCGCAGGCTGCGCCTTGCGGGCAGGCGCGGCGTTCTGCGCCACGGCCGTTCCCTTTCCGGCGGGGATGTTCAGCACCTGACCGGGCGACAGGCTGGCGAGCTTGTCGGCTCCGCCGTTGACGGCGCAAAGTTCGGCAAAGCTGATGCCGTACTTGCGGGAAATGGCATAGGCGGTCTCGCCGGACTCGACCTTGTGCGTGGCAAGGCGGGCGGCAGGCGCACGCTTCGCGGAAGAGGCCACGGCCGTGCTGCGGGCGGGCGCGGGAGCGGAAAGACGAAGCACCTGTCCTACGCGCAGCGTGGAGAGCTTGTCCGCGCCTCCGTTTGCGGCATAAAGATCGTCAAGATCCATGTCGTACCGGCGGGCGATGGAGGTCAGCGTGTCGCCGCTCTTCACCTGGTAGGTGGCGGGAACGGCTCGAGACGAGGCGCGGCTGCCTTTGAGCTCCGCAAGCGCATTCGAGGCATGATCGCTTCCGGCGGATGCGCGTCTGGAAGAAGCCGCGGCCACGGCCGTGCTGCGGGCGGGCGCGGAAGGCACGACGGAGGGAAGATTTTTGCCGGTCACGGGCAGACGAAGGGTCTGTCCTCTCTTCAGCTTTCCGGGATTGAGCTGCTTGATGACCGAGGCGGGCACGCCGGTGCGGGAGCTCACCCTGGCATAGGTGTCTCCTCTGGCCACGGTGTAGTAACGCCAGCCCGCGCCGGAGACCTTTCCCTTGAGCACCTGCCGTGCCAGAGCTTCCTTGTTCTTCGGCACGTACGCGGTCGCCGAGCGTCCGGCAGGAGAAACGGAGCGCAGAAAATGCGGATTGTAGGCCTGAAATTCCTTCCAGCTGATGCCGATGCGGCGACTGAGCTCCACAAGGTCCGTGGCGGGCCTGACCGTGACCTGAGAGACGGGAATGAGCACGGGATGCTCGTCGTCGGGAGCGGAAGGCTGGATGCCGAGGATCTCGGCGTTGCGCATGACCTTGGCTATGGCAAGGAAGCGGGGAACGTAGAGGGCCGTTTCCTCCCGAAGCTGAAGCTTGTAGTCGAGCGTGTCGTTTCGCTGGATGATCTCGTGCAGCTTGCTGGCCCCGGTCGCCTCCTTGGCGCGGCCTATCTTGCCTTCACCGCCGTTGTAGGAGGCCACGGCCAGATGCCAGTCGTGGAAAATATCGTAGAGACGGGCAAGGTAGCTTGCCGCCGCCTCGGTGGAGCGGTACGGGTCGCGCCGTTCATCCATCCACCAGTCCTGCTGCAGGCCGTAGGCCCTGCCCGTGGAGGAAATGAACTGCCACATGCCCACGGCGTTGGAGCGGGACACGGCAAAGGGATTGTAGCCGCTTTCGAGATAGGCGAGATACGCCAGATCCTCGGGCAGGCCCCGGGAACGGAAGACGCTCTTGGTATAGTTCAGATAGGGGATGCTATTGCGCAGGAAGTTCTGCATGGTTCCCCGGCGCTCGCGCGAGTACTTCATGAAGTGGTAGCGCACCTGCCTTTCCATGCCGGGGCTCAGATTCCTGTCCAGACTGGAAGTCGTGGAATACGCCTTTTTTTCCGCTGAAGTCAGGGAGGAAAGGGAACCCAGATCCACGGCCTCCTGCCGCGCTCCGGCCGCCAGCAGCTCCGGAGATTCCACCGTCTGCTGTTTGCCGCAGCCGGAAAGCATCATCAGTACCGCCATTCCTGCCAGAGGAAGGCAGCACAGTTTGCCAATTTTCATGTCAGCGCTCCATCATGTGGGCTTGCATCTCGAACAAAAGCAGTATACCAGCCAAGGAGCAGCCTGCGAACAAGGAACGTTCAACGGCCGAAAAGCGCGGCCACGACGCGCCGGACACGCATTTCCCGCAAAAGGCGGCCGGACGCAGGACAAAAGGCACGCCCGCATGTCCGCAATCTGCTCCCAAGAAAGAGCTACGATACCTTGAAAAGGACTGAGATTCAATTGTCGAGGGGCGGCCCTCGCCCGATTTTTTAACATCATCCCCACGGAAATAATGCAGAATGACGAGCACCGACAAAGACAGGGAAATTTTTTTGCCCGGCATGAAGCCCGTACTGGAGCTTCTGGAACGCGAACCTGAACGTGTGGACATGGTCTATGTGCGCAAGGGCCGGGTCGGAGCCGAAAGCTCCAGACTGCTCGACCTGTGCCGCGACTACGGTGTGCGCTTTTCTCTCGTGAACGACGACGTGCTCTCGCACATGGCCGGAAAAGCCGGACATCAGGGAGTCATCGCCCGTCTTCGCGAAGCCTCCTTCACGCCGTGGGAAACGTTTCTTGAACAGGCCGCGCACGCTCCCCTTCCGCTCATGGTGGCGCTCGATCAGGTGCAGGACCCCGGCAACGTGGGCACGCTCGCCCGCACGCTTTTTGCCATGGGCGGCGCAGGTCTCATCCTGCCGAGGCACAACAGCGCCTTTCTCGGTCCCGGCGCGCGCCGCTCGGCCGCAGGCGCTCTGGAAAGACTGCCCATCACCCAGGTGGTCAACCTCTCCCGCGCGGTCAAGGAAGCCCGGGATGCGGGATTCGTCACCTGCGCCGCGCAGAAGGTCGAGGAGAGCATCAATCCGCTTACGGAAAAGCTGCCTCTTCCTGCGCTGCTCGTGCTCGGCAACGAGGACAAGGGCGTGCGGCCCGGCGTGCTCAAGCACTGCGAATGCAGCCTGTGCATTCCCTTCCGCCGCGACTTCGACTCCCTCAACGTGGCGCAGGCCGGTGCCATACTCATTTCCTGCTTCGCCCGCTCTCTGGAAATCTGACCCCCTCTCCGCTCCCCGGAAGGGCGCTCTTCGGCCTGTTCACGGCCAGAGACAAGGCGCGCACGAAGACGCCTGCGGCTGAGGGAACCCGGTCTCATGCCCGGGAAAATACCGCCTCCCTGCGCAGGCTCCGAGGCAGACTCCCGCCTTCCGAGAAAAGAGGCGCGGCCCGTCTGCCCCCGTCCGGAAATATGAACAGGCCCCGAAGCGTCTTCGCTCCGGGGCCTGTTCTTGTCGTGGATCCTGGACTGTCCGTCTGCTACAACATCTGACTCTTCAGAGGTCTCGGGCCGAAGATGTCCGTTCCCACGCGGACGAGCGTGGCCCCTTCCTCTATGGCTTCGCGATAATCTCCCGACATGCCCATGGAAAGCTCGGGCAGGGACAGGCTGAAGCGCTTTTCCATGTCGTCGCGGAGACGGCGCAGCATGATGAAGTACGGCCGGGCCTCTTCGCCCTCGCCGCACCGGGGCGGCAGGCACATGAGCCCACGCACGTGAAGGCCCGGGCCTTCGGCACTGATGAGTCCGCTCGAAAGGAGCGCGTCGAACAGCGGGGGAAGCGCGGCCGGAAGGACGCCGGACTTCTGCGGCTCCTCGCCCACGTTCACCTGGATGAGCACGTCCTGCGCGGCTCCCTCGGGAAGACGATGCATGAGGGCGCGGGCGAGTTCCACGCGGTCCAGCGTGTGCAGGAGCGCAAAGTGTCCGGCCACTTCCTTGGCCTTGTTGGTCTGCACCGGACCTATGGCGTGCCAGCGTATGTCGAGACCGGCCAGCTCCTTCTGCTTGGCCCGGGCTTCCTGAATGTAGTTTTCGCCGAAGTCCTTCTGACCGAGGCTGCACAGTTCGGCAATGTCCGACGCGGGATGGAACTTCGAGACCGCCACGAGACGCACGCTGTCTTCCCTGCGTCCGGCCTTCCGCACGGCTTCGGCCATGTTGTCCAGCACCCCTCTCCAGCGTTCTTCCAGCAACGTCATGTTCATCCAGCCTTTCGCCCCTGCGGGCGCTCAATAAGTCATGCGAAAGGGGCCGCCCTGCGGCGACCCCCGAAAAATGCTAATCCTCTTCCAGACCGAGGTCATGGAGCAGTTCGGTATCCTCCGCCCAGTTGTCCTTCACCTTGACCCAGAGCTGAAGATGCACCTTGCCGCCGATAAGCTTCTGGATGTCCCTGCGGGCCTCCGTGCCTATCTCCTTGATGGTGGCTCCCGCGCGGCCTATGACCATGGCCTTGTGCGAGGGACGCTGCACGAAGATGACCGCATGGATGATGGTCAGATCGCGCTCCGGATCCTCCTCCCAGGCCTCGATGTCCACGGCCGTGGTGTAGGGCACTTCCTGACGCAGTCTCTCGAACACCTTTTCGCGCACGATTTCCGCGGCAAGAAAGCGCGTGGGCGCGGTGGAAAGCTGGTCCTCGGGGAACTGCGAATCGCCTTCGGGCATCATGCCCGTGATGATCTTCTTGAGCTCGTCGAGGCCGTCCTTGGTCAGGGCGGACATGGGGAAGATCTCGGCCTTCGGGAAGTATTCCTGAAGCTTCACCAGAAGGGGCAGCATGCGGGACTTGTCGTGAAAAAGATCGACCTTGTTCACCACCACGAGCAGGGGACGCTCATCGTCGACGAGCGCGTCGCGCAGGGACTGTATGTCGCGGTCGAGGAATTCGGGTCTGCGGATGTAGAGCTCCGAGTCGAGCACCAGCATGACGGCATGAGCGGCGGCCATGCTCTGCCAGGCGGCCTGGCTCATCATCTTGCTCAGATGCCCGCGCTGCTGCTGACGGGAATGGTTCACACCGGGGGTATCCATGAAGATGACCTGCGCTCCCGGCTCCGACATGATGCCCACCACGCGGCTGCGCGTCGTCTGCGGCTTGGAGGTCACGATGCTGATCTTCTGCCCGAGCAGGGCGTTGAGCAGCGTGGACTTGCCCGCGTTGGGCGGTCCCATGAGCGCGACCCATCCGCAACGGTGTTCATTCTGTATTCTGGCCATGATATCTCCGATATGCGATGTGTGCGGACCGACGTCACGAAGGGTCCGCCTGATGACGAAAAGGATTTTTCAGCTTGTACTACGCGGGACGGAACGTCAAGAGTCTATTCGTCGGTCCTGCCCGGAAGCGGACAGGATTCTTCCAGATATGTGCAGAATTCGTCCATCTCGGGGCCGTGATCGAAGCCCAGGATGTGCCCCATGCCGTGGGCAAGCAGTCTTCTTGCATGCACGGCCGCGTCCTGTCCGTAAAGCACGCTTTCCCGCTCCATCGTGAAGGCGCTCAGAAAAAGCGTGCCGATCTCGCCTTCTCCGCCGGGAAAGCTCAAAATGTTGGTGGGACCGGAACAGCCGAGATTGCGCACGTTCACGTCGGAAATGTCGCCGTCCGGGGCCACGATGAGCTGGATCCCCATGTCGGCGGGAGACAGGCCCGCCGTGTCCTCATGCGCTCTCGGACCGTTGGGCTCTCCGGGCAGCATGCCCGCCTCGTCCGCGGCCTCGCGCATGCGCGCAAGAAGATGCAGCCACTCCCTGCGGCAGAAGCGGCAGACGCCGCGCACTTCCACATCAAGACCGGTCAGACTGCTCATGCGTCCTTCTCCCCGGTATCGGAGGCGTCCCCGTCCGCGCTCTCTTCATCTCTCCCGGCCGCAGGCTTTTTTGACGTCTCTGTCCTGTCCGTCGGTCCAAGGTCCCCGGCGGACGGACCCTGCTCTCTGTCCGGCTGCTCTCCGCCGGACGCGGCGGCGGATGACGCCTCCTGACCGGCAGGGGGCTGACGGGACGGCCTTGCCTGCTTCTGAGGAGAGGATATCACCCATTCCGGACGCAGTTCCTCGGCCTCTTCACGACGACCCTCCTCGTTCTTCCTGCTGCCCTTATGGGGGTCGGACTTTTCCTCGGGATAGGCGATGCGCTGATGGAAAAGACCGATGATGATGCGCACGAAGCTGTCTATGAGCTTGTTGAGATCACGGAAGGTGAGGTCGGACTCGTCGAGCTGTCCTTCGGCGTATACGCCCTTCACGATCTTGGTCACGTGGGCGCGGATACGCGCGGGCGTGGGATCCACCAGGGTGCGGCTCGAGGCTTCCACGGAATCGGCCAGCATGACGATGGCGGCCTCCTTGGTCTGGGGACGCGGGCCGGGATAGGAATAGTCCTGAAGACGCGGATTTTCGCCCATCTGCAGGGCCTTGTTGTAAAAATACATGGCTCCGCGCGTGCCGTGATGCTGCACGATGATGTCGGTGATCTCCCGGCCGAGATGATATTCCTCGGCAAGTTCCGCGCCCTGCTTCACGTGGGAGAAGAGGATGAGCGCGCTCATGGCCGGAGAAAGCCTGTCGTGAGGATTGGGGCCGCCGAACTGGTTTTCCACGAAGTACTCGGGGCGCGAGATCTTGCCGATGTCGTGATAGAGAGCCCCCACCTTGCACAGAAGGCTGTTCGCGCCTATGGCCGCGGCTCCGGCCTCCACGAGGTTGGAGACCACAAGGGAATGATGATAGGTGCCGGGCACGGTCATCATGAGTTCCTGAAGCAGCGGATGCTCGAGATTCATGAGCTCCATCATGCGGAAGCGGGTGGTGTAGCCCATGAGCATTTCAAGCACGGGACTGAGCGCGAAGAGCAGAAACAGCGATCCTACGGCGTTGCACACGAGGGCAAGCAGCAGGAACGGCAGCTGCGACCATTCCAGATGGATGAAGAGCGCCGCGCCAAGTCCCGTCATGAGCATCCAGAGAAGCAGCGGCACGCTTCCCCATATGACGTCCTGCCGGTTCTGGGAACGCAGCACAAGCCAGGTATTGGTCATGGACGACATGAAATAGAAGAAGAACAGCGCGATGTCGCCGCGGAAGATGACCGTGGCGAAGAAGGAAAGCATGAGGCCCACGGTGCAGTACCTGCGCGCGGCGAAAATGAGCGCGGCCATGCCCGTGCCTCCGGCCACGGGAAAGGCGAAGGCCAGCACGTGCGCCGTGGAGGCGGAAGCCGCGGCGGCAAGCACGTACATGGTGCACCATGCCGCCACGCTGAACACCACGAGAAGGAGCGCTATGAGATTCTGATCCTTGGTGCGCAGCACCGTGCCCTTGTTGCCGCTCGGCGTGATGAAAAGACCGAGCAGCAGAAAAAGACCCAGCACCACGCAGCCGCCGAACACATGCCAGTCCACGACGCCGGGCGTGGCGCGAAAGAGCGCCTGAAGCTTTATCTGCTGTTCATGGGTGACCATGTCGCCCGCACGCACGAGCACTTCGCCGGGCTGCACCTTGTAGAACACGGGCTCCACGGCGGCAAGCATCTCCTCGTTGCGCTGGTTCGTCACTTCCTGATTCACGGCAAGCGAGGGGACCACCATGAGCGGCATGATCTCCTGGAGCGCTATCTTGACGCGGGAATTGAGCTTGTTCTCGGCGCGGAGCTTGCGGCCGAGCGCCACCTGGAACGAGCGCAGGTCCTTGAGGCCTCCGGCCTGCGTGCGCAGAATTTCCGTGCCGCTGTCGAGATCGCGCACGATGACGGCGTTGTCGGTGTTGGCGATCTGGCGCATGTCGGCGATCACGCCGCTTGCCAGCGTGGATTCCATCCACGGTATGAGCGTTCCGAGCAGATATTCCTGCACGTAGGAGGCGGTGAGCAGACGGAAGGACGCGGCGGACACGTCGGAAAGATGCCGCTCGTTGAAGGCGCGGCGCACGTTTTCAAGGCCGGCGCTGTCCAGGCCGCGCTTGTTTATCTCGTCCAAGAGGCCGAGACTCTCGTCCCTGAAGCTTTCCATGGCCTTCTTGTCGATGTCGAAGACCATGGGCTGGAGCGCAAGAGCCCTGTCGCGGCGCAGCTGCGTAGCCTGCGGGTCCTCCACGAGAAGATCCCTGTCGGACACCACGTCGTGCGCGGCTATCTCGCCCGCAGGATACACCACGCGCGAGGTGCGTCCCGGCTGCACGGCGCAGAGAAGAGAAATGAACACCAGAGCCGCGGCCAGGGACAAAAGCCCCCAGTCGTGGTGGTGATGCAGGAACATGGAACGGGAATGCCCCAGAAGCTGGGAAACGCTGACCGGCGATTTCTTCCTAGTTTTTTTCATAAGTGTCGTAGGCTTCCACGATACGGCCCACCAGCGGATGACGGACCACGTCGGAACTGTGGAAATGATGGAAGGCCACGCCGCGCACGCCCTCGAGCACCTTTAGGGCATGAACGAGTCCCGAGCGCGTTTCCCCTTCCTTTTCGCCCTCGCGCAGAAAAGCCCGGTTGACGGGGGGAAGGTCTATCTGCGTCACGTCGCCGGTGACCACCACCCGGGAGCCGAAGCCCATGCGCGTGAGAAACATCTTCATCTGTTCGCGCGTGGTGTTCTGCGCCTCGTCGAGAATGAGAAAGGCGTCGTTGAGCGTGCGTCCGCGCATGAAGGCCAGCGGCGCGACTTCGATGACGCCCGATTCCTGCTTCTGGGCAAAGCCCTGGGGACCGAGCATGTCGCTGAGCGCGTCGTAGAGCGGACGCAGATAGGGATTCACCTTGTCTTCCATGTCGCCCGGCAGAAAGCCGAGCTTCTCGCCGGCCTCCACGGCAGGACGGGTGAGCACGATCTTCTTCACCCTCCTGGCGGCCAGCATGGAAATGGCCATGGCCACGGCAAGGTAGGTCTTGCCCGTGCCCGCGGGGCCCGTGGCGAACACGAGCTCGTTGCGCCGCAGAAGTTCCATATACTGACGCTGCGCCGTGTTGCGCGCAATGATACTCTTGCGGGGCGAAACGATGACGCTCGCCTCGCGGAATATCCTGCTTATGTCGGCATGGGGATTGCGCAGAAGCTCCTCATAGCCCTGCAGCAGATCCTCGCCCCTGAGGGTGTGCCCGCTGCGCAGAAGCCCGTACCCCTGCGTGAAGAGATTGAGCAGAAGTTCCCGCTGCGCCGGACGCGAATCGCTCACGGTCAGTTCCGTTCCGCGCGTCTGCAGATCCGCGCCGGAAGCGTCGGCAATAAGTTCCAGATGGGCATTCAGGGGGCCGAAAAGCTGACTGGCCAGAGAGGCGTCGTCAAAGGCCAGAGTCTCCGCATAGGACGATTTCACACGCATATCCTGTT
>ENA-OVGB01002841-OVGB01002841.1-human-gut-metagenome-genome-assembly--contig:-NODE-2841-length-11488-cov-43.276130_pt1 | contig 11488 bp, 8 predicted proteins | sample MGYA00237767_ERZ505413 | MGnify/ENA primary metagenome ERZ505413 (study PRJEB26158, sample SAMN06016410) | human gut metagenome | biome: human gut; feature: ankylosing spondylitis patient; material...
TCTCGTGGATCCAGCGCGTCGAAATCGCTGGTGGTTTTCTGGTTCTCTTTTGACACCAAAAGAGAACAATTAGCCTTAATGAAAAAGCGCTCTGCCCTTGTAAAAAGCCTTCAAAAAGGGTATCATAAAGAAAAAAGCAAAGGAGCCTTACTTATGCGTGCTTACGAGCGACTGCTGAAATATGCCAAAGTATACACCACCTCGGACCCCGAGTCCGGCACCCATCCTTCTGCCGCACGGGAATTCGACCTCGCCCACCTGCTGGTGGAAGAGATGAAATCCATCGGCATTGAGGACGCCTTTGTGGACGAGCACTGCTACGTCTACGGCAGCATCCCCGCCACCAAGGGCTGCGAGAAGAAGCCCGCGCTAGGCCTCATCGCCCACATGGACACCGCCCCCGACGCTTCCGGCGAGAATGTCAAGCCCATCCTCCACGAGAACTACGACGGCGGCGATGTCACCCTGCCCGGCACCGGCATGGTCATGAAGACCTCCACCTTCCCCTTCCTGAAGGAGCTGAAGGGCGAGACTCTCATCACCACCGACGGCACCACCCTGCTGGGCGCTGACGATAAATCCGGCGTCGCTGAGATCCTGACCGCTGCCGAGACCCTTATCAAAAAGAAGCTGCCCCACGGCAAGCTCTGCATCGCCTTTACCCCCGATGAGGAGATTGGCGAGGGTGCTTCTCTCTTCGACATCCCGGGCTTCGGCGCAGACTTCGCCTACACCGTCGATGGCGGCGACGTGGGCGGCATCGAGTACGAGAACTTCAACGCCGCATCTGCCACTGTCACCATCCACGGCTTCTCCGTCCACCCCGGCAGCGCCAAGGACGCTATGATCAACGCCTCCAACGTGGCAATGGAGTTCCACATGGCCCTGCCCGTCATGGCCCGCCCCGAGACTACCGAGGGCTATCAGGGCTTCTACCATCTGTGCCAGATGTACGGCGACGTCACCGAGGCAAAGCTGGGCTACATCCTCCGCGACCACGACGCCAGCAAGCTGCAGTTCAAGAAGGACAACCTTCTCCACATCGCCTGCTACCTCAACGGCAAGTACGGCCCCGGCACGGTGGAAGTCGAGATCAAGGACAGCTACCGCAATATGCTGGAGAAGATCAAGCCCCACTTCCACCTTGTGGAGACGGCCCGCAAGGCCATCGAGAAGGCCGGCCTGACCCCGGAAGAGATCCCCGTCCGCGGCGGCACCGACGGCGCTGTCCTGAGCTGGAAGGGTCTGCCCTGCCCCAACCTCGGCACCGGCGGTTTCAACTTCCACGGCGTCTGCGAATGCACCACCGTCGAGCGGATGGACAAGGCCACCGAGATCCTGCTGAATATCGTTGAACTTTATTCTAAATAACTTCGCATCGTAAAAAATGGCTCCGGCATCTGCCGGAGCCATTTTTTGCTTCTTAAAACTCGATGCTCTGTGCCGCCTTGGCGATGGCTCCCAGCAGCTCCACCAGCTTGCTCTCGTCCATCCGGCTGCTGTTGTTGGCAAAGGCGTAGAAGCAGCCCTGCACGCAGAACGAGAGCAGAATTCCCCGGTTCAAATCAGCCGCGAAGGTCGGGTCGGCTTCCTCAAAGCGCTGGCGCAGCCCCTTCTCGATGCTGTTGGCGAAGATGCCCTGCCGACTGCCCGAAAAGAGGATGTTTACGGCCCGCTGGTTCTGCATGAAGGCATGGAACAGCTCCCGCGTCAGCGTCTCTGCCTGATGCAGTGCCACGCTGTCGTTGGTGCGGGGTACACTGGCCAGGATAGACTCGATGAGCTTGTTTTCCAGTGCATTGGCCAGCGCGTAGATGTCCTCATAGTGGGCATAGAACGTCGATTTGTTGATGCAGGCCATCGCACACAAGTCTTTTATCTTGATTTTTTCCAGAGGATTCTTCTCCCGCAGTTCCATGAAAGCCTGTTCGATGGCGCGGTCGGTACGGGCGATACGGATGTCCACAAAATCCACCTCTTCCGTGTTTTAGTTGATTATCCAACGGTTTTCGTCTTTCGTCGATGGACAAGACCCCGTGGATTTTTTACAATGAAAGCAGTACCCTTATTCTTCTTTTTTATAGAGCAGTCCCTTGGCGTCCAGTGCCGCTTCGATGCGGCGGAACGCCTCCGGCGTGGGGCAGCTCAAGGTGTGCAGATGCACACCGCCGGTCATCCGGCTCAGCAGGCACTCGGGCGTGTCCGCCGCCTGCTGGGTAAAATGATCCACGTCGTACCGGCTGGCGAGGTTGAGGTTGCCGCGCAGCTCACCGTAAAGCGGGTTCTCCACGGCCACATCCACCACGATGCCGCCCTGGTCCACCACGGTATACAACTCCTCCCGCATCTGGTCTGCGGTGCTGTGGACACAGGCGAGAATGCCCGTATAGCCCCGCGCCGCCGGGTGGAGCTGATAGCCCCGGGGCGTTGCGTCGATCTGCGTCCCCGACGCCCGCAGCAAGGCCACGTCACCCACCACGATCTGCCGCGAGACCCCCAGTTCCCCGGCCAGTACACTGGCACTCAGCGGTGCATTGGCCTCCGTCAGCCGCTCTAAGATCACTTTTCTGCGCTGCGCAGCATTCATCTTCCGCACTCCCCCCTTTTTATCCTACCAGCCGCAGCAGGGTGGCGTAGTTGGAGGGCAGCTGGACTTTCAGCTTACCCCACTCCACCTGCGTCAGGATGGGCTGACTGCCCACACAGTCGGCCAGCAGGTCTTCGACACCCGAAGCCTCCACCGGCAGCTGGAACTCCATAGAAACCGGGCTGTCACCATTATTGTACACCGCCACGACAGCCTTGCCGTCCAGCACCCGGGCGTAGGCGTAGCTCTGGGTGGTCAGCGTCAGCTCCTTGAACTCGCCCCAGCTCAGCTCGGGACACTCCGCTTTCAGCCTGCCCAGTGCAGCATAGATGCTGGTGACAGGGTTCGTCTTCTCGGCGTCGGTGTAGTCGGCCAGCTCGAGGCAGGGGCGGAGCGGCCAGTCGCTGCCCCACTCTTTTTTGCCCTCGATGCCAAATTCCGAGCCATAATAGATGGACGGAATGCCCCAAAGCGTATATACTAGAAGAGCAATATGCCGGATGTGGTCGCGGTTGCGCAGTTTATTGGGCAGCCGCTCCACATCGTGGTTATCCGAGAAGTTATAGAGCCGGGTATCGTGGCAGAGGCCCTGCAGACGCCGCATGGTATGGGCGATCTCGAAATAGTTGTGGTCGTTGTGGCCACTCCACAGACCCTTATGCAGTTCGTAGTTGGTGACGGAGTGGAGCATCTCGGGGTTGGCCCAGCGGCTGTAGTCGCCATGGATGACCTCGCCCATCAGCCAGAACTCGGGCTTCACCTCGTTGGCAACGCGGCGCAGGCCCTTCATGAAGTCGAAGTCCAGCACGTCGGCAGCGTCCAGACGGATGCCGTCAATATCGAACTCATCCACCCAGAAGCGAATGGTGTCGAAGTGGTAGTTCTGCACCTCGGGGTTGCGCTGGTTCAGCTTGACCAGCAGGTTGAAGCCGCCCCAGTTGCCATAAGAAAAGCCGTCGTTGTACTCGTTGTTGCCCCAGAAGTTCACATCGCAGAACCAGTCCTTATAGCGGGCATTCTCCCGGTTGGCCTTCAGGTCCTGGAAGGCGAAGAAGTCGCGGCCCACATGGTTGAACACACCATCCACGATGACATGCTGGCCGCGGGCGTGGCAGTTGGCCACGAACTCCTTGAACTCTTCGTTGGTGCCCAGACGGCGGTCCACCCGGCGGTAGTCGATGGTATCGTAGCCGTGGGAGCCGCTCTCAAACAGCGGGCCGATATAGATGGCGGTGCAGCCGATGTCTGCTGCATGGGCCGCCCAGTCGTTCAGTTTTTGGAATGCACCCGGGGTGGGCTGGCCGTCATTTTCGTGCGCGCAGCCGCACAGCCCCAGAGGATAGATGTGATAGAATACCGCGTTGTCATACCAAGCCATTGTTCATACCGCTCCCATACAAAAAAATCAGCCGCCGCCCACTGCAGCGGCAGAAATAGTATAGCACAGAATCTGTAAAATATGTTAATATTTGCCGATTTTTGTCAAGAATCGACAAGAATATCGGCTACTGTGCCCCATTTCGCCTTGTTTTTATTGGATATATTGCCCAAATATCTGTATCACATGCAGTGCCGCCGGGCACTGCTCATCATAGAATGTAAGGAGATCTTTGCATGAATTACCCTGCCATTCCCCGTGAATTCTTCAATGGAGACTGCTTTGATGCCTACCGCATCCTTGGTGCCCATCCCTGCTCCGACAACGGCACCGAAGGGTGGCGTTTTGCGGTGTGGGCCCCCGGTGCCACGGCAGTGGAGGTCTGCGGCGGCTTCGACGGCTGGGAGGCAGGCGTGCCCATGGAAAAAGCCGATACCGGCGTGTGGAGCGCATTCGTCCCCGGCCTTGCAGAGGGCGACCTTTATAAATACCGGGTGCATGGTGCCGACGGCAGTGTGGTGATGCGCAGCGACCCCTACGCATTTTCCACCGAGCTGCGGCCGGGCACGGCCAGCCGTCTGACAAAGCTGGACTTCGCCTTTGACGACCACGCCTGGATGGAACGCCGCGACAAGTGCCGCAACCGCCCGCTGAACATCTACGAGATGCACGCGGGCAGCTGGAAGCATCGCTCCGGCGGCAAGGAGCCGGACGGCTCGGACAGCTGGTACAACTACGAAGAACTGGCTAAAGAGTTGATCCCCTGGCTGCTGGACCATCACTTCACCCATGTGGAGCTGCTGCCCCTGGCCGAGCACCCCTTTGACGGCAGCTGGGGCTACCAGACCACCGGCTACTTTGCCGTGACCAGCCGCTACGGCTCCCCGGCACAGTTTGCCAGCTTTGTCAACGCCTGCCACCGCATGGGCATCGGCGTCATCATGGACTTTGTGCCGGTGCACTTTGCCTCCAACGGCGACGCGCTGGCAAAGTTCGACGGCACCCACCTCTACGAATACGACAGCGATGTGGGCCAGAGCGAGTGGGGCACCTGCAACTTCAACTACTACCGCCACGAGGTGTGCAGTTTTCTGAACAGCGCTGCCGCCATGTGGATGGACGTATACCACTGCGACGGCATCCGCATGGACGCCATCTCCAGGGCCCTGTACTGGCAGGGCGACCCCAGCCGCGGCGTGAACCAGGGCGCGGTGAACTTTTTGCGCGGGCTGAACCACGGCCTGAACAAGCACTGGCCCACCGGCATCTACATGGCCGAGGACTCCACCAACTTCCTCAAAGTGACGGCCCCCACCCGGTACGACGGCGTGGGCTTCGACTACAAGTGGGATATGGGCTGGATGCACGACACGCTGGACTACTTCGCCACCCCCTTCGGCGAGCGGCCGGATGCCTACGGCAAGATCGTGTTCAGCATGCATTACTTCTACAACGAGCTGTACCTGCTGGCGCTGAGCCACGACGAGGTGGTGCACGGCAAAAAGACCATCATCGACAAGCTCTGGGGCAGCTACGCCGAAAAGTGCGCCCAGCTGCGCACCCTCTATTTCTATATGTATATGCACCCGGGCAAGAAGCTCAACTTCATGGGCAACGAGCTGGGGCATTTCCGCGAGTGGGATGAAAAGCGGGAGCTGGACTGGGGCCTGCTGCAGTACCCCTTCCACGATGCCTTCCAGAAATACTTCGCCCACCTGTGCCGGGTCTACGCCACCGAGCCCGCCCTCTATGACGGCGAGTACAACCCGGACTGCTTCGAGTGGGTGGCCTGCGAGAGCCGCGACGAGGGCGTATACGCCTGGCTGCGCAAGGGCCGGGGCGAAAGCCTGTTGTGTGTCATGAACACCCAGGACCACGCCCACAAAAAGTTCCCGCTCTACCTCAAGTTCCCCTGCGGTGCCGAAGAAGTGCTGAACACCGAAGCCGCCGAGTGGGGCGGCGCGCTGAAGGGCCGCCGCAAGACCAGGCTGCACACCACCGACGGCGGCGTCTACGGCCGGGACTACACCCTCACCGTGGACCTGCCCGCCATGGGCAGCTGCCTGCTGCGCCTGACCCCGGAGGCACCGAACCCGGACGCCGCCCGCATCAGTGCCAATAAGGCCATGAACCAGAAGCGCCGCACCGCAAAAGCAGCTGCAGTGCCCAAGAAAAAGTAATATTCCGTGCAAAATGTCCCATTTGTTTTCAAAACGATGGGGCATTTTGTTTTTTCCGGCGGGCATTCACTGGACAGTGCAGGGTTTGGTTGCTATACTGTAGCTGTGATATTCTGCAACTGCGAGGTTTTGAGGATGACAAAACTCCTTTCCCGCCTGCCGCTTTCCGGCAGAGTCGGGCTGGGCTTTGCCGCCGGGGCGCTGGCACTGCTCGTTCTGGGCATCGCCGCGCCGGGCAGCAGCCTGTTTTTCCCGCTGGTGAGCCTGTGGTGTGATCTGGCCCTGTTCGCAGGCGTCTTAGTGGTGCTGCGGATGGCCGGGGTCCGGTTCGACCTGTTCCACGGCGCGGTGATCGTGGGCCTGTGGGCCGCAGCGCTGCTCTACTTTTACTGGTCACTGAGCTGCCGGGATTTTATCTATTACTGGGACTACGCCAACTACATCCAGAAGCAATATGCCGCCGAGGCCGCCTTTGCCCAGAGCCCGGCCGCCGGCTTCGGGCTGGTCTTCGGCTCCTTTGCCGAGGACTACACCAACTTCATTCCCTTGTTTCTCGAGTTCCCGTTCTGCCTGACCGACCGCACCGGCGACAGTTTTGCCTTCTGCCAGGTGTTCAGCGTCCTGCCCATGCTGCTGACGCTGCTGGCGGGCCTTGTGCTCAAGGTGGGGCAGATGCTGCGGGTGAAGCACCGGTTCTGGTATTTCCTCATCGGGCTTTCCTGGCTTTTCACCTATCCGTACCTGCGCATGAGCGCCCTGCTGGCCCAGCCGGACTGGTTCGGCCTGATCTTTGCCTTTTCCATCCTGCTGCTCACGCTGGACTTCCGCTTTGAAAGGCTGGACCCGCTGCGGTTCGTGCTGCTGTTCGCGGCCACAGCTGCGGTCATTCTGTCCCGCCGGTGGTACTTATATTTTGTGGTCGGCTATTATTTTTCCTACGCCGTGCTGGTGCTGGTGAGCAGCTTCAAAACCGGCAAAGCGGGCCGAAAGCGCGAAGCTTTGCTGCAGGTGCGCAATCTCGTGTTGTTCGGCCTGCTGTCCCTGGCCGCCATGGTCATCCTGCTGTGGCCCATGGTGAGCCGCATCCTGCACTACAGCTATGCAGACCGCTATGCCTACTACAACGGCGGCGGCCTTGCCTGGGAGCTCTACCTGCAGACCTTCCGCGTCGGCCTGCTGAACTTCATCCTCATCGGTCTGGGCCTGCGGTTCACCCTCCGGCACCGGAAAGCGCCCGCCCTGCCCTGCCTTGGCGGCATGAGCCTGCTGCTCAGCGTGCTGCTGTTCACCCGGGTGCAGAACACCAGCTCCCATCAGATGCTGCTGTTCCTGCCCGCGTGGTTTCTGCTGTTCTTGCCCGGCGCCGCCGCGCTGGCCGAGGGCATCAACCGTCGGCGGGGGCTCAAGATCGCCTACTGGGCGTTCACGCTGGTGTTTGCCGTGTCGGTGCGCAGCACGCCGCTGACGGTCGTCGATCACCTCCCGCTGCGGGGCGTCCGGGAGTTCGTCCGGCTGAACGCCCTGACCTCCGACCGCAAGGACCTGCCGCAGATCAAAGCCATTGCCAATTGGATCGACACCCACTGCGCCGAGGGCGAGACCAGCTACATGATCCCCCACGACATGCTTTACTGTTCGGACCACTTCAAGAATTGCCAGCTGCCCCAGATGCCCATCAACGACAAGCTGTCCTTCGGCTTCTCGGTCCCGGGCACCCACGAGTTCCCCATGCAGTTCTTTGAGGCGAAGTACGTCCTCACCGCCGACCCCTTCCCCCAGACCTATGTGGGCAGCAGCGATCTGGCCAACACCTTCAACGACCTGTTCCTGGCCGTGCGGGACCAGTATTTCACGCTGGCTGCCACCTTTGATATGGGCAACGGCACCACCTTCACCATCTGGGAGCGCACCACCGCCCCCACCCGCGCCGAGGTGGAGTATTATCTGAGCGCCTTCTCCGCCGAAGACGCGCTTTACCCCGAACTGTTCTCCCAGGTGGCAGAACGCTGGCTCGCCGAACGGGGACTTTAAAAAAAGAAACGCTGCAACGCTTGTGATAAAAGAGAAAAGGAGTATTTCTGATGGAACCAACTGCAAATGCCATGCCCAGCGCAACGCTTGGGCAGTATAAGGGGCTGCCCATCACCCGCCGGGTGCGCCCGGTCACGGAAAAATCTGTGGAGCAGGAGCTCCGGCGGCTTGCCCGGGCCCATGCGCCGTTTGCCCCGGTGGAGCAGCCTGCCGCCCGCGGGATGCGCGTCACGCTGGATTTTGAGGGCTTTCTGAGCGGCGAGCCCATCCCGGACAGCAAGATGGAGAACGTCACCGTGCTGCTGGGCACCGGCGAGCTGATGCCTGCCGCCGAGCAGGCTGTCTACGGCCACAAGGCGGGTGAAAGCTTCCGCTTTGATTTTACTTACCCGGCCGAGTTCCGGGTGCCGGAGCTTTCCGGCCAGACGGCACAGTTCCAGATCACCCTGCACCGCGTGGAGCAGCAGCAGGCCCCGGCTGTGGACGACGCCCTGGCAAAGGAGCTGGGCTTCGATTCGCTGGAAGCGCTGCAGGCGGATATCCGCGCCAGGAAGCGCGCCATCCACGAAGCCAACGCCGACCGCCTTGCCGGGGCCGCCCTGCTGGACATGGCCGGGGCCAACCTGACCGTCGCGCTGCCGGACGCTGTGCTGGACCAGAACGCCGAGCGCGACATGCAGCAGCTGCAGCGCAAGCTGGACCGCAGCAAGTTCACGCTGGAGCTCTACTGCCAGGTGAACGGCACCACGCCGGACCAGCTGCGGGCAAACTTCCGCCGGGATGCCGAGCGCCGGATGCGCAGCGTCCTGGCCGCGCGGGCCATCGCCGAGGCGGAACACATCACCGTGAGCAATGAGGAAGCAGACGCCGAGTACGCCCGCCTTTCCAAGCTGCACGGCACCCCGGAAGCCGAGATCCGCCAGGTGCTCACCCGGGAGGCCATCGCTTCGGCCGTCACCACCCAGAAGGTGCAGCGCTTTCTGATCGATCATGCAGACATCACTTCTGTTGTGGAAGGGGAGTAAGCTATGGGCTTTTTTACACGAACTGCGATGGATGCGCTGATGAAGACCACCCATCCCGAGATCAACCGCCGCCAGTGCTGGAACCTGCACCCGCACCGCAAGCCCTGCACCGAGTGCAAGGATATCTGCCCTTACGGCGAACAAATTTTCACCCGCCCGAACCTCGTGAAGGACTGGGACCCCTGCACCGACTGCGGCCTGTGCGTTTCCGCCTGCCGCAGCGGCTGCATCTCGCCCTCGCCCGAACAGGTGCAGCGGGACACCTCCGCCGCCGACAGCGACAACGACACCATCTGGATCGGCTGCGAAAGATCCAGCCGCAAGAACGCCGTGGTGCGCGAGTGCATCTGCGCGCTCTCCTGGGAGGCGCTGGCCTATCTGGCGCTGAACAAGAAGATCGTGCTGGACCTGACCCCCTGCGGCGAGTGCGAGAACGACGTGTGCGCCGCCCAGCTGCGCAAGGAGCTGACAAGACTGGTGGAGTTCTTTGGCGAGGCCGTGTTCGAAGCCCGGTTCTCGCTGGCCTACGAAGCGGATGACTACCCCTACCACGTCAAGGAGCTCAGCCGCCGCGAAATGTTCGAGCAGGTGAGCCACGGCTCCAAAAGCGGCACCAAAAAGCTGCTGCAGATGCTGCCCGGCCTGCGCAGCGCGGACGACTCCAGCACCGACTTCCGCCTGCTGCTGCACCAGCGCACCAAACAGCTGAAGGCCGCCATGGAAACGCCACTGAAATACGGCTACCACCTGCCCAATTTCACAGACAAGTGCTTCGGCTGCGGCAAGTGCGAAAAGGCCTGCCGCGCCGGTGCCCTGAAGCTGGAAGACCTGCCCGACGGCCAAACCCGCATGGTGATCACGCCGTGGAAGTGCAGCGAGTGCGAGCTGTGCGTGGCCGCCTGCTCCAGCCACGGCCTGGACGGGCTGAAGCTGCGCCAGCTTTCCACCCTGGGCCCGGTGAGCATCCATAAATGCACCAAAACCCTGTGCAAGGAGTGCGGCAAGCCCATCGCGCCGGGCAGCGTGGACGGCGTGTGCACCGTCTGCCGCATCAAGGCCCGCACCAAAAAGCGGCAGGAGGAAGCCGCCGCCCGGGCAAAGCAGCTGCGGGAGGAGCGCGAGGCCAAAAAGGCTGCAGAAGAAGCCGCCAAGGCAGCGGAGGAGGCCGGTGCCGCTGTTTCTGCCGAGGCCGCAGCGGTCCCCGCCGAAGCCGCTGTCCCTGCTGCAGCCGGTTCGGTCATCAGTGCCGTGACGCCTGCCAAGCCCGCACCCACGCTGCCGGACGAGACACCCGAAGCCGCTGCGCCGAAAAACGATTGACGGCGCGTCGATTCAATGCTATACTGACCATAAAGCCGCCCTTTGTGCGGCAATGGACTGTTACAAAGGGGGTAACGGATGTGTGTTCCGTTACTCCCTTTTTTCAGAGCACACAAATGCTAGAGCTAGAAGAAAGAGGGATCACACTATGCGTCATTCCATTTCCCGCCGTCAGTTCCTGAAGGGCAGCGGTGCAGCCGCCCTTTCTGCTGCAGCTGCCGGTCTGCTGAGCAGCTGCGGCGGCTCCTCCGCTTCCAATGGCGGCGGCACCGGCGCTTCCGGCAGCAGCTCCACCTATACCGTGCTGTACTCCCGCCAGCCCGCCACCCTGAACTATCTGGTCTGCTCTGCCGACCCGGACCTCTACCACGGCACCCAGTGCATCGACACACTGGTGGAATACGACAACCGCGGCAAGATCCGGGAGGGCCTTGCCACTGCCTGGGAATGGGACGCCGACAGCCTGACCTGGACCTTCCACCTGCGGGACGAGAACTGGTTGGACTGCAATGGCGAGGTGCTGGGTCCTGTGACCGCGCAGGACTTTGTGGATGCGCTGGCCTATGTGCTGAACCCGGACTATGCTTCCTCCACTGCAAGCCTTGTCACCCCCTATGTGGCCGGTGCAGACGATTATTACAACTACTGTGTCTACCGCAACAATGCCAACAACGGCACCGTGGCCGAGGACGGCACCACCTACGCCATCGACGCAAACGGCACTGTGACGGCCACCGCTGCGGACGGCACTGCCACTGAGTATCCGGCTGTGAATTTCAGTGCCGTGGGGGTCAAGGCTGTGGACGAGCACACCCTGACCTACACCCTGAACTTTGATTTCCCGGGCTTCCTCAGCCTGCTCAGCTACGCCCCCTACGAGCCCGCCTACGGCCCGCTGCTGGAGGAGTTTGCCGACCAGTTCTGCACCAGCGCCGAGACCGCCTGCAGCTGCGGCGCGTTCTATCTG
>ENA-OVGB01002843-OVGB01002843.1-human-gut-metagenome-genome-assembly--contig:-NODE-2843-length-11481-cov-3.527481_pt1 | contig 11481 bp, 6 predicted proteins | sample MGYA00237767_ERZ505413 | MGnify/ENA primary metagenome ERZ505413 (study PRJEB26158, sample SAMN06016410) | human gut metagenome | biome: human gut; feature: ankylosing spondylitis patient; material...
GCCATACAGCCTCCACCCCAACCATAGCCATCGGCATATTGATACCGCTCAAAGCCATCAGATCTATTTCACGTTCCCAACGTTTCCAGTTCCAAAAGGCTGTAGTATAACTAAATGTGCAATAATTCATGTAAAAATTATCGGATAGTTTAGTCGCATGACGTTCTTTCACCTGTGGCAGATCAACAGGCAATTGAGGTAACTGGTCTCCACAGAAAGAGACATGGGCATGACAGTAATACTTCAAATACCAGTTAATGCCAAAGGCAGCACTTACATAATTGTTGGCACGTACTGTGACTTTGCGCCCGCCACCATACAGTTCAAAGTAGTCGCCTTCATCAGAAGAAGAACGGATCTCAATCTTAAACCGGTCGGAAAGCCCTTCCTGAAGACGTTCCAACATTTGCTTTACCGGATTAGCAGCCTCAACAATCGCAGCAAAGAGCAGGAAGACTAAAAGTAAAAAGTGTTTTTTCATGGTTAACCCTATCACCCATGGTCATATACAACCATGGCAATCTTTAACTACATATTCATCAAACAACTCTATTTTCTTGTCGGTTGTGGTCCAAAGTAGGAACGTTTCATTCCTCCAAAGTCCAATACAATCTTTTGCAATACAGTTCCGGCATCTCCACAGATTATTTTCACGGTATGCTTACCCGGCTTGTCGATATGCAAAGTTGTTTTATTGATTCTACAGTTCTTCAATACACTCTCATACCAGATTTGCGCATATTCAAAAGAAGATGTAGACGGATTCAAAACCGGCCCTTCGTCAATACATACACCATATTTGGTTTCGATATTCGTTGCTTCGTGTCCAGCATAGCCTCTGTCCTTGCTTGTCACGAATGTAGGCAACACATATGTATAGACATCAACCGAACCTTGCTCGAAAGTATAGAAATCATACTCCAAACGTGGTGTGCTACGGCCTGCGGTACGTTGCGGGGCAGCCGTCGGATCACCCAACTGAATAGCCGTATTCTCTATCCCCAGATTAGGAATGGTTCTCATCTTGATCGCCTTATTTTCCACTTTCCGGTGGAAGCTTGCCGCATCGATAGAGACATATCCGTTATGTTCCACAAATAAAGTATCCATTTCGGCAAGGGATGGAGAAGAAGGATTGAATACAGAGATGTAAACATTCTCTTTCTCGCCCCGGTCAGAAGTAATTTCCAATACCCCGAAAACTTTCTCTCCAACCGGTACTTTTGCCCAGTCTACCGATACTTCAATACGTTCTTCCGTAGCCGTTTCGCCTGCCTTCTTGCTCAATAAAATCCAGTTTTCCGTAACAGATGCCTTCCATTTCAAAGGGCTTGCCCCTTTATTGAAAACATCCACATAATATGACTGACGCAGGTAAGTATTGAAGCAAGGCAAGGAGTGGAAACTCTTCAGACCTTTCAGCACATCTTCTCCCTCTACCATTACGCCCAGTGTAGCATCAGATGCCAGTGAAGTCTTTCTTAATGCCGGAAGTTCAAAGTAAGCAGCGGCAAATCCCTGTTTCATTGTCATTACATGATCCCATTTGCCACCGAGCAGCGAATTATATCCTTTGGTAATGACTTGCAGACTATCATAACAAGCCTTCACTTTTTTCTCCAGTTCGCCGGTAGACGCTCTTTGCTGAATGGAGTACCAACGGTTTCTCTGTCCGTCCAGTATCATTCTGTTCAGCAACTCACATCCTTTCACCGGATAATACAATGACTGGTAGAAGCAGGCCTTTTTCTCTTCCGGCAGCTTATTCAGAATCTTCTCTGTAATGCTTCCGATCCGGCGGTATTCACTCAGGCGTGAATCCACTTCCCTGTAATTCGTCAAGGAGAAATCAGTATCTGTATTCCGTTCTCTTCCATGCTTATCGGTAGCCCACTGATAGCCCCATCCCATAAACTCCGGTCTGCGGGCAAAAGCCAGTTTGTAGAATGAGTTGATCACATCCTGATACTCATTGCGGTATTCATCACCCAGCATACCACACAACCATTCCGTGCGATAAGTAGCCGCTCTGTCAAAATTGAAAGAATCGATATCATAAGCCATCGACAGGAAGAAATCTACAGCAAACTCACATGATTTGATATCACCGGCATTGAGCAGCCAGATCCGGTCTGCCGTCATGTCATAAGCCTTGCGAAGTTCTTCGTACATCAGCGTGGGTGAAGTGGTGTTCATCCAAAGATGATCGTGAGGCTTGCCCAGATAGGAAGAATGATAATAAACACCCGAACGTCCCGAACGCTTCTGTTCTTTCGGACTGCTCAGACGCTTCATATAGCCATAGTTGTCGTCCGGCCATATAATCGTAACATCATCCGGCAGTTCCAGTCCCTCGTCGTATACATCCAGCACCTCTTTATAAGGAGTAAAGGCTTGCGGGATATCTTCGCCACGCTTACCCGTCGCATCAATCAGCATCTTTCTTTGTGCCATCAATGCATCTTGGAGCATCTGTTTTCTATCCGCCATATCATTGCTCGCATTCATCGCTCTGTCATGCAATCCGCGCAGAGCCAGAGTGTACACATTCTCAAAAGGAGCACATTCATTCGCACGTGCTCTCAGCACACTGTCTACTCCCGCTCTATTGTTGATGTAATCCCATTCGCCCATCTTGTCACGTTTCCACTCGCTTGCCGTGTTGAACAACAGCGGTTCGCAGTGAGAAGACCCCATCACGATGGCGAAACTATCTGCTACCAATCTATTCTCCGGTATACGATGAAATGCCATAGACGCATCGTGCATGGCCGGACACAGATAATTTGCCTGAAGACGGAGCAGTAACTCACAAATCTGCGCGTATGTTTTCGGTCCGAAGTTTCCACGTTCTTTCTCATAATTGTTCTTTGACCAGCGATAAAGTCCCCAGTCTTCGTCATTGATAAAGATACCTCTGAACTTGACAGCAGGTTCTTTTGAAATGAATTTATGAACGTTGACAGCCAGTTTTTTCTGTTGTTTTATCGGAGCATCGGCCCACCAGTACCAGGGAGACACACCTATCGCTTTAGATATGGAGAGAAGTCCGTAAGCCGTACCACGCCTGTCACTACCAGCTACGACAATGGCTTTCTTAATACCCGGTGCAGGATTATCAACCGTTTCTATCATATAACGTTCCCATCCACCGGTGATGGGAGTTGTGTCTATCTTCTTTTGGGCTACCAGCGCATTGATCCATGCGCTTTTTCCGACAGTTCCCACGATGATGGCATAACGAGCCGAGACATCACCCGGATTACTTGCTTGTGTTTTCAGGTCCTGTCCCGTCACACGACGAACGTCGTCTGCAAATAAAGTCACACTTTTACGAACGACAGTTTCATCCTTGCCATCAAAACAAACAACGACATTGGCAGCCGGTGAAACGATGGGAAAACTGTTTTTACCAGCGTTCTTATCCAATAATACTTGTGCTTCTGTTGATACAAGGCTACAGCAAAACAGCCCTACTAATAAAATCTTATTTTTCATATAAAAGTTAGATTGATAATCGACGCTACAAAGAAAACCAAAAATCAACAGAAGTAATAAAAGAAATAGACCGATAAATGGAATAATATGGTCAAAAGACCATTCCAGACGTGTTTTATCGCCAGAAAGAAGAAATAATGCGGTCGATTAATAACCAATCAGGAAGTGATTGACAAGTAAAGGGCGGAGACTGGCAAGCAACGTTTCACGCTGTTCCGGACCGGCGGCAAACAGAGCGGTAGACAGTATCTCTCCGACAGCCCCGTTCTTTGTTACAACCGCTATCTGCCTGAGACCTTCAACAAAGTTGCCATTTTGAGGAGAAATAATATGCCTGCGCCCCTCCGACTCGTTTCCGGAAGTAGTGAGGCATTCATTATAAAGGAGTATACTTTGAGACTCCCCGGTCTTTTCCGTCTCCGACTGGTTGCCAAAGTTAACTTTCCATCCCGTTCCGGCCGGATGGTTGCCTAAAGCAAGTACAGAACTGTTTCCCATATTGATCAACGCATTTTCTATAGAACAGGAGTGCAATATGTCTCTGATTGTCTCCAAGGCATATCCTTTCAGAAATCCTGAAAGGTTGATCGTTATCCCCGGTTGCCGGTAAAAAATACTTTGTTCTTCTGCCGACAAACATACCGAATGAATAGTATCCTGATTATAATTCTCCGAATGAACTGTCACATCGAAGCATCCCGATGTTTTCTCGTGATATTCCAGACACAGATCAACCATTGCATAAAGTTGACTGCTAAGAACTACCGGAGATACAGAAGCGGTCCGGTTGACGACAGCCAGTTCGCTGGCAGGATCATAATAGTTGGCTGTCTTCTCCAGGCAGCTTAAAGCTTCATGAATACGTTCAGCAACAGACAGCAGTTCTTCTTCTGATTTCTGACTGCACAAAAGAATATCTACGCGTGTATGCATAGACGGGAACCAGACGTAAAGTAATCCGTCGCCCTCATGGGATGGTCTGTACAAATGTTGAATGGCAGTCTTCATCTATCAAAAAAGAAAGGAGCTGTGCTCGAAGCAGCATTCATCAACAAAATGAGATTTCCGGCACAACTCCTCTTCTACAATATATTCTTATTTCAATTCTTTAATCTTCACGTTCTTGAACCATACTTCATCTCCGTGGTCTTGCAGAAGGATGTTACCTTCAATAATATTTCCAAAGTTAGGCCAGTTCTTATACTTGCTATAAGCTACCAGTGCATTCCACATTTCATTGTTACGGTCATACTCAATCAGTTTCTCTCCATTCAGCCAGTGCTCTACATGGTTGCCTTTGACGATGATCATAGCAGTATTGAACTCTTTCTTATGGAAAGGTTTATTCTTAGGAGCCGGAATCAGGTCATACAATGAACCCAATTGTCTGTTGCCTTTCACACCAAGTTTAGCATCCGGATGCTTGTCATCGTCCAGAATCTGAAACTCGCAACCGATAGCAGAACCGGCACCCTTATTCATTTCAGGATTAACAAAATACTTGATTCCGCTGTTTGCACCTTCAGTGATCTTGAAATCTACAGTCAGGATAAAGTCCTTATAAGTACGGGTAGTTACGATGTCACCGCCATTGGCAGATTCGGCACCGCCACTCTTCATAACCTTAAGAATGCCGTCTTCCATCTTCCAGCCTTTGGCAGGGAAAGTAGAAAGCTTCGCTCCTCTCCAGCCTTCGTTAGTCTTACCATCCCACAACAAAGCCCAACCTTCTTTTTTCTCACGCGGAGAAAGAGTGTTGATAATCAGATTTCTTTCCGGTGCAGCCTGAGATTCCGGTGTCTGGTAACGTTCTACGTCTGTCGTACAGATACGGATATTCTTCCAGCTTACTGTCTTGCCTTCGTCAGCAGCGTTGCCGATAGCGTGTACCTGCAAAGCGATAAATCCGACAGGAGTCATATCGTCCCAGATATTAGCACAAGGCACTCCGTTGATCCATGTACGGATAGAGTTGCCTATCGCTTCGATACGGGCCTTATTCCATGCATTGTTCTTGAAAGCCGTACGTGCCGAAGGATTCCAGTTCAAAGAATAAATCCAGTTTCTGCGAGCTTCGTCATAGATACCACCCGACCAGGCACGTTTGGAGGGATCAATCTCGAACTGATAACCGTGTACACGACCCTTGTTATATTCTTTTTTGCTTTCACTGCGAATCTGTACTCCTGAATTCAAACCATCATCAATCTTAAAGTCAAACTCAAGGATAAAATCTCCGTAATTCTTGGTGGTTGCCAGGAAGGTATTAGGAGTTCCCATTTTTGATACACCTACAATGGCATCGTCTACGATTTTATACTCAGCCTTGCCGTTCAGTTTTTTCCATCCTTTCAGGTTTTTACCATTGAAAAGCGGTTCCCAATTCTGTGCTGACAAAGAAGCGGCACAGAACAAAAGTAAAGTCAATACGATATTTTTCTTCATTACTTATATTGTTATTATAATCAAACTTTATTCTGTTTTATATTTCCTACCGGTCTTTACAACTTATAGAACTCATCCCAGCCTTTACGCGGCGGAAGTCCGGCCAACATTGAATTAGCAAATTCATTATTGGTAATCTGCTTCGTGCGGGGATCGAAGAATAACTGGGTATTGAGACGTTGCGCCATTACTCCCAGTGAGAATACCTGGCTCAAGACACCATTAATCTCGAACGGTGAACGCGTCTTTTCAATGCCATTACATGCCAGCAAGAAATTCTCGAAGTGATTGGACGGACTTTTAGGCACTTTCGGCAACTTATCTGCCATTTCCTTTGCCTTTTCTTCTGGAATGATAGACAAAGTACTTCCGTGACTACCCTTGAAAGTCAGTTCCTTTGAATAAATAATCTTTCCCGGATTCAGTTTGGCAGGAGGAACATCGCCCTGATTAGTCTTGGGAATGTTCGGATCCAATCCGGAAACACCGTAACCTGCAGGAATAGGAGGAAGATTATCCAGACCGTCATACCAAGTGACATCTACCGGTGGCATTCCTTTGCGCTGCGGGAAACGGAAAAGAATCGTAGAAGAATATGGGAAAAAGTAATCATTGTGTCCTTCCTGATGTGTCAGAGTCACTTCGTAAGGCAAGCCTAGTTCAAGAAACTCGTGAACAGTATCCAATATATGTGCTCCCCAGTCGCCCAAAGCTCCCATACCGAAGTCATACCAGCAACGCCATTCACCCTGATCATACTTATTGCAATATTCATGATAAGGAACAGCTCCCAGCCAGGTATTCCAATCCAAATCCTTCGGGAGTTGCTGGCCTGAAGGTAGTTTATAAATGTTCGTATCCCACTTATGCCAGCGACGCGGATTATTCATGTGAGCAGTAACAGCTGTCACATCCTTGATGATCCCTGCATCCATCCAAGCTTTAAATTGGAAGTAATTTGCTTCCGAGTGTCCCTGATTTCCCACCTGAGTAGCCAGGTTCGGACGTTTAAGGGCAGCCTGCATCAACAGTTCCGCCTCATAGAAAGTACGGGCCAGCGGTTTTTCCACATACACGTGTTTGCCGGAAGCCAGAGCCAGCATACTGATAGGGAAGTGAGAGTGATCAGGAGTAGCAATTGCTACAGCATCAAACTCGTTACCAGCCTTGTCAAACATCTGGCGGAAGTCTCTGAACTGTTTCGCTTTAGGATACATGCCCATCACCTTTCGTGTATGTTTAGCTCCCATGTCTACATCACACAGAGCCACAACCTCTACCATACCCGTACGTGCAAAATCCTGTATAATTTGCTCTCCACGGTTTCCAATGCCAATATAGGCTATTTTTACCTTTTCATTTCTTCCTTTTTTCGATGAAATAGTTTGAGCATTCAGCAGTTCACCGGATCCCAGTGCTAATCCGGCAGAGGCCAGTGACATTGTCTTTAGAAAATCTCTTCGTGTTGTCATAAATTATTCATTGATATTGATTAAGTATATTCGTTCAGGTCTGTTCTCACAGCCTGTTTCTCTTCTTTGTGAATAGCGCTTTCACTCCATAGAAAAGGAGGCGCAGAAGCGCCCATGCGGCATAGAGTACAAAAGCAAAAATGATTATATAGAAAATAGAGGTGATCATCTCCATCATGGATCTGTGATATGTGATGATTGCATAAAGATTCACCAGATTGGCAAGCACAAAACATACAAGTAAAGTGATTATTTCTATTTTCTTCCGTCGTGCGGTCAGGACTGTATCTTTCATACTGTTTCGAGTGTTTTGGATTGATGGTTCAGATAGTCAATTTTGTATTCATCAGGAAAGTAAAGCGTTTTTTCTTCCTCCATAGCCTGGTGGCCCAACAGACAGAGCATACTAGCATAGTAGCCTTCTTCGGCAATTCTTTCCGGTTGTTTTTGTGTTATCACAGCCTCTACGAATGCTTCCAGCAACAAGGAAGTACCGTCACCTTTCGGACGTTCGCCCAAAATAAACTCTCCTGTATTCGCATTGGCAGTTTCCGGTGCCCAGCTTGTACCTGCAAAAGGCAGTGAATCAAACATTTTGTTCTCCCAGTCATTGACCAACTGCAGGAATGCCGGTGCAGGAGCCACACTTTCAAAGTAGTATCGTCCCTTTTCCGGTTCCACCGTTCCGAGATTACCCATAATCTGCTCTTCCAGACCATAGAACTTATTGGAAATAATGGAATCGAATGTCATCTTCACGCCATCATCGAATACATATATACAACTTACATTATCATATACTTCACGTCCGTCCTTCCAGTAAGTGATGGCTCCGTGCCCCATTACCTTCTCAGGAAGTTTTTGCAATGCCCAGCTACCTATCTGAAGCTGATGGCAGGCAAGTTCCGTCATTAATCCCTTCGAGAATTCCTTATAGAGACGCCAGTTTATCAGACGCTCCAAACTTGGTGAAGGAACAGAACGTCTCCAGTCGCCATTCCGGTTCCAGAAAGTATGAATTCCGTTGATTTCGCCGAACGTACCCGCATGGATCATTTCCATCGCCTTGATATAGCGCGGATCAAAGAGACGTTGCTGTCCGGTGAAGAAAATTTTTCCGGTGCTGCGATGCTTTTGATATATATGGTAACACTCTTCCATCGTATAACCGATTGACTTTTCGCAGAATACATGTTTCCCGGCATCAAAAGCATCCATCACTATTTTATAGTGAGCACTAAGAGGAGTTGCCACAAGGACGGCATCTATATTCTTATCTTCCAACACCTCCTTATAGTTACCGTATACTTTTGCCTTAGGGGCAAGTTTCAAAGCCTCATCAATCGAAGGCTGATAAATATCGCACAACGCTACAATATCCACCTTCGGATTTTTCACAAGGAAACTCATTAAAAATCGTCCTCTCGAACCGGGACCGATAATTGCCAGACGGCATTTTTCACTAGACGTGTTCGTCACCTCCGAAAATGCAGAAAGCCAGGGACTCGCTGCAAGAAATGCTCCAGCCCCGGCTATTCCCATATTTTTCAGAAAATCTCGTCTACTAATAGGTGTATCTTTCATTATTTAATTTATTAAATTCTCGTATTTTATTTCAGTTTCCGTATCAAGGCTAACTGATTATTCAATCCACAAAGTCCTTCGGCAACACTCCAAACTGCTTCTGAAAACATTTGGCAAAATAGGACGGAGAGTTGAATCCTACCATATAGCAGATTTCAGTTACTCGCCCTTCTCCTTCTTTCAGCAACTGGGCAGCCTTTTTCAAGCGTTCCAAACGAAGATACTCATTCGGGCTCAAATCCAGTACTCCCTTTATCTTACGATAGAAGTTAGAACGACTCATATTCAAACTGTCCGCTATATCATCCATGCTGAACTCCGGATTATTAAGATTAGCCAAAATTACTTCATTCAGTCTCTTGATAAAGTCTTCGTCGGCCTTGGTCAATGCCATGGTGTTGGCTGCCACAAAAGGTGACTGCGCAAAAGTCCGGCGTAGTTTTTCTCTGTTCTGAATGAGGTTAGAGGCACAAGCTTGTAAGTATTCGACAGAGAAAGGCTTCTCGATATAGGCATCTGCGCCCAGCTCCATGCCTTCTATCTTAGACTGGATGTTCGTTTTCGCAGTCAGCAGAATAACAGGGATATGACTATAATTCAAGTCCGATTTAATCGTCTTACAGAGTTCAAAGCCATCCATCACAGGCATGACTACATCACTCACTACCAAATTCACATAATTGCCATCCAACATTTTCAAGGCTTCCGCCCCATTGACTGCCGACAGTACGGCATATTCTTTCGACAACTGGCGGACAACAAAGGCTCGCATATCCGGATTATCCTCCACTACCAGTACTGTAGGGCGATTGTCTTTTTTTTCTCCTTGTTCCACTTCCACCGGAACCTCACTTACAGGTTCCGGTTCCGCTTTTGTTTCCGGAGTCAAAGTAATTGTCATATCCTGAACGATAGGCAATGTCAGGCAGAAGGTATTACTATTTTCTTCTTCCCCCATAGCCAGCGTTCCTTGATGCAGTTCGGCCAATGAGCGTGAAAGAGCCAGTCCGATACCCGTTCCGGTGGTCACTTTTCCGTCTTCTCTCTCGTTGAAACGGACAAAAGGCTGGAATATTTCTTCCCTCATCTCACGAGGGATAATCACTCCGTCATTCACTGTACGGATACGGAATACATTGCTTTCATCCCCCTCGGTCACCTCCAGAGATACGTGTATATAATGTTCCGAATATTTCACGGCATTGTTCAGCAAGTTACTGATAATCTTGGTGAATGCCTCTTGATTGACATGAGCATAAAAATCCGTCTCGGGCAGTTGCAGGGTAAATTCCAGTCCTTTCTGTTTGGCAAGAGAAGTAAACCGCAGGTGGGTTTCTTTCAGCACCTCCGTGATGTTGCATTTAGCAAAGTTCAAACGGAATCCCTGACTTTCCGTCTTGCGGAAGTCTAGTAATTGGTTCGTCAGATTCAGCAAACGTTCCGTATTCTGCTTCATAATATTCAGATCCTCACGCGTCTCCGCATCAACCTTTTTCTTAAGAATAATATTCTCTAGCGGACCTTTAATCAAAGTCAGCGGAGTACGTATCTCGTGAGCTACATTCGTAAAGAAGTCGATCTTTGCATGATAGATCTCGCGTTCCTTTTCCTGCTCGAACTTCTCCATCTGCCTGCGATGCTTATAGTTACTTCGCTGCTTGAAATACCACACAGCATACAGGGAGCAGCCTATGATCAGCAAAACATATACGCAATAAGCCCAGATAGTAAGATAAAAAGGAGGAAGTATACGAACGATCAAAGATACTTCATTTTCGTTCCATACTCCGTCACTGTTAGAAGCTTTCACACGGAAGGTATAATTGCCATACCACAAGTTGGAATAGGATACCACAGGGCTCTCTCCAACGGGCAGCCATTCATCATCAAAGCCATCCAACTTATACATGATCTTACTCATTTTCGGAGCCTGAAAGTCCAATGCAGCTACCCGAAAAGAAAAAGAATTCTGATTGGCCCGAAGTACGATTTCATCAGAGAACGTGATACTTTTCTCCAACGGAGATCCCGGATCACCCACATACACTTCCTTACCAAACAACAGAAAATCCGTAATCACAACAGAAGGAAGAGACTTGTTCTCCGAAAAAGTCTTCGGATTAAACGCTACAAAGCCATCAATACTTCCTAAATAGATCGTTCCATCCTCCGTCTCAAAACTCGACCGATAGTTAAACTGATCTCCCAACAAACCGTTGGAAGTTGTATATACTTTCATCCCACCTGTAGCCGGCTGAAAGCATACCAGGCCATTATTGGTAGTCAGCCAAAAGAATCCTTCTTTATCCTCCACAATCTGATAAACCACATCGTTCGGCAATCCGTCAGCCAAACTATAATTGGTGAAAGTCTCCGTATCCGGGTGAAAACAGCAGAAGCCTCCACCTTGAGTAGTCAACCACACCTGACGATGTGAATCCTCAAAGATACTTACCACTTTATCATAGGGTAGACTTTTCGG
>ENA-OVGB01002849-OVGB01002849.1-human-gut-metagenome-genome-assembly--contig:-NODE-2849-length-11464-cov-25.132527_pt1 | contig 11464 bp, 4 predicted proteins | sample MGYA00237767_ERZ505413 | MGnify/ENA primary metagenome ERZ505413 (study PRJEB26158, sample SAMN06016410) | human gut metagenome | biome: human gut; feature: ankylosing spondylitis patient; material...
CATGAAACTTACCGGAATAAACACTGACATCATGACCAGTGTAATAGAAACCAGAGCTCCACCCAGTTCACTCATGGCATCAATGGAAGCTTCCCGGGAAGATTTATATCCTTGATCCAACTTCGCATGTACACCTTCCACCACAACGATGGCATCATCGACCACAATCGCAATGGCAAGCACCATCGCTGACAATGTCAACAAATTCACACTAAAGCCGATCAGCTTCAAAACAAAGAATGTAGCAATCAAGGCAACCGGGATGGCAATTGCCGGAATCAAAGTAGAGCGCATATCCTGCAAGAAGACATACACCACAATAAACACAAGGATAAATGCTTCGATCAAAGTTTTGATAACTTCATGGATAGATGCATACAAGAAGTCATTTGCATTTTGTGCAACGTTAATCTTCAAACCTGCCGGCAAGCTTTCTTCTGCCTTGCTGATAACATCAAGCAAATTATTGATTGTTTCAGTTGCATTGGTTCCTGCCATCTGGAATACGATACAGGTTACAGCCTTATGACCGTTTACTGTATTATTAAAGGTATAGGCCAAACGTCCCAGCTCGATACGGGCAACATCTCCCAAACGGAGAACTTCTCCATTAGGCAACGCTTTAATAACGATGTCTTCGAATTCTTCCGTCTGCTGCAAACGTCCCTTATAACGGATGGTATATTGGAACGTCTGATTACCACGTTCACCGAATTGTCCGGGTGCGGCTTCGATGTTCTGTTCTGCCAATACACCGGAAATATCAGACGGTACCAGGTTATATTGTGCCATAACATCCGGTTTCAACCAGATACGCATGGAGTAATCCTGTCCCATCACATTGGCATCACCCACACCTTTCACACGCTGAACTTCCGGAATCAGGTTGATCTTCGCGTAGTTTTCAATAAACTCAATGTTATATTTATCTTCTGCATCGTACAGAGAGAAGATCAACAACATAGAGTTCTGACGTTTCTGAGTAGTTACACCGACTTTGGTTACTTCGGCAGGCAACAGACCCTGTGCCATAGAAACACGGTTCTGAACGTTAACCGCAGCCATATCCGGATCAGTACCTTGGTTAAAATATACACTGATATCTGCAGAACCATTGTTTGATGCACTAGACTGAATATACATCATGTTTTCAACACCATTGATCTGGTCTTCCAATGGAGCTACTACTGAATTCAATACAGTCTGCGCATTGGCACCCGTATATGAAGCTCTTACCGACACGGTAGGAGGCGCAATGTCCGGATATTGTGTAACTGGCAGGGTAGCCAGACCAATCACACCCAGAATAACTATCAAGATAGAAATTACCGTTGACAGCACCGGACGGTTAATAAATTTATCTAGTTTCATTCTATTCCTTACTAATATTATACGAATAAATTGTTCACCTCACACAATCATCAATTAAAAGCAGTCTGGATATTACCGTCGCGCTGATCCTGGAGGGCTTGCTGATACTTAGCTTCTTTCTGAGCTACCGTAATAGGAGAAATCTTCTGTCCGTCCTGCAAGGTCTGAACTCCTTCCACAACGATCTGATCACCTTCTTTCAATCCACCGGTAACAATGTAGTTCTTTCCGTCGTTCAGGTTAGAAATCTGAATTTCAGTATGCTTCAGTGTGCTGTCAGGCTGCAATACATAAACAAATTTCTTATCCTGAATTTCCTGTGTAGCAGTCTGAGGAATCAAGATGATTTCACTCATTGTATAAGGGAATACAACATTAGCCATACCACCACTGCGCAGGATATTCTGCTTATTCGGGAAAATGGCACGCATACTTACAGAACCTGTAGTCTGATCAATAACTCCACTTACAGCATCAATCTTACCTTCAGCATCGTACATTGTACCATCGGCCAACTGCAGTTTCACAGCCGGCATCTTTTCCAGCTGTTCTTTCAATGTACCACCGGCACGAGTCAAATCCAGCAACTGTTTTTCTGTCATTGAGAAATAAACATACATGTCACCGATTTCAGAAACAGTTGTCAAAGGTTCAGAGATAGACGGGCTCACCAAAGCACCGATACGATAAGGGAATGTACCGATTACACCGTCAGAAGGACTTTTCACTGTACAGAAGTCCAGATTCTGCTTGGCAGCAGTATATGCAGCCTCAGCCTGTGCCAGATTTGCCTTTGCAGTCAGCAGGTTATTTACAGCGGTCTGATATTCAAAGTCACTGATAATCTTCTGATCGTGCAACATCTTCTTATTCCGTTCTGTAGCAGTAATTGTTTCCAGATTAGCTTTAGCTGATTTTACAGAAGCAGCAGCCTGATCATATGCAGCCTTGTATTGAGTAGGATCAATCTGGAACAAAGCTTGTCCCTTACGGACAGTAGCACCTTCGTCCACACACAACTTGACAATTAAGCCAGATACCTGAGGACGGACCTCGATGTCCTGCAGACCCTTAATTGTTGCCGGATACTGTTCGCTCTGGTTGCTGGAAGTAGCCTTCACAGCTTCTACGGCAAACTGATTGTCACCCATTTTCATACCACCCTGGCCACCGCCACAAGCAGTCAACACCGATAAGCCTAATGCAGCAAAGGCCACTCGGCTAGAAGAAAAACTTCTGTTTCTTTTCACGCTCATATTCATATTAATAAATAATTAAATTTCCTGTTGTTTTCATTCATTAAAAACATCCAAGGCCTTTCATGTTTCCCCGTAAATACATGCCTCGCAGCATGCACTCACTCCCGTAATTTATCTAACCCACTTCCAACCTTAAGACTGCCAATAATGAAAACTTTTCTATAGCTCTTAGTTTTTTACCCGGCAAATATACGTAAAAATTCCCTCCTAAAATACCTGCTTTAACTAAGTATAACCATATTGGAAACGTGATATTACGTATAGCCTAATTATTCAGATTAATCGACAAATCCTGTAAACAAAAATAAGCCTTTCGCTTTCCGGTTTATAGTTTTTTAAACTTAAAAATCGTCGGTTTGTTATTTTATTTCTACTTTTGCGAAACACTTTACGAAAGATAATAAAACCTTTAGATATTATGGCAAAAATAACGAAAGAAGCAGCTCTGCTCTATCACTCGCAGGGCAAGCCGGGGAAAATTGAAGTTGTCCCCACCAAACCTTACCAGACTCAGCGTGATTTGTCACTGGCTTATTCACCAGGTGTCGCCGAGCCCTGTCTGGAAATACAGAAACAACCTGAAACCGCATACGACTATACAGCAAAAGGCAATCTGGTTGCAGTTATCTCCAACGGTACAGCCGTATTAGGATTAGGTGATATCGGAGCCATGAGCGGAAAGCCCGTCATGGAAGGAAAAGGACTGTTGTTCAAGATCTATGCCGGAATCGACGTATTCGATATCGAAGTTAATGAAAAGGATCCCGATAAATTTATCGAAGCTGTCAAAGCCATCGCTCCGACATTTGGCGGTATCAATCTGGAAGATATCAAGGCTCCTGAATGCTTCAAAATAGAACAGCGGCTGAAAGAAGAACTGGACATTCCGGTTATGCATGATGACCAGCATGGTACAGCCATCATCTCAAGTGCCGGACTTCTGAATGCGCTTGAAGTGGCAGGCAAGAAGATTGAAGATGTCAAGATCGTAGTCAACGGTGCCGGAGCATCCGCAGTTTCCTGTACCAAATTGTATGTTTCTCTGGGAGCCCGCCTGGAAAATATCGTCATGGTTGACAGCAAGGGAGTAATCTCCAAGGAACGCACAGACCTGAACGAACAGAAAAAGTTCTTTGCTACCGACCGTACCGATATCCACACACTGGCCGAAGCCATTAAAGGTGCTGATGTCTTCCTCGGACTGTCCAAAGGAAACGTCCTGTCGCAGGACATGGTACGCAGCATGGCCGATCACCCCATCGTATTCGCACTGGCCAATCCGACTCCTGAAATCTCATACGAGGACGCCATGGCTTCCCGTCCGGATGTCCTCATGGCAACAGGACGTTCCGACTATCCTAACCAGATCAACAACGTAATCGGATTCCCATATATATTCCGCGGTGCCCTGGATACCAGAGCAACAGCCATCAACGAGGAAATGAAACTGGCGGCAGTACGTGCCATTGCCGGACTGGCCAAGAAACCGGTTCCCGATGTTGTCAACGAAGCATATCATGTAAACAATCTGAGCTTCGGTCCCGAATATTTCATTCCGAAACCCGTTGATCCACGCCTGATCACTGAAGTTTCCATGGCCGTTGCCAAAGCAGCTATGGATTCGGGAGTAGCCCGCAAGCAGATCACCGACTGGGAAGGATACAAGAACCACCTTCGCGAACTGATGGGACAGGAAAACAAACTGACCCGCCAGTTGTATGAAACCGCCCGCCGCTGTCCGCAAAGAGTCGTGTTTGCTGAAGGCACTCACCCCAATATGCTGAAAGCAGCCGTAGAAGCCAAGTCCGAAGGTATCTGTAATCCTATCATCCTGGGTAATGAAGAACGCATCGAAAAACTGGCTAAAGAACTCGACCTCAACCTGGAAGGTATCGAAATAGTCAATCTGCGCCACGACCGCGAAGCAGAACGCCGCGAACGCTATGCACGCATCCTCTGCGAAAAACGTGCCCGCGAAGGTGCCAACTTCCAGGAAGCCAACGACAAGATGTTCGAAAGAAACTATTTCGGTATGATGATGGTTGAAACCGGAGAGGCTGATGCTTTCGTCACTGGTCTGTACACAAAGTATTCAAATACCATCAAGGTTGCCAAGGAAGTTATCGGTATTCAGCCGGAATACAAGCACTTCGGTACCATGCACATTCTGAACTCCAAGAAGGGTACCTTCTTCATTGCCGATACACTGATTAACCGTCATCCGGACACCGATACCCTGATCGATATAGCCAAACTGTCAGCCAAGGCTGTCCGATTCTTCAATCAGGAACCGGTCATGGCCATGTTGTCTTACTCTAACTTCGGTTCTGACCAGGAAGGAAGTCCGGCTAAAGTGCACGAGGCAATCAACTACATGCACCAAAACTATCCGGAACTTGCGATCGACGGAGAAATGCAAGTGAAGTTTGCTCTCGACAATACCCTGCGTGACGAAAAATATCCTTTCACACGCTTGAAAGGCAAAGAAGTCAACACTCTGGTATTCCCGAACCTGAGTTCAGCCAATGCCACCTACCAGCTCATCCAGAACATGAGTGAAACGGAAGTAATCGGCCCGATCCAGATGGGACTGAACAAGCCGATTCACTTCACGGACATCGAAAGTTCTGTCCGTGACATCGTGAATATCACGGCCATTGCCTGTATCGATGCCATCGTGGCAAAGAAAATGAAATGTAACCAATAATCACTTCCTATATACAGACCAGTCTCCTATTTCCGTTTCCGGATCAGGAGCACTGGTCTGTATTTTTTAAACCTACTGCCATGCGAAAACCACTCAACAATACCCAATGTATACTGCTCACCCTGTGCTGGGCAGCCCTCTGTTTTCTGGTTCTGACCTCTTCACCGCGTATCGACGGCCCCCTCATTGTAACGATCATCCTGTCTGGAGCCCTGGTTTTCATACCAATACTAAAAGCTATCAAAAGCCGCAATAAATAACCATTTCAACACTTTTCACCACACAAAACAGACCTTTTGATATTTTTTATTCGTTTTCTTATATAAAATGTTGCATAAATAAAATCTTATATTTACCTTTGCTGCCACAAGAGGGAACAACAAACATTTAATAATAATAAGAGATTAATCGTATGAATGCAGCGAAAGTATTAGAGGATCTGAAAAGAAGATTCCCCAATGAACCTGAATATCATCAGGCTGTTGAAGAAGTTTTAGGAACCATTGAAGAAGAGTACAACAAGCATCCGGAATTCGATAAAGTAAACTTGATTGAACGCTTGTGCATTCCCGATCGCGTATATCAGTTCCGTGTTACCTGGATGGACGATAAAGGAAACATCCAGACCAATATGGGTTACCGCGTACAGCATAACAATGCCATTGGCCCGTACAAAGGCGGTATCCGTTTCCACAGCTCTGTAAACCTGGGAATCCTGAAGTTCCTGGCTTTCGAACAAACATTCAAGAACTCACTGACAACTCTGCCTATGGGTGGCGGTAAAGGTGGTTCAGACTTCTCTCCGCGCGGAAAGAGCAATGCCGAAGTAATGCGTTTCTGCCAGGCTTTCATGCTGGAACTCTGGCGTCACATCGGTCCCGAAACTGACGTTCCTGCCGGTGATATCGGTGTAGGTGGCCGCGAAGTTGGTTACATGTTCGGTATGTACAAGAAACTTTCTCATGAATTCAGCGGAGTCCTGACTGGTAAAGGACGCGAATTCGGCGGTTCTCTGATCCGTCCGGAAGCTACCGGTTACGGAAATGTTTACTTCCTGCTGGAAATGCTGAATACAAGGGGAATCGACATCAAGGGAAAGACCGTTTGCGTTTCAGGTTCAGGTAACGTAGCCCAATATACCGTTGAAAAACTGATCAGCCTCGGCGCTAAAGTCGTGACGATGTCCGACTCGGACGGTTACATCTACGATCCGGACGGTATCGACCGCGAAAAGCTGGATTACATCATGGAACTGAAGAACCTGTACCGTGGCCGTATCCGCGAATACGCAGAGAAATATGGTTGCAAATATGTAGAAGGAGCTAAGCCTTGGGGTGAAAAATGCGATATCGCACTGCCTTCTGCCACTCAGAACGAATTGAACGGCGACCACGCCCGTCAGTTGGTAGCAAACGGCTGTATAGCTGTATCTGAGGGTGCAAATATGCCTTCTACTCCGGAAGCTGTCCGTGTATTCCAAGACGCTAAGATTCTGTACGCTCCGGGTAAAGCAGCTAATGCAGGTGGTGTATCAGTATCAGGTCTTGAAATGACTCAGAACTCCATCAAGTTGAGCTGGAGCGCTGAAGAAGTAGACGAAAAGCTGAAGAGCATCATGAAGAATATCCACGAAGCTTGCGTTCAGTATGGTACTGAAGCCGACGGATATGTAAACTATGTGAAAGGTGCTAACGTAGCCGGATTCATGAAGGTTGCCAAAGCTATGATGGCTCAGGGTATCGTATAATCAGCAAAATATAAGAAAGCTATAGTCATTTTTAAGATAAGGGCTCCCGCCTTCCGAAAGGAAGGACGGGAGTTTTTTTATGTTGTACCGCAGTGGTGAAAAACAAGTAAAAGAGTGCAGGCAAACATATAAAAGAGTGAGTGACAGGAAGTACTTCATTTTGGCAAATGATGTAGAAGAAAAAGGTAAAAGAAGTACATGACTTGGATGAAAGATGTACTTGAAATAAAAAATATCGGAGGTTTTAAAGATTGTTCATAGTTATTCTCTATCTTTAGATAGAAATTATCAGTTTGACAAGCAAGCAAAATCGGTCTATCTTTGTTACATATTATAAACCCGGACAGAAGAATAAAAAAGACTTCGGTTTATTTAAACTTTGCCTCCGACTAACATCTATTTTATGGAAGAAAAAAAACTAACTGCCGCGAACGGTCGTCCCATTGCCGACAATCAGAATTCGCAAACCGCAGGTCAACGCGGACCTGTCATGTTACAAGATCCATGGCTTATTGAAAAACTGGCTCATTTTGACCGTGAAGTGATTCCGGAAAGACGTATGCACGCCAAAGGTTCGGGAGCTTTCGGTACATTTACCGTCACTCACGACATTACGAAGTACACCCGTGCAGCCATTTTCAGCGAAGTCGGAAAGCAAACTGAATGTTTCGTCCGTTTCTCTACCGTAGCCGGAGAGCGTGGGGCGGCAGATGCCGAACGTGATATCCGCGGTTTTGCCATGAAATTCTACACCGAAGAGGGCAACTGGGATTTAGTCGGAAACAACACTCCTGTCTTTTTCTTACGTGATCCGCTTAAATTTCCGGATTTGAATCATGCCATCAAGCGCGACCCGAAAACGAACATGCGCAGCCCTAACAGCAACTGGGACTTCTGGACACTTCTGCCCGAAGCGCTTCATCAGGTGACAATCACTATGAGCCCTCGCGGCATCCCCTACTCCTATCGACACATGCACGGATTCGGAAGCCACACCTATAGTTTTATCAATGCGGACAACCAGCGTATCTGGGTGAAATTCCACCTGCGCACCTTGCAGGGAATCAAAAACCTGACAGATCAGGAAGCGGAAGCGATCATCGCCAAAGACCGCGAATCTCATCAACGCGACCTTTTTGAAAGCATCGAAAAGGGAGATTACCCGAAATGGTTATTCCAGATTCAGTTAATGACGGAAGAGGAAGCGGACCATTACCGCATCAATCCGTTCGACCTGACCAAAGTATGGCCGCACAAAGACTTCCCGCTACAAGACGTCGGAATCCTTGAACTGAACCGTAATCCGGAAAACTATTTCGCAGAAGTAGAACAAGCAGCTTTCAACCCGATCAATACCGTAGACGGCATCGGATTCTCACCGGATAAGATGTTACAGGGACGTCTGTTCTCTTACGGCGATGCACAGCGTTATCGTCTCGGAGTGAACTCCGAACAGATTCCGGTGAATAAACCCCGTTGCCCGTTCCATGCTTACCACCGTGACGGAGCCATGCGTGTAGACGGCAACTACGGTGCAACCAAAGGCTACGAACCCAACAGCTACGGAGAATGGAAAGACTCTCCTCACATGAAAGAACCGCCTCTCAAAGCATCCGGCAACGGAGAGATATACAATTATAATGAACGCGAATACGATGATGATTACTACAGCCAGCCGGGCGATCTGTTCCGACTGATGCCGGCAGACGAGCAGCAACTTCTGTTTGAAAACACAGCACGTGCTATGGGAGACTCCGAATTATTCATCAAACAGCGTCACACCCGCAACTGCTACAAAGCAGACCCCGCATACGGTGCCGGAGTCGCCAAAGCATTGGGCATTGATCTGCAAGAAGCATTGAAAGAATAAAAGAACAACCAACCATTTGTAAAAGAAAGAGCATATTTCCCGACGGATTTATGCTCTTTTTTTCGGCAGAATAGTAACTATCAGTATATCAGCAGAATAAAATTCCTTTTTTATTCCTTTAAAAGGAACGCCCCATTGGTTTTAAAGAAACAGGCCATTGGTTTTAAACCAAGACCCCGTTCCTTTAAAACCAACGGGACTATTTTAAAAAAAGTTCTGCTTTCATTGGAAAAACAGAACTTTTTTGTTTTATTTATTTATCAACCGGAAAGAGATCAGTCAATCCCCGGCATCAGAACAACTCCGAGCTTCTTCTTACCATCCATCTTGACTACCATCGGCTTTTCAAAGCGGACATGACGCAGGAATTTCGTTTCTTCCACCGCAGGTTGGGCGTTGAGGAAATCCTGATTGTAGACTCCGTCATTCATAAAGGCATTGATTGTAAAATAGCCTACGCCGAACGAAGTGAGATTCTGGAAGAAGTGAGTTCCCTGACTCGGGTCTACACGATAATTGGTCAGTCCGGCTTCTACTATCACACGGGCGGCGGAGATATGCGGCCACTTCACCGGAATGCCCAGCCATGTGTCACTGCTGCCCCAACGTCCCGGACCTACAAGTACATAATTTCTTCCTGCATTGAGGAATTGCAGGTTCATCTTCTCTATCTCCCAGGCAATGGCTTGATTGTTCGAAGCACTGTATCCATCCGTCTTGACGTAGACGATATCATAAATATCGTTCATGACGCCATGCCCCAATGAGTTATTGGAACGGAGCACCACGTCTTCATCCGGTATCAGCGTCAAGTCTTCGTCCAGCATTTCTTTGCTGTCCACAATCGGGCGGATTTGCAACAGGTAGAACGTACCCGTCTTATCTTGTTCACGGCTCAAAGTTGCGGCAAACTCAATCTCCACCGGGCGCCGCATTTCCTGTTCACCATATTTCAAAACCAGCTGCAGGATGCGTGCCAACGGGAATACATCATGTTGCAGGATATTGGCAAACGTGATCACCTTGCGTCCACCGGGATACAAACCGTCACGGATCACCTGGTCATACGGATCGTAAGTAGAAGCGATATAGCGCAACGAACCGTCACTTTCGGCTTCCTTCACATGAAGTTTCAACAGGTTAAAGCCATCGTCGATAGAGAAATCATGCCCTGCGTTTTTCAAGTCCAATGCGTAGAAACGGGTCTGTGTTTCTTTCAAGGCTATCTCCATTTCACTGGTTTGCAACACTTGATTCGGGTGATAAGGAGAGAAACGAAGTGTCATACCTCCGTCTACAATATATTTTCCTAATCCAAGAGCCAGATTCACCGTACCTTCTTCGGCTTTTTCATCTCCCAAGGGGTAATAATTGAGCGAACGTGCCACGCCGGACATAGACGGGTAGTAACGGTCTCCGTATTGATTTCCCACGACTTCCTGCAAGATGACTGCCATCTTTTCCTGGTCGATCACGTTCGATGTAGCCTGCATATAGGCTTTACTGTCTCTGAAGTAAACCGAAGCATAGACTCCTTTGATCGCATCGGAAAGCATACGGAGCATTTCGTAACGGTCGTCCAGATAAGGAATCATATACGTATTGTATATTCCGGCAAACGGCTGATAATGAGAATCCTCCAACAAGGAAGAAGAACGGATGGCAATCGGAGACTTCACCACATCGAAGAAAGTAAAGAAGTCCTCTACCAACCGGTCGGGCAGTTTCGCCTTCAGGAAATATCGTAGAATCGTATCATCGTCGGCATCCGAAAGAGCGATTTGATAGAGATTATTGGTCTCCATAAACTCATCGAAGACATCGGTACACAGTACCACTGTCTTAGGAATTGCCACCCGCGCATTTTCGAACTCTTCAAATTCGGGATAACGCTTCACCATATTATCAATGAAGGCAAGACCACGGCCTTTTCCTCCCAGCGAACCATCGCCGATACGGGCAAAGTTGGAGTAACGGTCGAAACGGTCACGTTTGAAGACGGCAACCACTCCCTGATTTTTCATCTTCCGGTACTTCACGATCGCCTCGAAGATAATCCGGCGGTGTGCATCTACGTCCTGAAGACTGGTCCACGTGATCGGCTTCAGAAACTCGGCTACCGGAAACATGGCACGCGAATAGAGCCAGCGCGAAACGTGATTCCGACTAATATGGTACAAGAAGGACTCGGCAGGCACAGCAAACAGGATATTCTGCAACTCTTTCAGATTCCGCACACGGGCAATCTCTTCTCCTGTCTCCGGATTGCGGAACACAAAGTCACCGAACCCGAAGTTATCGGAAACGATGCGCCGCAGGTCAACGTCCATCTTTTTAGAATTTTTATCGATAAAGCTGGCACCGTATTTGGCGGCATACGAAGAGTTTTCCGATTCGGAGGACTGGATAATCAACGGTACGAACGGGTCGTTCTTGCGTATGGCGGCACAAAGCTTGATACCTGCCAGACCGTCTTTCTCTCCCCGTTCCACTTTCGGGAAACGGACGTC
>ENA-OVGB01002854-OVGB01002854.1-human-gut-metagenome-genome-assembly--contig:-NODE-2854-length-11451-cov-7.877940_pt1 | contig 11451 bp, 10 predicted proteins | sample MGYA00237767_ERZ505413 | MGnify/ENA primary metagenome ERZ505413 (study PRJEB26158, sample SAMN06016410) | human gut metagenome | biome: human gut; feature: ankylosing spondylitis patient; material...
CCACTGTTTGACCTCGTCCAGCCCGGCTCCGCTGCCGTAGTCGATGCGGATGAACGGCAGGGTGGATTTTTCATACGCACTGCGCAGAAACTCTGCCTCCGCCAGATCGCCCTTGGTGCACACGATCACCGGCTGCACGCCCTTGTCCACTGCAATGGCGGACAGCTTGTCCAGCACCAAGGTGCTGGGGGTAGGCTGGGTGGTGCTGGCCACCAGAAACAGAACGTCCAGGTTTGCCACCGGCGGCCGCACGAATACGTTCTTGCGCGGGGCGATCTGTGCAATGACCGAAGCCCCGTTCTCGGTTTCCAGCGTTACCTCATCCCCGGCCACCGGGGTGATCTTCTGCTTGCGAAAAATGCCGCGGGGCTTGCATTCCACGATGCCATCCGGCGTTTTAACGTAGTAAAAACCGCCGATGCCTTTTACGATATAACCGTTCATGCCTGCCTCCGTCAGCCCAACAGCGAAGACCACCAGTCGGCAAGGCCGGAGCCTTCGCTGCTGGAAGCGGATTCACCGGTCTCGGTGCTGGAAGAAGAGCCGGAAGAGGAGCTGCTGTCACCGCCCCACAGGCTGCCCCACCAGTCGCTGCCGCTGCCGCTGGGTGCTTCCGGCTCCACCGGCGCGGGCTCCGGGCCTGCGCTCACGGTGATGTTCACGCGGCCGTTCAGCTTGGCGGTGGAACCGGCCGCCGGGTTCTGCCCGATGACCGTGCCCACCGGCTGGTCGCTGTACTGGTCGGTCTGGCTGCCCAGGCCCAGATGGTTCTGCACCAGCAGGGTGCGGGCATCGTCCACGCTCATGCCGGACAGCGACGGCACCTTGGTGGTGGTGGCCACCTGCGGGCGGCTGACATAGACCACCACCGTGGATCCGGATTCTACCTGGGTGCCGGCTGCCGGGTCGGTGCGGATCACGGCACCGGAGGCCACGGAGGTGTCCACGGCCTGGGTCACCAGCACAGAAACGCCCAGGCTCTTGAGCTGCTGCTCGGCGTCAGCCTGCACATAGTTGGTCAGGTCCGGCACGGTGACATACTGGGTGCCCAGGCTGACGGTCAGGGTCACGCCCTGGCCCTCACGCACGGTGCGGCCGGACACCGGCGACTGTTTGTAGATATAACCGGCCGCATAGTTGCTGTTGTATTCCTGCTCCCAGGTCACGCTGATCTGGCCGGAAGCCACCTGCTCGGTGGCCTGGGCTTCCTCCTGGGTCATGCCGATGTAATCGTTCAGGGTGATATCGGCCTTGTTGTTCATCAGGTTGGACGAGTCGTTCAGGATCAGCCAGCACAGGGCCAAACAGGCCAGTGCAAAAGCAATCGTGATGCCGAATAGGACCGGCAGAAAAATGGTGCGCCGCTTGCGCTTTGCATTTTTGCCGCGCGGGGCAGCCGACTCGTTCGGATGGTTCTGGCGGGCAGCTTTGTTCTGATTCATCGTACGTTTCACCACCTTTTCGGGTGCATCCTCTGTGATATATTGATACTCGAACATGACGGACGGGTTCTGCACATAGGTGTCCAGCGCGTCCAGCATTTCACGGGCCGAAGCATACCGGTTCTGCGGCAGCTTTGCCATGGCTTTTTCGGTGATCTCCACCAGTGCGGCAGGCACCTGCGGAGCGATCTCGTGCAGGGATTTCGGCTGATCCGAGATCTGCTTGATGGCCACCTCCACGGCGTCCTCTGCATCAAACGGCAGCTGACCGGAGAGCATCTCGTACATCATGACGCCCACCGAGTAAATATCGCTGGTGCAGTCGGTCTCGTCGCCCTTGGCCTGCTCCGGGCTGATATAGTGCACACTGCCCATGGTCTTGCCGCTGAGCAGCTGGTTTTCGGCCCGGGAGATGCGCGCGATGCCAAAGTCCATCATGCGGAGCTGGCCGTTGTCCAGCAGCATGATGTTCTGGGGCTTGATGTCCCGGTGCACCACGCCGTTGCGGTGGGCATGGTCCAGCGCTTTCAGGATCTGAGAGATAAAATGGACGGTCTCCCGGCTGGTCAGCTTGCCGCCCCGCTCGTTCAGATACTCGCGCAGGGTCATACCGTCCACATATTCCATGACGATATACTGCAGATGGTCGCTCACCGAGACATCATACACCTTGACGATGTTGGGGTGGTTGAGCAGCGAGATAGCCTTGGACTCGTTCTTGAAACGGCGCACAAGGTCAGGGTCGTGCATGAGCTCCTGCCGCAGCACCTTAACGGCCACGACCGTGCCCTCCGGCACCGGGCCGCCCGGCCCCACAACGGCCTTGTAGACATTGGCCATGCCGCCGGTGCCGATGAGTTCCCGCACCGTGTACAGGCCGTCCAGCGTTTTGCCGATCAGGTTATCCATGGTGCACCTCCGTAGGTTCCACAGCCAGCAGCAGGGCGGTGATGTTGTCGGAGCCGCCGTTCTCGTTGGCGGCATCCACCAGCCGGTCGGGCAGGTCGTAGAACGGGCCCTGCGCCAGCAGCTGCTCCATCTGCTCCACCGGTACCATGTTGGTCAGGCCGTCCGAGCAGAGCAGCAGCAGATCCTTTGCCTGCAGCTGCACCGAAGTGACCTCCGGCTCCAGCCGGTAATCCACGCCCAGCGCCCTGGTGATGATGTTCTTCTGGGGATGATGCTCGGCCTCCTCCTCCGTGATGGTACCGCAGTCCACCAGCTCCTGCACATAGGAGTGGTCGTGGGTGAGCTGGGTCAGTTTACCGCCCCGGCAGAGGTAGGCGCGGGAATCGCCCGCGTGGCAGAGGGTGGCTTCCCCGCCCCGCACCAGTGCGCAGACCGCCGTGGTGCCCATACCGGCCAGCGATTCCTCGTGGGCGGCTTTGTTGAACACATAGCGGTTGGCGCTGATGAGGGCCTTTTTCAAAAAGGCTCCCTCCTGCCCTGCTCCGCACTGGGCGTACTGCTCCTGAAACACCTGTTCGATGACATTGCAGGCCCCCTGTGAGGCCTCGCGGCCGCCTTTGGCACCGCCCATACCATCACACACCAGTGCCCAGACAGCACCGCCAGGCAGCTCCCCGGCACGGTAATCATCCTGATTTTCCTGCCGGACGCGGCCCACATCCGTTTTTCCTGCTAGTTTCATAGGCTTCTCCTCTTGCGATTTACGCCTTACCATTCATTTCGTCCCGGCGCAGCTGGCCGCAGGCGGCGCTGATCTCGCTGCCAAGACGGCGGCGTACCGTGGCGTTGACCCCCAGGCTCTCCAGTTTTTTCTGGAAGCGCTGGACATTGGCGGCATCGGTAGCCGAGTAGGGGCTTCCGTCCACCGGGTTGATGGGAATGAGGTTCACATGAGCACCCATGCCCCGGATGAGGTCGGCCAGCTGTCTGGCACAGGCATCGGAATCATTGACACCGCGCACCATCGAATACTCAAAGCTGACCCGGCGGCCCGTGGTCTCCTGATAGCGGCGGACGGCGGGCATCAGCACCTCCACGGGGTAGGCATCATTGACCGGCATCATGCCGCTGCGGATCTCATTATTGGGGGCGTGCAGGGAGACCGAAAGGGTCAGCTGCAGCTTTTTCTCAGCCAGCTGGTCGATTTTGGGCACCAGACCGCAGGTGGAAAGGCTGATGTTGCGCATTCCGATGTTCACGCCCTCCGGGGAGGAGATGTTCTCAAGGAAGCGCATGACCTCGTCAAAATTATCCAGCGGTTCCCCGATGCCCATGAGGACGATGTGGGAGATGCGCTCCCCGATGTCCTTCTGGGCGGTATAGATCTCAGAGCAGATCTCACCGGCTTCCAGGTTGCGCACCCGGCCTGCCTGGGTGGAGGCGCAGAAGCGGCAGCCCATCCGGCAGCCCACCTGCGTGGAGACGCAGACCGTGTTGCCGTAGTGGTAGCGCATGACAACGGTCTCGATGCAGTTGCCATCGGCCATCCGCAGCAGATATTTCACGGTGCCGTCCTTGGCTTCCTGCCGGCGCTCGATCTTGGGGGCAGCAATGTAAAACTGCTCTTCCAGCTTTGCCAGCAGGGTCTTGGGCTGGTCGGTCATGGCAGAAAACTCGGTGACCAGCTTCTGGTGCACCCAGTGGAAGATCTGCTTTGCCCGGAAGCCCGGCTGACCCATGGCTTTCAGCGCAGCGGTCAGCTCGGCCAGCGTCAGGGAAGAGATACAGCGTTTTTGTTCCATGGTATTCTCCTATGAATCAATACGAACCGGACGGCGGGTTCATTGCGTTTTCTGCATGGCGCAGAGGAAAAAGCCGTCCATCCCGGTGCGGGTGGGCACCGAGAGCGCCCCGTGTTCCCCCACCGTCATTCCGTCAGGGAACGCCACAGCGGGCCGGACCACCCGGAACTCCGGATGGCGGGCAAGGAACGCCGCCACCTGCTCCTCGTTCTCAGCAGGGTCGATGGTACAGGTGGAGTAAACCAGCCGCCCGCCTACTTTCAGCAGAGCGGCTGCTGTGTCCAGAATGGACGACTGGGTGGCCAATAATTCATCGTGGCGTGCTTTTTCCAGCGTCTTATAGCGGATATCCGGCTTTTTTGCCAGAATACCCAGGCCGCTGCAGGGGGCATCCACCAGAATGCGGTCTGCGGCGGGCAGCTTTGGGTTGGGGCGGGTGGCATCATTGCAGAGAGCGGTGACATGGGCAAAGCCCATCCGCTGCACAGCGCTCCGGATGAGCCCGACCCGGTGCTCTGCCACATCGCAGCTGTACAGCGCGCCCTGCCCCTGCATCTCCTCGGCCAGCAGCAGCGTTTTGCCGCCGGGTGCCGCGCAGAGGTCGATCACGGTATCGCCGGGCTTTGCCTCCACACAGAGGGCTGCCAGCTGGCTGGCCTGCCCCTCCACATGGAAACAGCCCTCCTTGAAGAGCGGGTGCTCCGCCGGACTGCCCTCGAACTTTGCCAGCACACTGCCGGGCACAAGGCCGGGCTGCGCACTCTTCACGCCGCTTTCCAGCAGTTTTTTACAGAGGGCCGCAGCATCCATTTTCAGGCAGTTGGCCCGCAGGCTGGTGCAGCCGCCGTCGGCGGTGTGGGTCAGGATGCCCAGCGCTTCCTCGGGGTAATGGGTGCGCAGGAACTCTGCCACATCCTGCCCCGCAGAGCCCAGCACCATGAGGCGCTGGGTCTCGTTCCGGAAACGGGCAGTTTCCAGATCATAATTGCAGGCCTTGCGCAGGACGGCATTGACCAGCCCGGACGCACTCGCCTTTTTGAAGGTACGGGTCAGCTTGACGGCCTCGTTCACCGCCGCCGACACCGGCACCTGCATATAGCGGGCCTGTGCCAGCGCGGCCCGCAGGATCTCGCGCACCTGCGGGTCCAGCCTGGCAAGGCCCTTGGGCAGGAACTGCTCCAGAATGAAATCCAGCGTGCCCTGATGTTCCAGCACGGTGTAGAAGATGGCACCGGCAAAGGCCTTATCCCGGCCCTCCAGTTTCTGGCGGCGGAGTTCGGCATCCAGCACAAGGTTTGAGAAGCCGTCCTGCTCCTGCCGGACCAGTGCAGCCACTGCCGCTGCCCGCGGATTGGCCGCCATCAGAGGGTATCCCCCGCTTTGAGGCGCAGACCGGCCGCAAAGGAGGTGCCATCCATCGGCTTTTTGCCCTCAGGCACCACATGAAGCAGCTGGACCGCGCCATCGGCACAGGCCACCGTCAGGGGCTTTGTGGAAAGCACCGTGCCGGGAGCCTCACCGTTGGAGACAGCCACGCGGCACTCGGTCACCTTGACCTTTTTGCCGCCTGCGGTCACGAACCAGGCCATGGGCCAGGGGTTCATGCCGCGCACCCAGTCGTGGATGTGGGCGGCGGAGTCGGTGAGCCGGAACTCGGCCAGCTCCTTGTCGAGCATGGGCGCGAGGGTCGCATGGGCGTGATCCTGCGGCTGGGGCCGGAGGGTGCCTGCCGCGATCTGCGGGATGGTCTCGCAGAGGACGCGGGCACCGACTGCCGTCACCCGGTCGAACAGTTCGCCGCTGGTCTCTTCGGGGCCGATGGCCATCTTCTCACAGACGAGAACATCGCCGGTGTCCAGCCCTTCGTCCATCTGCATGATAGAAACTCCCGTCTCGGTGTCGCCGTTCAGGACGGCCCACTGCACCGGGGCACTGCCGCGGTACTTCGGCAGCAGCGAAACATGCAGGTTGATGCAGCCATACCTGGGGGCCTGGAGCACGCTGGCGGGCAGGATGCAGCCGTAGGCCACCACCACGATCAGTTCTGGGGCCAGCGCCTGGATGTTGGCATCCTCGCCGCCGTCCCGCAGGGTGCGGGGCTGGAAGACCGGTGTGCCGTGCTCCAGCGCCACTTCCTTGACCGGGGGTGCGGTGAGCACCTGCTTGCGGCCCACCGGCTTGTCGCGGCGGGTGTATACGCCGCAGATGTCATGCCCGGCGGCATACAGAGCCTTCAGGCACTCGGCGGCAATGTCCGGCGTGCCCATGAACAGAATGCGCATTACTTGTTTCCTTTCGCTTCGCGGGCAGCCTTTTTGCCCTCTTCGGTGTCCTCATAGAAATACTCGCTGGACTGCATGATGGTGATGCCGTCCAGATGGTCGTTCTCGTGCTGGATGCAGCGGGCCAGCAGACCCTCGGCCTCCAGCTCGAACCAATTGCCGTTGCGGTCCTGTGCGCGGACTCTGACGGCGGCCGGGCGGGTCACTGCGCCGTTGTGGCCGGGGAAGGACAGGCAGCCCTCGTAGGCGGTCTCCTCATCCTCGGACACGGCGAGGATCTCCGGGTTCACGAAGTCGATGAACTTGTACTCGTAATCTGCGGGGATCTCCTCCGGGGCGTCGGTGGTATCCCACACGACGAACAGGCGGCGCAGCATCCCCACCTGCGGGCCGGCCAGACCCACGCCGTCGGCGTCGATCATGGTCTCGCGCATGTCGTCCAGCAGAGTCGCCAGACGGTCGTCAAAATTGGTCACCGGGCGGCAGACCTTGTTCAGGATGGGGTCGCCCTCTTTCACGATGTTGCGGATAGCCATAGTTGGTACCTCCAAATCAGTTGTTTGTATCAGATATCTCCGTCCGAGTGCAGGTCTACGACGACGGTGGCTTTGGCGGGCAGCTTTTCCTGCTCGTAAAGGCCCAGCGTTTCGCGCATCAGGTCGCGGAAGCGGCGGTCGTTGCGGCACTTGATGGTAAGCTTATAGCGATAGGTGTCGTTGATCTTCTCGATGCTGCCGGGGGTCGGCCCCAGCACCCGCAGGGGTAGGTCCGGCTGTTTTGCTGCCTGCTGGCCCAGAAGGGCCGCAAAGCGCGCTGCGGCCCTTGCCGTCTCGATCTCCTTTGCGCCTGCAAAGCCGATGACGCACAGCCCGCAGAAGGGCGGGTAGAGGCCCAGCTTGCGATATGCAATTTCCTGCTCGAAGAAGGCGTCGTAGTCCTGCGCGGCGGCGAGGTTGAGGACGGGGTTGTCGGGGTCGGTGGTCTGGATGATGGCGAAGCCCGGGTCTTTCGCCCGGCCGGAGCGTCCCACCACCTGGGTGATGAGGCTGAACACCGTCTCGTAGGCCCGAAACCCCTGCGCAAAGAGCAGCGAGTCGATGCCGAGGACGCCCACGAGGGTCACGTCCTCGAAATCGAGGCCCTTGGCCACCATCTGCGTCCCCACCATGATGTCGTACTCATGCCGGGCGAACTTCGCCAGCAGCTTTTCGTGGGCGTCTTTGGCGGCGGTGGAGTCCTGGTCCATCCGCAGCACTCTTGCCTCCGGGAAGAGCTGGGCCAGCTCCTCCTCGGCCTTCTGGGTGCCGAAGCCCCGGTAGAGCAGCTTGCCGCCGCAGGCAGGGCAGGTCTTGGGGGGCGGGTCGAGCTGGGTGCCGCAGTAGTGGCAGAGCAGCTTATGGCCCGCCTTGTGGTAGACCATGGGGACGCTGCACTTGGGGCATTTCAGCACCTCGCGGCAGTCATCGCACTGGGCCATGGTCTGGTAGCCGCGGCGGTTGAGCAGCAGGATGGTCTGCTTGCCCGCGTCGAGGTTGCGCCGGATGGCGTCCTCCATCGCAAGGCTGATCTCCCTCGGGTTTCCCGAGGCCAGCTCTGCCCGCATATCCACGATCTGGACGCTGGGCAGCGGGTTGCCGCCGTAGCGCTGGGTGAGCCGGACGAGCTGGGTGCGGCCATTCTGGGCGGCGTAAAAGCTCTCGGTGCTGGGGGTAGCGCTGGCCAGAAGGAGCAGGGAGCCGTTCTCCGCCGCCCGCTGCCGGGCCACCTCGTGGGCGGCGTACCGGGGCGCGGACTCGGAGCGGTAGGTGTGCTCCTGCTCCTCGTCGATGATGACGAGGCCGATGTTTTCCAGCGGGGCAAAGACGGCGCTCCGGGTCCCCACCACGATGTCGGCGCCGCCGTCCTGTATCATCTGCCATTGGAGCAGACGCTCGGTGTGATTGAGGGCCGAGTGCTGGACGGCCACCCGCCGCCCGAACCGGCTCTTGAGGCGGAGGATCATCTGCGGCGTCAGGCTTATTTCCGGCACCAGCACGAGGGCGCGGCGGCCCAGCGCCAGACACCGCTCGATGAGCTTTAAGAACACCAGCGTCTTGCCGCTGCCGGTGACGCCGTAGAGCAGCGCCGAGTGGGGGGCGGTGTCTTCGAGGCCGGGCAGCAGGGCGTCATAGGCTGCCTGCTGCTCTGCCGTCAGGGTGATAGGCTCGTTTTTCAGCGGGATAGACGAATACAGGTCGATGGATTTGTTCACCTTGCTGCATTCGACGACGCCCTTGGCGCAGAGGTTGTCCAACACGGCTTTGGTGATGCCGTGGGCCTCCATCTCGTTCTGGGTGCGCTCTCCCCCGCTCAGCAGGGCCACTGCCGCCAGCTGCTTGGCCGTGGGCCTGGGCTTTTGCTGCAAAGCCCCCACCAGCTTATAGCTGTTCTCGGTGTGGCGGGTGAGCTGCTTTTGGAGCACCGGCGTCACGCCGTCCGCCGCAAGGGCGGGCTTATACTGCGCCCCATAGGGGATGACCGCCTTGACGGCCTCGTAGTAGGTGCAGAAGGTGCGCTCCTTGAGGAAATGCACCAGCCGCAGCAGCTCCGGCGTCAGGCAGGCCGAGGCGGGAGCTACGTCGAAGAGGTACTTGAGCTTTGCGTGTTCCGGCTCTTCGTCGCAGGCCAGCACCACGCCCATCCGGGCCTTGCTCCCCCGCCCGAACGGCACCAGCACCATGCTGCCGAGGCGGACGGCCTCCTGCTGGTCGGGCATGACGGCGTAGGTATAGAGTTTGTCGAAGTGGAAGGTCGCGTTGCTCACGGCAACGCCTACCGTTTTTGGCATTCGCGGCTCCTTGTTATCTGTCGAGGCCGGCCCGCTGGCGGATGATGCCGTAGAGCTTCTCAGCGCAGGCGTCCACCTCGTCGTTCACGAGGGTGAGGGTGAACTTCTCCTGCTCGGCCAGCTCCTTCTTTGCGGTGTCGAGGCGCTCGAGGATGCTGGCTTCCGTCTCGGTGCCGCGGCCCCGGAGGCGGCGTTCCAGCTCCTCCACGGAGGGCGGCAGCAGGAAGATGGTGGTAGCCCCCGGGAACATCCGGCGGATATTGGCCGCGCCGTGGACGTCGATGACCAGCACCACCAGCTTGCCCGCCTCGAGGCGCTTATCCACCTCTTCGCGGAGGGTGCCGTAGTAGTTGCCGTTGTAGAAGTTGTGCTCCACCACCTGGTCGGTGTCGATGAGGTGCTGGAACTGCTCCCGGGTGCGGTAGTAGTAGTCCACGCCCTCCTGCTCGCCGGGGCGGGGTGCGCGGGTGGTGGCGGAGACGGTCTTTTCGATCTCGGGGTGGGCCTCGCGCAGGGCCTTGACCACACTATCCTTGCCGGTACCGGCGGCACCGGAGACGACAAACAGGTACTTTTCGTTTTCCATTTTTTACTGCTCCTCTGTCGGTTTTCCTTCCGGCTGGCCCGCAGCGCGGCTTGCCACTGTCTCAGGCGTCAGGGCCGAAAGGACTACATGGTCAGAGTCCATGATGAGCACGGCCCGGGTGCTGCGGCCATAGGACGCATCAATGAGCATCCCCCGCTCCCGCGCCTCCTTCACCAGACGCTTGACCGGCGCAGAGTCGGGGCTGACGACGGCCACCACCCGCCCTGCGCTGACCAGATTGCCAAAGCCGATGTTGATGAGCTTCATCTGAACTCCTCCGTACTGTTTTTATTCAAGGTTCTGGATCTGTTCGCGGATCTTCTCGATCTCCGCCTTCATGTCCACCACCGTGCGGGTGATGTCCAGGTCCTGACACTTGGAGCCGATGGTGTTGGTCTCACGGTTCAGCTCCTGGGTCAGGAAGTCCAGCTTGCGGCCCACCGGCTCGTCCAGCTCCAGAATGGAGCGGTACTGGGCGATGTGGCTGCGCAGACGGACGGTCTCCTCGTCCACGGCGGTCTTGTCGCCGAAGATGGCGGCTTCCGTCAGGACGCGGGCGTCGTCGATGCTGCGGTCCTCGAGGATGGTCTTGAGCTTCTCGTAGAGGCGGTTGGTGTAGGCTTCGACACGGCCTGCGCTCAGGGTCTCCACCCTGCCCACCCGCTCCTCGAGGAAGCACAGGCGGCTCTCCACGTCGGCCTTCATCTTGGCGCCCTCGGCGGCGCGCATGGCGATGAAGTTGTCCAGCGCCTGAGCCGTCACGGCGGAGACGTCGGCCCAGAGCTGTTCCTCGTCCACATCGGCGTGGCGGGTGGCCAGCACGTCCGGGAAGCGGGTCAGCGTCGAGACGGTGATGTCGTTCTTGATGCAGAGCTTCTCCGAAAGGTTCCGCAGGGCCTTCTGGTAGCTGCGGGCCAGCTCCATGTTGACGGTCACTTCTGCGTCGGCGGCCTCCACGTTCTGGATGGTCATGCTCAGCTCGACCTTGCCGCGGGTGACCCGCTCGTTGAGCTGCTTTTTCAGGCGGCTGTCCATGTAGCTGCAGCTGCGGGGGATACGGGACGAATACTCGAAATACCGGGAGTTGACGCTGCGCAGCTCGACCGTGATCTCACGGCCATTCAATACAGCAGTCCCCCGGCCAAAACCGGTCATGCTCAGGATCATATGCTCCACGTTTCCTCTCTGTTGATGGGTGGATATGCGGACAAATTACGGTATATGTATCCGCGTTTGGGTATACAGGCCCATGTTACGATACATATGTTATTATTCTACTCTGATGGCCGCTTTTTTGCAAGTAAAAGAGCGCAAAAAGCCCCCCGCATCTCTGCGGGGGGCTTAGAAAGCCTTATGCTGTTTTATCAGACGGGGTGAGACTTGTTTGCAAAATCTGCATGGTCTGCATCCACGCCCTGAGCCTTGGCGTTGCGCTTCTCGAAGAACTTGGGCGCGACCTGCGGGAACATGGCGTAGGTCAGGACGTCCTCTTCCTGAATCGCCCACTTTGCAGCCTCAGCCTTCAGCTTGTCCATCTCGGGAGCGAGAGTGTCGGCAAAGCGGCAGGTGATGGGCTGCTCGTCGCCCAGGATCTTCTTGGTGA
>ENA-OVGB01002855-OVGB01002855.1-human-gut-metagenome-genome-assembly--contig:-NODE-2855-length-11450-cov-2.721457_pt1 | contig 11450 bp, 22 predicted proteins | sample MGYA00237767_ERZ505413 | MGnify/ENA primary metagenome ERZ505413 (study PRJEB26158, sample SAMN06016410) | human gut metagenome | biome: human gut; feature: ankylosing spondylitis patient; material...
AGGCCCGGATGGAGCGTCTGGGCGTGACGGACCTGATGGACCCATTCGGAAATTTCCGTGTGGCCTGCGACTACATGGCGGAGCTTTTACGCCGGTATGACGTGGAAAGCGCCCTGACTGCCTACAACAGTGGCCATCCGGGGAAAAGCGGGTATGCCAGAACCGTGATGGGGTATTGGGAGGAACTGAAAAATGGGTGAGTTGGTACGGCTGACTTTCCCGGACCGGCCGCAATGGCTGGCAGGACGGAGCCGGGGCATCGGCGGTAGCGAGGCGGCGGCGGCCATTGGGCGAAGCCCATGGAAAACGGCGCTGACGCTGTGGAAGGAGAAAACCGGGGCGCAAGCCGCACCTGATCTCGGCGGCAACGAGGCCGTGGAGCTGGGGCGGCGAATGGAACCGGCCATTCGGGACTTCTTCATGGCGCAGTATCCCGGCTACGAGCTTTACTACGGCGCCTATGACATTCTCTACCAGAGCGACCGCCCATGGCTTTTTGCCACGCTGGACGGAGAACTGACGGAGACGGACACCGGACGGAAGGGCATTTTGGAGATCAAAACCTCTACGGTAAGCCGGGGGATCGACTGGGCGAAATGGCGGGATCAGGTTCCTGAGAACTATTTCACGCAGATTCTTCACCAGCTGCTTGCCACTGGGTATGACTTCGCCGTGCTCTATGCGGCGCTCTATGATCTGTCCGGCAACATCACACTGCGCCGCTATGACTTTGAGCGGCGGGAGCACGAGGCGGACCTGAACTGGCTGCTGGAACAGGAGACGGCCTTTTGGGACCATGTGGAGGCGGGGACGATGCCCGCTCAGACTTTGATTTTGTAAAGCGCGCAACTCTGAAAAAAATAAAACATGAAAAGGAGAATTTATATGGAACAGGAACAGTATCACATCACGGTGAAAAGCGTGGAATCCGGGGAGGTTGTGATGGACAGGGACTCTGCGGCGTTTACCTGCATTGCGGCAAATGAGGAGAATACGCATGTACTCACCTCCCTCCACGGAGATCCCATTCTTGTGGGCAGGCTGTTGTGGAGGGCGCAGGAGGAGATTGATCGGATTCTCCAGGCGCATCCCGAACTGAAACTTGTTGTGAAGGCCATTGCCGCTGTGGAGGCGGAGGATGCTGATAAGACGGACGGGGAGGACGCATGATGCTGGTGAACATTCGTTACTACAAGGCCCTGCACAGAGCGTATGCGGGGAACACCTTCACTTATCGGACGAGCCTGCCCCTGAACGTGGGGGACAAGGTAATGGTTCCCACCAAGGGGGGAGACAAGCGGGCCATGGTGGCGGAGATCAACGTGCCGGAGAGCCGTGTGGACGAGCGGATCATGCCGTTGCTGAAGGAGATCACGGCCTATGACACCGGGGAAAAGGAGGACGCGGACGCATGAGCAGCGCAATGGAATTTGCCATTACCACGGATCTTACTCCACTGAAGGAGTTTAACATTTCCGCCAACTTTGAAGAGTGTCAGGCGTGGCTGGAAGAGAATCTGGCTCCATACCGGGGCATGGTGGTGACGGAGGAGGCTATCGGCGCGGCAAAGAAGTACCGGGCCAACATCCGCTCCGTGGCCGCACGCATCGACGAGTGCCGGAAGATGGCGAAGGCGGCGGCGCTGGCAAGCTACGCCCCCTTTGAGGGGAAGTGCAAGGCACTGACGGCCCTGTGCGACGAATCTGCCGCCAATTTGGACGGTCAGATCAAAGCCTTTGACGAACGGCGCCGCACGGAGAAACTGGACGCTATCCGGACCTTTTTTGATGAGCGCATCGGAGAACTTGCGGAATTTCTCCCGTGGGAAGCGGTTCTGGACAAGCGGTGGGGCAACGCCACCTATTCTGAGGAACAGGCCCACAAGGACATTCTGGTGTCGATCAGCAAGTGCGATAGCAGTATTGCTGCCATCCGCGGGCTGAACAGCGAGTTCGAGACCACGCTGCTGGAAGAGTACAAGCAGTGTCATGATCTGCCCACGGTGCTGAAAAAGGATCAGGCGCTCAAGCGGGTGAAGGAGATCGAGGAACAGCGGAAGGCGGAACAGGAACGGCGCAGACAGCAGGCCGAGGCTGCGCGGGCGGCGGAGGAAGCCGCCAGAACGGAGCGGGTGCAGGCCGCCGTGGAAGCGGCCAGAGCCATTCAGACGGAAGCGCCGACACCGGCGGCGGAGGTACAGCCGAAGCGCACGGTTCCGCAGACCGTCACCCTTTCGTTCCGGGTGACAGGCACTGTGGAGCAGCTGAACGGACTGCGGGATTATATGCTGGCCAACGGCATTGCCTTTGGCCGCGCGGACTGAATAAGGGAGGAATTTTGACATGAAGGCAACCAACAGCTTTGCGCCCCAGGCCCAACGGGACAACAAGCCCACGTTTTCCATGGCTATAGCGGCCCCCAGTATGCAGAAGATGATCCAGAGCGCTCTGCGGAGCGACAAGGCGGCGGCGCGGCTGACTTCCACCCTGATCTCCGCCGTGAATGCCAGCGAACAGCTGAAAAACTGTGAACCCAGCACCATTGTGGCGGCGGCGCTCCGGGGCGAGGGCATGGGTCTGATCTTCGGCCATGGCTACTATGTGGTGCCCTACGGGACTACCGCAACGTACATTCTGGGCTACAAGGGCTACATCCAGCTTGCCATGTCCACCGGGTTTTATGCCGACATCGACTGCACGGACATTCGTGAGGGCGAGATCGAGGGGCGGAGCCGCCGGACCGGTAAGCCCATCGTGAACCTTGCCAAGTACGAGAGCGATGAAGAACGGCAGAGTAAGCCCATTATCGGCTACTACGGCTACTACGAACTGAAGGACGGGACCTTCCGTTTTGAATACTGGCCCATGGACCGGCTCCTACGCCATGCGGACCGGTACTCCAAGGCGTTCAGCTATGAGAAGTTCAAGGCCATGCAGAGCGGGGAAATGAACCCCAAGGACGTGGAAAAGCTGCTGAACGGTTCCCCCTGGTATGATCCCAACGGCGGGCAGGACCGGATGTGCCGCAAGACGATTCTGCGGCAGCTGCTGAACAGCGGCTACGCGCCCCTGTCCCCGGAGGTCAAGACCCAGCTCATGGAGGAAGCCAGCGCCGAGGACGAGGGCATGATCCCGGATATGCCCATGCCGGAGCGCACGGTGGCATCTACCGGAGAAGTGGTAGAGACCGCACCTGCGGCTGTGGAAGCTCATCAGGAGACCGTGAAAAGCGAGACCGGTATGGTTACACCCACCAAGGTCGAAAAGGCCGCAGAGGCCACTCAGAAGGCGCAGGACGATGGTATGGACTATGCGGCCACCTTCTTCGGGGAATGAGGTGAGGAGCCATGCTGATCTCCATTAAGACGCGGGAGGAGGACGGGAGCCGGTACATGATGTGTGCCGGCACCGTCACCCGTGAAGTCAAAACCGGAACCACAGCCAAGGGAACGCCGAAGGCGGAATTTGGCATGAAGTACGCCAAAGGCGAGTTCATGAATGTGTCCGCCGTGGGGGACGATGACGTGACCCGCATGGCATCGTGCTTGGAAAAGGGAGATGCCGTCCTGGTGTGCGGCGTGTGGAAAACCCGGCGCTATACCACCCGTGACGGGGAACAGAAGGAGTGGAGCGAGCTTCACGCGGAGTTCGTGGCCCCGCAGACGGTGATGGCGGCAGTGCTGGGGCTGCTTGCGGCAGAAAGTGAGAAGCCGCGCTCCCATGAACCGGCAAATCCTATGGAACACAGCGGCAGTCAGGCGGGTTCCCTTGACAGTCAGGAGGACGCCGTTTTGCCGTGGGAACAGCCCGCAGAGGACGAACCCTACGATTATGTACCGCAGATTTAGGAAGGATGAAGCGAAGCCATGGCAAGTGACGTGAAGTGGATCAAGATTACCACGGACATTTTTGACGATGAAAAGGTTCTGATGATCGAATCCATGCCAAGTGCGGACAGCATCATCGTGATCTGGTTCAAATTGCTGGTGCTGGCCGGGAAGCAGAACAACAGCGGCGTGTTTATTCTGAACAACCGCATTGCGTACACGGATGAAATGCTGGCGTCCATCTTCCGACGGGACATTGGCCTTGTACGGATGGCCCTTCGGACCTTTGAGCAGTTCGACATGATCGAGATTGTAGACGATGTGATCACGATCCCGAACTGGGGGAAGCATCAGACGTTAGATTCTTACGAGAAAAAGAAGGAGCGGGACCGGATTTATCAGGCAAAGCGGCGGGCAAGCCAAAAGCGGCTGATCGAAAAATCGTCTGACACATCGCTCGACGGTCATGCAGACCAGTCGCTACCTGTCGCTGTTTCAGAAGAAGAAAAAGAAGTAGATATAGAAGATATATCTTCTTTACTACGTTCAGAAGATATGGGGGGCAGTGCCCCCAGTGAGCCAAAGGCACCGGAGAGCAGAAAGCGGACGGCGGTGAAATTCGTACCGCCCACGCTGGAAGAGGTGGAAGCCTACGCCGCGTCCCGGCAGAGTACGGTGGACCCCCGTCGGTTTTTTGAGTATTTTAACACCCCGGACGCACAGGGCCGCTCATGGAGGGACAGCAAGGGGAATCCGGTGAAGAACTGGAAGCAGAAGTTCCTCACATGGGAAGGCCGGGACAGCGGGAAGGGAAAGGCCGCCCCGGCGGCATCCCGGACGGACAAGCCCCGGAAAAGCTGGACGGAACTGGCGGCGGAGATGGACGCGGAGGAGGGCCGCACAACATGACCAGACAGGAGACAGGTATCATCATGGACATTCTGACGGCGGCCTATCCCCGGTTTTACAGCAGCACAACCGGGCCGGATATGCGCAACGCCATCAAACTGTGGGCGGATATGTTTGCCCATGACGAGGTGGCGCTGGTGGCGGCGGCGGTAAAAAGCGTGATTGAAAGCGATGAAAAGGGCTTCCCACCCACCATCGGGCAGGTAAAGGCCAAACTTCGCCTGCTGACGGCAAAACCGGAAATGACGGAGGCAGAGGCGTGGGGTCTGGTGGCAAGGGCCATCCGCAACGGACTGTACGGTGCGGAGGAGGAATTTGAGAAGTTCCCGCCGGTGGTACAGCGGATCGTGGGCAGTCCCAACACGCTGCGGGAGTGGGCGCGGATGGACACGGAGACGGTACACAGCGTAGTGTCCAGCAACTTTCAGCGCAGCTATCGGGCCATTTCCGCACGGGAACGGGAGATCAACGCTTTGCCTGCGGAGGTTCGGGCGCTGGTACAGCGTATCGGCACCGGGCCGGAGCCGGAGAAGCTGGCGGCGCCTGAGAAGAAGCCACTGCCGGCGGCGGAAGCGAAACCGGAAGCCGAGGCGGTGAAGCCGCCGGAATGGTTTAAGGACGCGGTACGGCCCCAGCGGCGCAGCCGGGATGAGGTGATGGCCTATCTCCGGGGAAAGGCCGATGGGGATGGCAGGTAATTTTACGCTGGCAAGCTGTATGCGGAGATACCGGTCGCGGGAGGAATTGGAGGACCCCTCCAACAGCCTGCACAAGTGCTGGTCCTGCAAGCTGGCCTATGGGCAATGCGAATGGAGCCGGGTGGACGAAAAAAGCGGAAAGGTCCGCTTTGAGGACGTTCCCGGCTGGAAGGTCCGGCGGAGATCTTGCATGGATCGGGACGGACTGGTGGAGCGGGTACAGGTGCTGGATTGCCCGAAATATCAGGAGGAAAAGCGATGAGCGTTTGTTTGGATGACCTAAACAGCCTGCCGGAGCGATACCGGAAGCAGGTACAGCAGCAGATGCAGGCCCAGCGGATCGACCGGACGGCCAGGGTGATGGCCCGGTTCGTGACGGAGGAGAAGGGGAAGGCGGAAGCGGCGGCGGAGGGGAAGCGCAAGCACCACAACCACCCCACCGCCCGGACCCTGCCCAACGGAACGGAGCACACCTTCGACAGCCGCAAGGAGGCGGCACGGTATGACGAGCTGGTACTGCTCAGCAAGGCCGGGGCTATCCGGGAACTGCGGCTTCAACCCCAATTCACGCTGAAGGAAAGCTACATCACGGCCAACGGCGACCGAAGCCGCGCCGTGACGTATCGGGCGGACTTCTCCTACGAAGAGCGGGGGAAGGACGGCACATGGCATTTGGTTGTGGAGGACGTAAAAGGCCCCTCCACGAAAAAAGACAAGACCTACCGCATGAAGGTGAAACTGATGCAGGACATGAAGCACATCACCGTGCGAGAGGTATGAACGGAAAGGAGATATGCCCGGTGGAGACCGTAACTGTGATCGTGCGGGCTGTGCTGCCCTGGGACAGCGCGGACGGGAAAGACCGGATCGAGATATGCACCCATGACCGGCAGAGCCAGATCGACTACTGCCTGAACCATTGCCCCTATGCGGAATGCGTGAACTGCGCGGGCGGAGGTCGGACTACCAGCCGCGGCGGGCGGCCGCCCCTTCTGAGGGAAGCGGAAATGCGCAAGCTACGGGAGCTACTGGAAGCCCGGACAGACCCGACGGACATTTGCCGGGAGATGCACATGGACGCGGATTTTCTAAGCCGGTGCAAACGCAAACTGCGGAGGGAGTCCCCAAGGACGGCCAGACACGAAAGGAGCGGGACATGAAGCACAGCAACGATTACTGGGAACAGGAAGCCTACTGGGAGATGGAACGGCGGCGGGCGGAGAAGAACCGCAAGACCAGAGAGCAGCGGCGGCGGAAGCGGGCTGACACATCCGCCCTGATCGGTGGAATTTGCTTTTTACTGCTGCTGGCGGTTCTTCTGGCAAAGGTCATGCTGGGAGGTGGAACGCCGTGAACAGGGAGAACCGGAGAGCGGGGTGGAAGAAAAAGCTGCCACCATGCCCTCTCTGCGGACTGGACAGCGGGGAGCGGGTCGAGGATGCGGCACCGCCCTTTGACTACATCGTGGCGTGCGCTTCCTGCGGGGCGCGGACCAGACCATACCACGGCCTGAACTGCGCCACAAAGGCGTGGAACCGGGGAGATGTTTACCGCCCGGAGAAAGGAAAACACCATGTATCACTGTGAAATCTGCGGCGCGGATTTTGAAGCACCGCTGATATTAGACGGGTCTGACCCGCGCCCAGACTGCTTTTTTGAGCGGTTTCGGAAGGTGAGCTGCCCCTACTGCGGGAGCCAGTATTTTAACGAAGTGGACGAGGAAGGGAAGGAAAAATGATGGATGCCTTGGAATTTATAAAGGCAATTAAACAGATGCTTCGTGCAGAAGCGAATAACAGCACGGTTCAAAAATATATATCTGCATACAAAAAGAATGATTGTGAAGGGATGGTGAAAGCCGCTGAACAGTGGGCTGCCGCGCACCCCATCAAAACCCGCCAGAGCGAGTTCTTGAAGCAGTGGCCGGAGGCGGCACTCTCAAAAGACGGTGCCATAGCGATATGCCCGCTTGCGATCTCAGCCGCGTATAGGCATGGGAATGGTGCTTGCAACAAAGACAATTCCGATACGTGCGCCGACTGCAAACGGCAATTCTGGTCTGCGGAGGTGGAGGAATGATCCACTTAGGCGATATAACAAAGATCCACGGCGGGGAAGCGCCCGTTGTGGACGTGGTAATTGGCGGCAGTCCGTGTCAGGATCTTTCCATTGCTGGAAAGAGGGCAGGGCTTGCCGGGGCGCGTTCCGGCCTGTATATGGAGCAAATACGGATTATCAAGGAGATGAGAGAACGTGACATGGCAAGCGGGCGAACAGGTGAGTTTGTGCGACCTCGGTATATGGTCTGGGAAAATGTTCCCGGAGCCTTCAGCTCCAACGGAGGAAAAGACTTCGCAGCCGTCCTCGAAGAAGCCATTCGCATCGCAGAGCCGGAAGCCCCCGATATTGAAGTGTCTGAAAAAGGTTGGAACACCTGGGGGGGCTACCACGATGAAGTGGGAGGACGATGGAGCGTGGCGTGGCGAGTGCTCGACGCGCAACACTGGGGAGTCCCCCAACGTCGCCGTAGAATCGCGCTTGTCGCAGATTTTGGAGGCGACACCGCATGGGAAATATTGTTTAACCGGCAAAGCGTGCCAGGGCATCCTGCGGAGAGCGGAGCGGCGGGGGAAAGCCTTGCCGCCGGTGCTGAAATCGGTGCTGGTTACGCAATCCCAATCAACGATAAAGCAACCAGATGCACCGGTGGTGGGCCAACCAGAAACCATGACGGTGCCGGAAACGGGCTTGGAGTTGGCAAGGACGGGGATCCATCACCCACGCTGACCGCTGGTGACCGGCACGCCGTATGTGCCGGTCCGGACTGCCTTACTCCGTGGGATTGCCAGAGCAAGCGCATTTTCGGGACAGAGGGAAAAGCCCCAACACTGCAAGGTGGCGTTGGCGGTGGAGTAAATAACCCAGCGATGCTGTGTGCCGGGTTTAAGCTGGGGAACAGTGAACACGCCCGGAGCATCGGATACGCCGAGGAACAGGCCCCTACGCTGAACGCGGAGTGCGGAGGGAATAAACCGGCGGTGATGTGCCTGAACGATCAGGGCGGGAATGTGATGGGTGTGAGCCATGATGTTGCCGGTACGCTGAGAGCGCAAGAGCATGGGCATCAGCCCACCGTTCTGGACATGAGCCACGCCTGCGACGTGATCCGGGACTGCGGCGAGGTAGCCCCCAGTCTGCAAGCCCGTATGGGAACCGGCGGCAATCAGATTCCGCTGACGTACCAGAAAACAACCGGAACTTTATCGCCCGGAGCACACGCAGGGAGCTATAACGGGCAGGACGCTTACAACGATATGCTGGTGGTATCAAGCGAAATTTCCCCAGCATTAAGAGCAAAAGCCAATGACCCATACCGAACAGATATGGCCGCGTATGTCGCAAGCGTCGACTGTCGGAACTTCCGCGAGGGCGGAGAGACAAACGGTACCTTGCAAGCAAAGGAAAGCGGCGGACAAAGCCTGAACCTGAACAATACGGTCCGCCAAAACATGGTGGTTCGCCGTTTGACCCCCTTGGAGTGCGAACGCTTACAGGGGTTCCCGGACGGATGGACAGATATTGGAGATTGGGTTAAAACAGATAAACGCGGGCGCAAAATAAAAGTGAAAGGAAGTGCGGACAGCCCCCGGTATAAGGCACTGGGCAACTCCATCGCCCTGCCGCCGTGGAAATGGCTGCTGAAACGGCTGTGCGGCAACTACGAGCGTGATGCCACGATGGCAAGTTTGTTCGATGGAATAGGCGGTTTTCCGCTGATCTGGGAGCAGCTGAACGGACGCGGAACGTGCCTATGGGCCAGTGAGATTGAAGAGTTCCCCATTGCTGTTACCAAACGGCGGTTCGGCACGTTAGAGAAACCGGGAGACATGGGGCGGTTTTTGTTCCCATGCGGAAAGGATGAATTATGACCGACTTGGAGCAGACCGCGATCGAGCGGCTGAAAGCGGCATCGGATATGAGCCTGCGGCTTTTTGAGAAACCGTTGGTGATCACCTACTCCGGCGGAAAAGACAGCGATGTGCTGTTGCATCTGGCAAGGGCCAGCGGCATCCCATTTGAGGTATTGCACAGCCTGACCACGGCGGACGCTCCAGAGACGGTGCGGCACGTGTACAATACATTTTATCGGCTGGAATGCAAGGGCATCAAGTGTGACGTGGACAAGCACGTCCAGCCGGACGGGAGCCGCGTAACCATGTGGAACCTGGTCCCCCGGAAGCTGATGCCGCCCACCAGAGTGGTTCGCTACTGCTGCGCGGAACTGAAAGAGGGCGGCGGGAAAGGGCGGTTTATCGCTGCCGGCGTCCGCTGGGCGGAGAGCACAGCACGCCGAAAAAATAGGGGGGATGGGAAGTTTTGCACAGCAATCGGCAAAAAAGTCTCATCCTTGCCAACGATAACGAGGAGGACAGGCGGCTGTTTGAGACCTGTCAGATGAAGGGGAAGCGGGTGGTAAACCCGATCATCGACTGGAAGGACGATGATGTGCTGGATTATGCCGCTGTCGAAAAAATCCCCATGAACCCGCTGTACTGCGAGGGCTTTCACCGGGTCGGCTGCGTAGGCTGTCCCATGGCGTCAAAATCAAGGGCTATGGAGTTTGCCCGCTATCCGCAAATTAAGGCAGCGTATATCCGGGCGTTTGATCGGATGCTGGAAGAACGGAGAAGGCGGGGGAAAATGGATGGCCCAGTTTTTAGAGTGGGTGATACCGGTGTGGATGTATTTCACTGGTGGATGGAGGACGGCGTTCTTCCGGGGCAGGCAGTATTAGACGGATTTGAGGAGGATGTATGAAAGATCAAGAACTCGTAAATGCGTTGCGCGAGCACGCGGAATGGGCGCAGGCAAATGAGTGGGAAACGCCGATCACGCTGGGCGATGATCTGGCGGAAGCCGCAGACCGGATCGAAGCACAGGCAAAAGAGATTGACGCACTGCGGAACGAACTGTGCCTGAAATGCGGGAAATACACGCTGGCCCATGATGGGGCATGTAACGGATGCCGGTGGAAGGAGATGCACCATGAGACGTGAGACATATCAGCGCGGAATTTCCAGGATCAAGTGGGGAATCTGGAATTGCCAGAAAAAGTGTTTCCAGTTTGACATTCGCGAAGATACCCCTATGCTGGCCGTAGCACGGCTTTATCAGAAAATCGGCGATGACGCCAAAAAGTGGCGCTTTGAGCCGAGACAACTGCCGAAGCTGCCGGAGGTGGAAAATGCTGAAGCCAAGTGATCTGACGAAGGCGGAACTGCTGCAAGTGGTAGAAATGCTGGCCATGGAGACAGGCCCGTATTATTTGGATCGTGCGCTGGGACGAATTAGGCTCCAGCGCAACGACGCCCACCACGAAAGGTGCATGAAGCTGATTGACGAAGAACGAAAGCACTATGCAGCCTATTTTGACCTCCTTCGCCCATACGAGGGCAAGCCCATTGCGGATGTACCTTCGGACATTTTGGAACGAGCGCAGGCAGAGTTTGACAAGGCGATGGCGGCTGGACAAGAGTGGAACAGGCGGAATGGAATCAAACTGAAAGGGAGGGTAAGTGATGAAAAAGTGCACCGGTGAAAACTGCCCCATGCAGATAGGCTATGACGTTGAAAAATGCGCCGCAATCGAAAAGTGCCCGTATCGCACGTGGCCCGTTACCATTGCCGACCGGATCCGAACCATGTCGGACACCGAGCTGGCCGGGGTGCTGTTCAAATTTCGGATGGATTGCATCACGAAAGACCTCTCTGGTGTTTCGATGGTGCCAGAAGATTTTCGTGAAATTAAAAAATGGCTTGAATCTCCGTGGGAGGGCAAGCCGTGAGCGAGGCTCAGAATGGAGGGAATGAAGAATGAGTAAGGCTATTATACTGAGCATCCGCCCCAAGTGGGTGGAGAAGATCGCCAATGGTGAGAAAACCATCGAGGTCCGAAAGACTCGCCCAAAGATGAACACGCCGTTTAAGTGCTATATCTACTGCACGCTGCCAAAATA
>ENA-OVGB01002862-OVGB01002862.1-human-gut-metagenome-genome-assembly--contig:-NODE-2862-length-11432-cov-2.713457_pt1 | contig 11432 bp, 14 predicted proteins | sample MGYA00237767_ERZ505413 | MGnify/ENA primary metagenome ERZ505413 (study PRJEB26158, sample SAMN06016410) | human gut metagenome | biome: human gut; feature: ankylosing spondylitis patient; material...
GAAAGAAAGGCGGGTGCTCAACCCTAAACCGCTCATGCGACGATTGCCGCAAGGAATTCTGGCTTGCGGAAGCGGAGGACGTATGAAACTATTGATCGGCGGAAGTCCCTGCACCCATTGGAGCATCGCACAGACCAAGAACCGCGAGACCGAGGCCAGCGGCATCGGCTGGGAGCTATTTCTAAACTACCGTATCGCCCGCGACAAGTACAAGCCGGATTTTTTCCTGTACGAAAACAATAAAAGGCGGGGACACACAAAAGAAGAAGCTATTAAGGAGTGGAACAGGAGGGCTGACAATGGCTGAATATAAAATCTGCTTTAGAGTGGCTGGGGCGTTTGGCGCTCAAATCAGCTTTGAGGCAAAACCCGGCGTATCCTATGAGGACGCTGCGGCGGCCCTTGACAAAGACAAACTGGCAAAGCTGATATGCCTCGACACCTTGGGCTACTCCGCAAAGGATATTGAGATTATCACGCCGGAACAGTACGAGGCGGAATTTGGAGGGGATGAGGATGGCTGAATACATTGAGCGGGAAGCGGCTGTAAAAGCATTTAATAATTTTGATGCTGGTAGGGCAGATAGTCCGCCTTTCACGCTTTTGACGCCAGAAGAGTTCGCAGAATATCTTTACGAACTTCCAGCCGCCGACGTGGCCCCGGTGGTGCATGGACATAGGGTTGACAACGGAGGGTCCTACGCCAGATGCTCTCAATGCGACGGGGTACTGCCTCTTTGTGCCAATTACTGCCCCAACTGCGGGGCAAAGATGGACGGAGGTGCTGACAATAGCTGATATTAAGACAAAACTGAATATTGGAGATACCGTTTGGTGGGTGAATTGCTCCAACAAAGTGTACAAGGGGACAATCAAAGAAATTGTATGCTGTGATTATCAGGGCGCACTCTACTGTGGCATTTACAGCCCATCTTACAGACGGAATATAAATCCGGTCGTTCACTATTCTTCTGTTTTCGAGTCCAGAGAAAAGGCACAAAAATTCGCAGAGTACCAGAAAGAAAACCCTGACGATGTGTTTCCCAAGTGTATGGGGTGCCACTACAATGCGTTTAAGGAGGATTAACAATGGCTGAATACTTGGACGAAATTCCTGCTGCTAAGGCAGTATCACTTCACGACATTTACAGAGTTATTGCAGGGCATAGCTATTATCATGGCGACCGTATCCTTGCAGCATTGACATGTATCGCAGAAGGAAAAGAGGTGAACCCTGTACGCCCTGCCGATGTTGCCCCGGTGGTGCATGGGCGGTGGATCTGCGAGTGGGACACCGATTTGGGGATCACAACCGTTATATGCTCCCGGTGCAAAGATGCGCGGGAAGTCAGGGGGTGCTATGTCTCGACTGGCGGAGAGGGTATGTACGATGAAGATGATTACTGCCCCAACTGCGGGGCAAAGATGGACGGAGGTGCTGACCATGAGGCTGATTGATGTTGATGAATTGGGCGTGGGGCGGTGCAGCAAAGATGTTCTCCCTGCGGCGTATTGTGCTGGTTGGAACGGCTTACTTGGCTTGATTGAAAAAGCCCCCACCGTGGATGCCGTGGTCGTGACGCGGTGCAAAGACTGTAAGCATTTGTGCGTGTGGAATCGAAAAGATATATACGCATTTTGCTCCAAAACAAACATCGCGTTTTTGCCGTTTGAGCTGGACACAAGGACATTCTTTTGCAGTTACAGCGAGAGAAAGGATGACGGGGCTGAATGAAACTGAAAGACTGGCTGATGATAGCCTTTTGGACGCTGGTTATAGCCGCTGGCATTGCGTTTATCGTGTTTTATTTCAAAAGCATTTTGACCGCCGACATCCCCCTGTGGTTGAAACTGTACTTGTTGGGTGGAAAGTAAGATGGATGAGTACATCGAGAAACGCAAAGTGGTCAATCTGCTGATCGAATTAGAGAAAGAATTTCAGCAGTTTAAGCCATTCAAAGGCTTTGAACACGCAATGTATCGCAAGTTGTGTGAAGCTGAAATTGCTATCGGCAAGCTGCCTGCCGCCGATGTGGTGCAGGTACTTCGCTGCAAGGACTGTAAAGATTGGGGACCCGGAACCGGTGATGTCCCCATCTGCTGGGAAACATACGAACCAATGCCGCCAGATGGCTTTTGCAGCATCGGTGAGCGAAAACCCAGTGCGGACGGCTGATTGCCAGCCGTCCCGCGTAACAAAAGGAGGTAAGCTATGGAGGATCGGGACAGAAAACTTCTGAAAGCCTATGCGGAGAACAACATGAGCATGAAAAAGACCAGCGGCGCGGTTTACCTGCACTACAACTCCATCCGCTACCGCTTTCGGCTCATTCAGCGGGAAACCGGGCTGGACCCCCGGAATTTTTACGATCTGGAAAAGCTGTTAGCCATGATAGATGCGCAGGGGTCCTGAACCCCTGCATCGGTAGATCAAAGGGGAGGGGCACTTCATAAAGGAGGCCCATTATGAAATACCGATACACCGTCCAGCAGCTCAAGAAAATGGAGCAGTGCCGCTATCTCACCGACCGGGAGCGGCGCGTGTTCAATCTGGTTTGCCGCCGCGGCTGGGCGATCGAGGATGCGGCAGCAGAGCTGTACTTGTCCAGATCCTCCGTTACCTCCTGTCTGCGTTCCATCCGTGATAAAGCGGGCATATCCCGCCCAAACAAAAAACATCCATAAGCCATGACAAGCGGTGTCCTGTGGTACGGTAACCATAGAACACCGCTTGTTTTTCGCGCGGAAACAGGAGGTGTATTTTTAGAGAAGGAGGAATCTCTCTATGGCTGAATTTGCAAGCAAGGGCGTCGCAGGCACTGCTCTCGGCACCGGCATTGCCGGTCTGTCTCTGGGCGTCCTGAACTCTCTGGGCGGTCTTGGCGGGATGCTGCTGGGCAATCGCGTCATCCCCTTTGCCGCTGGTATGGCGGCGGAGGCCGGATGCAGCGAGAACCACACGGTCAACCGCTACGAGCTGACCATGGTGCAGGAGAACGCCAAGCTCCGCAGCGACATTGCCCTGCGGGATGCCAACACCTACCAGGACCAGAAGATGTTGGAGATGTACAAGTACATCGACGGCAAGCTGGGCGAGGTGCATGGTGCGCTGGCTTCTCAGGCGGTCAATAATCAGGCCACCAAGGACAGCTTCCAGCTGTTGCAGGAGCGCGTGGACTGCTGCAAGAATGAGCTGTGCGGGGCTATTTCCCGGGAGCGGGACGAGCGGAAGTGCGCTGACAACACCATTGTCACCTACACCAACGCCACCTTTTATCCCAAAATGGTCGCGGACATCACCACCGGCACCGGCACCACGCCCCAGTCCACCTATAACCCCCTCCCCGTCTCCACCTGCGGCTGCGGATGCGGCCGCTAAGAGGCGAAGAGGGAAAAAGAGAGGGGCATAACGCCCCTCTCTCCCGTCATTGGAGGAATCTATGGTAACATTGGAACAGATCAAGCAGGGCGCTGCCCGCTATGTGGACGAGGAATTTACCGGCAAGCTCACCGGCTGGCAGAAATGGGCGGTCGGTGCCGGGGCTGCTATGGCCCTTGGCAATCTGGACGCCAGCCTTTCCGCCCTCCGGGAGCCCCCCGCCGTGAAGGCCCTCGGCGTCTTTGACGAGGCGGGGAACGTAGATATTGACAAGATCTACACCTGCCTGAAAACCGAAGCCGCCAAAGGCCCCGTCACCACCAATATCCCCCTGATCGGGAACGTCACGCTGAATGAAACGGATGTGGACAAGCTCTACACCCTGATCAAGCAGAGTTAGGAGGATCGTATGTACGAGATCAAACACTTGGCCGAAGAGATCCGGGAAGAACTGGACGATGCCGAAAAGTACGCCCGGGAGGCCGTCAAGCACGCCGAGGACCCGGAGGACGCCAGCACCTACGCCGACCTCAGCCGTCAGGAGCTGGGCCACGCCAATCGGCTCCACGAAATGGCCGTTCGCCATATCGAAAAGGCGAAGGACGCCGGTCACCATCCCACGGAGGCCATGCAGGCCGTCTGGGACTGGGAGCACGAGCGGATGCTGGACCGCGCCGCCCATGTGAAAACGCTCCTGTCCATGATGTGAAAAAGCAGAAAGAGACACCCTCGCCAGACGGCGGGGGTGTTTTCTCATTTGTAGGGGTTCTTGGCGTTGGTGGTGCAGATAATGTCCCACAGATCCGCCCGGTGCTTCTGCCCGGCAGGGGCCGCGCGGGCCTCCGCCTTGCTGACCCTGCCGTTTCCGTCCGCATCGGCCTTGTCTTTCAGGGAGAAATATTCCTTGGGGGAAAGACCGGAATCATGCGCCTGCTTCACTTTCTCGTAGGCTGCGCCGCTCATTTTGCCGCTGCCGTACTTCTGGTACAGGGCCAGAAATTCCCCGGTGGACACGCCGATGTCCCGCTTGGACGTCTGCGCGTTTTTGATCCATGCGGCGCTGGGTTCATACTTGGGGTCCACCTGCTGACGGGCCGTCTCTCTGGCGTACTTGTAGACGTTCTGGATGTAGTCAGACTTTTCGCTGTCGCTCATGGACTTGTATGCGGGCAGCTTCACTGCCGCCTCCACCAGTTCCTTCCGCGTCTGGACCATGGCCTTGGCGTACCGGGTGTATTCCTCGCCGGTCATGGTCCGGGTCTCCCCCTTCACCGTATAGGACTTCTCCGCCGCCGCCGGATAAACGGTGCTGTCTCCGGTGGCCTTCGCCAGCCGCCGGATCTCCTGCGTGGCGGGGCTGTTGTCCTGCGCTTTCAGGAAGCCGGGGGATAGGAAAGACTGGAATACCCGCTCCGGTGCGGAGCCGTTGGAGACCTCGTTGCCCCACATATCCACCATAGGCTGAAGCTGATTCCGTGCGCCGGGGACCTTCTTCGCCGCCCCCTGCAAGAAATAGTTCACGTCAGAGGCGACCTGCCCGGAGCCCTTCTCCACATAGCTTTTCCGCACCGTATCATCAAATACGGAGGCAACCTTGCTGCCGGCGGCGGGGATATACTGTCCGGCATAGCTACTGGCCGCCCGGTCAAGCAGATAGCCAACCTTGTTGTCGGCGTAGCTCCAATAGGAGATCAGGTCATTCAGGGAGGACAGCATGGAGGTTTCCAGCACAACGTCCTGCATCCCCAGCAGAGAATCCACCAGCGCGTCGAAGGTGCTGCCGCCCTTTTCATGGGATTTTTCGGTGGCAGCGCCCGCAAACAGGGGCATTGCCGCAGGAAGCGCCCAGTCCAGCGTGTAGGACTTGTCCCCGATCTGAATAGCATAATCCTGCCCCCCCATGGACTTCTCAAAGGCTTCTTCCTTGTCATCGTCACCGGCCCGGACGCGGAGCAGACCCTCCGCCGCCAGATAAGCGCCCAGCGCGAAAATGCCGGTTCCGGTGAGGCCGGATGCAAGGGAATCCACGGCGTCCGCCGCCGTGCAGTTGCCTCTCCGCACATCCCACAGAGCTTCCTTCACACTCTTTGCGATGCCAACAGGGCTGTAATCAAGACCCGTGGTCAGGATGTTGGCCGGGGTCTTGCGGAAGGGTAGAAGCGCATCGGTTACAAAACTTATACCGCGCTCAACAATATTGTCGCTCGCATCATACCGGCCTCTCTTGGACAGCGCCTCGGAAAGAGCTGTGGTGTTGCGGTAGGTAGCCTTCTGCGCTTCCTCAATGGCGTAGGCCCGTGCCGCCTCCACGTCTGCGGTTCTGGTGCCTGCGTGGGCCTCTGCCGCCGTCACGCCCTTGGCTTGCAGCGCTTGGGCGAAACTGTCCACATAAGCCGCACGGTTGAAGATCACGTCCTCATAGTCAAGGGCGCGGCTGTTCAGGTCTCCAATGCCCTGCACGGCACGGGAGAGAACGTCCTCCCCCTTGAACATTTTTCGCTTGCTCTGGATCTCACGCTCAATGCCTGCCGCCGTGGCGTCGGAATACTTTCCGCTGCCCATCGCCGCGTTCTGGTCCGTCTCATACTGGCCCTTGGCAAAGGCTTTCAGATCCTTGTCAACATTCACGGCCTTTGTCCGCTGGCTCTGATCCTTGATGACCGCCCGCTCGATTGCGGTTCCGATGCCGTCCTTGATCTTCCGCGCACCCATCTGAATGGCGTTGCCCATGATGTTGCGGATGTGGGTGGTGGGGTTAGTCAGCATGGAGGTGTACCGCCAGAAATTGGCCTTCTCCCGGAACGTGCTGGGGATCTGGTCTGCAATGGACGTTGTGATGGCGTCCCACGCCGCCGCCCGCTCCGCGTCCGTCTCTGCCATCAGGTAGTTGGTGGCCAGCTCGTCAGAGAGGGTGAAGCCCGTCACCTTGTCAATGTAGTCCACCCGTGCGCCTTCCACGTCTCCGCTGTCGGCGGTGTTCTGCCGGGGTGCCCGGTTCTGCCGTGCCGCCCGGTCATTCATTTTGTCTACCAGCCGCCGCAGCGTCAGCAGACGGCCCTCCGGCGTCAACCGGTTCATCAGGTTCATGGCCTGCACCATCTGTGCGCTGTCGTGAGCCGCGTCCGCAATGGCCGTTGCCAGCTCAAAGGCGGCCTTGTGGTCTCCTTCGGAAATGGCAAGGTTGTAGGCGCTGATAGCCTCGGCGGTGTCCGCCTTGGTGATCCGCTGTCCCAGCTCCGCCTTGGCAATGAAGCTGTTCGCTACCTCACGCCAGCCGTCCCGCGCAATCTTGGCCTGCGCCTGCTGCACGGCGCTCCGGTCCGTCACCACGTCATAGTCGAACGCGCCGCCTGCAATGGCGTTTTCATACACGGTTGCCATTTCCGGGGAGGTCAAGGGGCTATTGAGAATGGTGGAGACCGTTTTCTCCACGTTCCGCCCGGTGTCAGGGTTCACAACGGGGACTTCGGAAGGGGCGCGGCGCTGGTCTGCCCGAATGCGCTGGGCGCTGTTGGGGTTGACCGGGTAAAAGTCCTCACTCTTGGCCTGTATGGCATCAAAGGGCGTATTCACCGTCCCGGCCTTGGCATCACCCGGCGTGTCAAACTCCGCCGCACCCCCGTTCTTGACATTTTCCGCCCCCTGTGCTATGCTATCATTAGCATTGAGGGGACGCGTACCCTCAACAGGGCTTGACACCGCAGAGGAAGCCGTAGGTTCTGGACCTACCAAGCTGGCCTCTGCGGGGGCCATGTCCATAGACGCCTGAGATTGTGTCCCAGCGTCACCATTGGTGGCAAGGCTGGTTGGATTGGCACGATCCCCGGCGTCTATTTTTATAACGTTCCCGTTCGCGTCAATCACTTCATGCAGATAAAATCGGTTTTTGCTGGTGCGCTTTACAACGGCAGCTACATAAGCAGTTTCGCCGTCCATAGTGACCGGGGCGGCAAATACATAGCCGTCATAGGGGCGTCCTTTCCAATTCTGCTGGAAATCAATTTGCTGCCCGCGCCGGAGCACTTCCGGAATGGCGGGGATCACAGCGGCCTTTGCCCCGCCTACGCCATGGCTCAAATCGTCCTTCACGGAACGCCCGTTGATGTCAATGTCTCCAAAGCCGGGTCGAGACACGACCCCCTTAATGGCCTCAAACATTTTCCTTGCCTTTTCAGCCATGGTTCGGCCCTCGACAAATGGGATCGCTTTGGAGGATACGGTCGATACCGGCTCTGTGCCGTTAAGCCCCGGTATACTCTCTCGCAGCCGTTCAACGATCTGCACTGTCTCGCCCTTGTTTGCCGCCGTCTCCACACCGGAGGCGGCGTTTTGCGTGCCCTCTGCGGCGTTTGCGGGGGTTGGGGTATCAATACCCTCCCGCACCTCCGGGCGTACCTCCTGCGTGGGCTGTGCGTCCGCCTGACTGCTTCCACGCTGTCGGATGACGTCAGCGCCCGCGCCGATGCCGCCCATGGCCGCGCCCACCGCCGCGTCATACAGCGCCTCGCTCAGATCAAACCGGGCAGAGGGGTCATAGGTGGCCCGCTGCAAGATGGGCTGGAAAACGTCCTCGATAAATTCCTCGCCGCCCTCGGAGATCATGGAGAGGGCCACACGGCCCGCCGCGCTGTTGTTCAGTTTGGAAAGCGCACCGCTGATGGCGTTGTCCAGAACGCCGCCGCCAAACGCTTTCTTGAAGGGGCCTGCCACGTTGCTGATCTTCTCCGTAGCAAGGCTCAGAGCACCGCTCCCCAGCCCGTAGGCAAGCTGCTGGTTGTAGCTGGCCCCGGCCTGTCTGGCCTGTTGGGCGCTGCTCCCGGCAGACCGGGCCGTCATCAGAGCGAGACCGGCCCCGGGGATCACGGCGCTGGCCGCCACATCCCCTGCCATCTGCACCCCCTGAACGCCCAGATCCACGGCGAACCGCCCCACCGGTCCCAGCCCTTCCTTGGCCTGCGCCACATCCGCGGCGGAGCTTTGGGACAGGCGGTCCGCCTTCTGATACGCCTTGTCCGCCACCGCCTTGTCGGACCGCTCCACCGCCTTGGTGTAGCCCTCGTGGGCCGCGATCCGCCGCTTGGCGCTGGCAAGATAGCCCTGCACCTGCTTCACGTCCGCCGCCGTCATGGCCTTGCCGTTGGCCCACTTCACGTCCCGGAGCATCTTCTCGTACCGCTCCACCGCGTCATGGTCACTTTGCAGGGAATCCCCGGCGTTCTGGTTGGCGATCCGGGTATTCAGCTTCCCGGCCCCCTCTGCCAGCACACCGCCCAGATTTGTATAGGCGGAGCCGACGGACTTCGCTGCGCCGGAGAGAACCTTCCCCACACGCCCGTTATCAAGGGATGGGATGAGTGTCCCGCTTTGCTTCGTGTCCGCAAGCAAGCGGCTGTTGGTCCCTGTTTGCCTCCCTACATTGTCCATGGGCTGCGGGTAGCGGGTAGTGCTTTGGGTAAGGGTGGCGCTCTGTGCGCCGGTCTGCTGTGTGGTCTTTGCGGCGGCCTTTGCCCCGATTTTCGAAGTGTCGCCAATGACCTTGAAGCCTCCAAGCGTCCGGCTGCTCCCATTGGAAGAAGGCGTGGTGCTTGTCTGCACCGCGCTTCCTTTTTTGCTGCCTGCTCCGATTTTGGAGGTATCGCCAATTACCTTAAATCCGCTTAGTGTTTTTGCCATACTGGTGCACCTCTCAGTAAGAAATCCCGTACTGTGCCAGCAGGTTCTGGACCTCCTGCTTCTGGCTGGCGGAGAGCTTTCCATAGTTCTTGGTAAGCCAGTTGTATGCCCGGTCCACATTGCCGTTACTCAGATCCGTGTTCAGGCTGGTGGCCGACGCTATGAAAGCGCCCTGCGTCATGCTGCCGGTGCTGCTTCCGCTGCTCCCCTGATACTTCGCCCATGCCTGGTCAGCCGTCAGGCCGCCTGCGGCCTTCTTGGAGTTCTTGCCCCACTTGCCGTCCTGAGACACGCCGTAGTATTTCTGGAGCTGCTTCACCTGCTGATTGGTCAGGGAGCCGTTGGAGTAGCTTCCCTTCTTTTTGCCTGTGCTGCCGCCGCCGGAGGACCCGCCGGAGGTTAGCTTGCCGGTGCCGTACAGAGAATCGTAGGCCCCCTGCCCGTAATAGTAATCGAAAGCGGAGATCACGTCATCCGTCACGATGCCTTTTTTCAGCGCGGACTGTACCTGACTGGCCGTCAGGTTGGGCTTTACCACAGCCGTCGTGCCGGAGCTGCCGGAGCCGGAACCGCCGGTCTGCGCGCCGTACTTGGCATACAGGTTCTGCTGACGGACGTATTCCTCATACAGGGCATTTGCCAGCTCCGCGTCTCCCGTGGCCTCTGCCTTGGCAATGGCGTTTCGGTACTCCGTGTCAAGCTGGCTCCGCTGGAGGTCGATGGCCGCCGTCTTTTCCGCCTGCTCCCGGTCGATCTGGGAGAGGTTCTGCTGGAGCACAACGTCCTGTGCCAGCGCAGCCTGTCCGGTGGTGCCGGTGTTCAGGCCGTTGGCCACCGCCATCTCCTGAAACGCGCCCCGGCTCAGGGCGTTCTGGTTGGCCGCGCTGTTCCGGGCAATGTCATACACCGGCGCGATCTGTGCGCGGCTGGCATCCAGCGTGGCGGTGTTCTGCTCGTAAGCGGATTTCAGCGCCGCCAGCTCCGCCGCTACCTTCTTGGCGTACAGCTCCTTCAAGTAGTCGCTGCCGTCTCCGATGTCAAAGCTCATCCCGGTCTGCGATGTGGAGAGATTACCGGACGGCGTACCGCCTGCGTTGATGTCCGTGACCCGCTGCTGCTGGCTGTATGCCGGGGTTCCGTAGCCGGGTGTACCGGCCTGTGCGCCGCCATTCGCGGCCATGAAATCGCCGAAAGACTGCACCTTGCCGTTGGCCTGTGCGGAGGGGGAGGTGTCCGTCCCCATGAGATAGCGGTAGTAAGCCAGCTCTGCGCTTTCCGGGCTGTTGTCCAGCCCAAGGCGTTTGCGCAGATCATTCACGGCAGACAGCGCGCCGCTGTCCGTCACATAGCCGTTCTTGTCGATGGTGTAGCCGTACCCGGCACGGATGGCGTTTGCGGCGGCGTTGGCCTGATCTCCGGTGATCTCGCCCCGCTGTAGCCGGTTGCGGATGTCCGTGATCTTGGAGCGGTCCAGTGCGGACAGCATCTCGTTGTCCGTCCACGCCCCGCGCTTTCCATAGCTGCCGTTCCCGGCGTTGATGTCCTGATGGGGGGTGTAATCCGACACGCCCTTCACGGCCTTGTAGGCGTAGCCGTCATCGTCATAGAACACGGTGTAGCCGTTGGAGATCTGTGCGCGGCCCGCCAGATCCTGACGGCGGCTCATGTCCGCGCCCACCTGATAGGTCACGCCGCCCTGCTTGTAGTTCTTTACCTCGGAATTGCTGGTGGGCGTCCCGTAGATGCCGCCGCCATTGTCCTTGCGGTCGTAGGTATACCCTCCAAAGGTCCCCTGAGAGCTGCCGCCGGAACTTCCGCTGTTCCCCCGGTTGCTGGACCCGCCGTAGGTCTGGCTGTACGTCTTGTCGGAGCCGATCATGTTGGGCTCCCTGCCGCCGTACTTATCGTCGATCTTGTTCTGCCGCTCCTGAGTCAGCCGGTCCCGCTCGGAGGCCGACAGGTCCGTCCGCTGAAGCTCCTTGGAGTAGTCTTTGTTTTTATCGTAGTAGCCTGCCATACATGGACCTCCTTATCCGTTCCAGTCGGCCTGCGATTTGGGGTGAATTTCCCTTAGAAACACCCAATGCAGGCCACCTGCGCTTTGCGTATTTCTGTATTTTGTACAGCAAGAGTGAATGCTGCCACGGTTAATGCCAGTCTTTCTCTCTGCGTCTCCACACGATAAATAAGATTCTCCTGTTTCAACGCAGACAACAGGAAATCCCCTCGTCTTGCTGAATTTTTCGGCGCGTCCCCCATAATTTTTGTTATATTTTGCAGTACACCATTCAAGGTTGTCTGCGTGGTTGTTCCCCCGGTTTTCGTCAATATGGTTTATTTCTGGGTATTGAAGCGGATTTGGTAAATATGCCATAGCCAC
>ENA-OVGB01002864-OVGB01002864.1-human-gut-metagenome-genome-assembly--contig:-NODE-2864-length-11427-cov-15.455593_pt1 | contig 11427 bp, 8 predicted proteins | sample MGYA00237767_ERZ505413 | MGnify/ENA primary metagenome ERZ505413 (study PRJEB26158, sample SAMN06016410) | human gut metagenome | biome: human gut; feature: ankylosing spondylitis patient; material...
AGCAAGACGCAAGTGCCGCCCAAGGCACGATGCGGATGCTGGGTGCCGCAACCCGATAGCGGAAGCCATTTCAAATCGTCTTGTCCCCAAACAAAAACTCCCGCCCTGCGGGGTGCAGAGCGGGAGAGGAGAGTCTTTTGGGGATTATTCCGCAAACAGCGGGGTGGACAGGTAGCGGTCGCCGGTATCAGGCAGAAGAACAACGATGTTCTTGCCGGCGTTCTCCGGGCGCTTTGCCAGCTGGATGGCAGCCCAGACGGCAGCACCGGAGGAAATACCCACCAGCACGCCCTCCTTGTGGCCGATCAGACGGCCGGTGGCAAAGGCATCGTCGTTCTCCACGGCGATGATCTCGTCATAGACGGTGGTGTCCAGCACGTCCGGCACAAAGCCTGCGCCGATGCCCTGGATCTTATGTGCACCGGCAGTGCCCTTGCTCAGCACAGGGGAGGAAGCAGGCTCAACAGCCACCACCTTGACATCGGGATTCTTGCTCTTGAGGTACTTGCCAACGCCGGTCACGGTGCCGCCGGTGCCAACGCCTGCCACAAAGATATCGACCTTACCATCGGTATCCTCCCAGATCTCGGGGCCGGTGGTCTCGATGTGTGCCTGCGGGTTGGCGGGGTTCACGAACTGGCCGGGGATGAAGGAATTGGGGATCTCCTTTGCCAGCTCATCGGCCTTGGCAATGGCACCCTTCATGCCTTTGGCACCCTCGCTCAGCACCAGCTCTGCACCGTAGGCCTTCATCAGCTGACGGCGCTCTACGCTCATGGTTTCGGGCATCACGATGATGATGCGGTAGCCCTTGGCAGCTGCCACGGCAGCCAGACCGATGCCGGTGTTGCCGGAGGTGGGCTCGATGATGACGGAGCCTTCCTTCAGCAGGCCCTTGGCCTCGGCATCGTCGATCATCTTTTTAGCAATGCGATCCTTCACAGAACCGGCGGGGTTGAAGTACTCCAGCTTGGCGATAACGTGGGCGGGCAGCTGCTCTTCTTTTTCAATATGGCTGAGCTCCAGCAGCGGGGTGTGACCGATCAACTGATCTGCGGCGGTATAGATCTTGCTCATAATACTTGTCCCTCTTTCTGATATCGTTACGGGGTGTGTAGCCCTGTCTTGTGCCGGGGTGCCCGGCTGTGATTCCCTCTAAACCTTTTAACCAACATTGTTTGTGGGTTTGATGGCATTATAGCCCTGTTTTCCATGCTTGTCAAGGGGTTTTTTGAAAAAAGTGGGATTGAAAAGTGACTTACCCTGTTGTATAATGGGTTATAATAAATTTTGACCGGAAGGAAGTACGGATTATGATCGTTTCGACCAAAGGACGCTATGCGCTGCGGGTGATGATCGACCTCGCGGAGCATCAGTCTGAAAAATATGTTCCCTTAAAGGAAGTTGCCGCCCGGCAGGAGATCTCGGAAAAGTATCTGGAGAACATCCTCAAGGTACTGGTGCAGAACGGCTTTCTGGAGGGGCTGCGCGGCAAGGGCGGCGGCTACCGGCTGACCCGCAGCCCGGATCAGTACACGGTAAGCGAGATTTTGATGCTCACCGAGGGCAGCCTTGCCCCGGTAAGCTGCCTGACCCACGGGGCTTCTGCCTGCGCCCGGATGGCCAACTGCCGCACCTACGAGATGTGGAAGGGGCTCAACGATCTGATCTCGGACTATTTTGGCAAGATCACACTGGCAGACCTTGCCCTGCCGGATCAGGCCGGCAACGATTATGTGATCTGAACCTTGCGCACCGGAATTGCACCGGTGCGTTTTTTTGTACAGTTCTGCGCAAAAGGTGCAGAACTTCTTGGCAAGATTTACGGTTGATGGAGCGGGCAGTCCGCGGTATACTTTTACTTTGTGTGAGACAGAAAATTCCGGGCAAAAAGCCCGTTGTCTGTTCGTTATAAGACCATAAGACCAGAAAGGGGAGTTCTGACACGAAGTATATTTTTCAGTTCGGGCGCATTCTCGCGTTTTGTTTTCTGGGCGAGGTGCTGCACGCGGTGCTGCCGCTGCCGGTGCCTGCCAGTGTGTATGGTCTGGTGCTGCTGCTGGCAGCCCTGACCGCCGGGGTCGTAAAGCTGGAGCAGGTCAAGGAGACCGGCACCTATCTGACCGGTATTTTTCCGCTGCTGTTCGTGCCCGCCGCTGCGGGCATCATGGAGCTGTGGGCAGAGATGGGACAGCTGCTGCTGCCCATCCTGATCGCCATTCTGCCGGTGACGGTGCTGGTAATGGCGGCCGCAGGCCGCACCACGCAGGCGCTGACCGCCCGCAATAAAAAAGAGGAGGCCGACCATGACTGAGCTGCTGAACGATTTTCTGACCGGCTCTGTGGCATGGGGCGTGCTGCTTACGCTGGCAGCCTTTGGGCTGGGTGTGCTCATCAACCGGGTGACCGGTAAGGCCATCTTTAACCCGCTGCTGCTGGGCAGTATTTTTGTCATCATTTTTCTGTCGGTGTGCAATATCCCCTACGGGGACTACAAAACCAGCGCCGCGCCGGTAAGCTATCTGCTGCTGCCCGCTACGGTGGCGCTGGCCATCCCGCTGTATGAAAAGCTGGATCTGCTCAAAAAGAACGCGCCCGCCATCATCGCGGGCATCTCGGTGGGTACGCTGGTCAGTCTGGGCAGCGCCTTTGCACTGGCGCTGGCAATGGACCTGACCCAGGAGCAGTACGCCACCCTGCTGCCGAAGTCGGTGACCACCGCCATCAGTATGGACGTGGCCGCTGAGCTGGGCGGCATTGCCGCCCTGACCGGTGCCATCGTCATCGTGACCGGCATCGTGGGTGCACTGCTGGCCGAGACCGTGTGCAAGCTGTTCCACATCACCGACCCCATCGCCAAGGGCGTGGGTCTTGGCACGGCAGCCCATGCCGTGGGTACCAGCAAGGCGCTGCAGATGGGCGAGGTGGAAGGCGCCATGAGCGGCCTTTCCATTGCCGTAGCCGGTGTGCTGACCGCCGTGCTCTGCCCGGTGTTCGTGGGCTTTGTCCACTAAGAAACAAAATACAGAAACACCCCCGGCGGCCATTGCGGCTGCCGGGGGTGTTTCTCTGTGGGTGGAAAACAAAAAAGAGGTGAAAAGAAGAATGGTTGGTAGAGATCAGTTTTATGCGGCCTTTGCCGGGGCAAAGACCACGGCCTTTTTCTGCCGCGCCTGCATGGAGCGGACGATGCAGCTGCGGGATGATGTTGCGGTGGGCCTGCGGCAGAATGATGTACAGCAGTACCTCTGCAGTCAGCTAGCAGCGGCGGGGGACAGTGCTTACTTTTTGAAAAAGGAGAACAGCCCCTTCTTTTCATACGGTGCACTGTGGATGGTGCCCACATGGTATCCGGTGGCTTCAATGGCGGCGCGGAGCGCGTTTTCGTCCAGCGGCTCCGTGGAAAGGATCACGGTCTTGCCCTTGGCGTGGGAGGACGAGACCTTATCCACAGGGAACGCACTGCGCACGGCGTCATTGATATGGGCTTCGCACATGGAACACGCCATGCCGCCTACTTCTACGGTCGTCTGGATCATTTTTATACCTTCTTTCAGGAATATCTTATAAAATGATAGTTAGAATTGACTAACTTTTCACCCCGAGAAAAGCCGCTGCCCACATCATACGCCATACAGCCGCAGCTGTCAAGCGCTTTGCTTATTTTTTCCGGTAGTCCCGCGGGGTCATGCCGAAATGCGCCTTGAACGCCCGGTTAAAATAGGAAAGATTCTCAAACCCGCACCGGGAGGCGATGGTCAGCACGGTCTCATCGGTGGTTTGCAGCGCCTCGGCGGCGGTGTTCAGCCGATACTCGTTCAGAAAGGCAATAAAGCTCTGCCCGGTCATCTGCCGGAACCAGCGCATAAAATGGCTGGCGCTGAAGGAGCAGACCCCGGCGGCATCGGCTACCCGGAGCGGCTCGGCATAATGCGCCGAAAGCCATTGCAGCACGGTTTTCAGCCGCTGGGTGTCGGCGGTTTCGGTGGAGAGACACTGCCTGCCCTGTGCAATGAGCAGGGCGAGAAAGCGCAGCAGCGCCCCTTTTACCAGCAGCTCGTAGCCGGGGCGCTTGGCGCGGTTGGCATCCTCCAGCTCCCGCAGGCAGGCGGCGGCTTGCAGATAGCACAAATCGTTCGGGGTCAGCCGCACCGGCAGCGAAAGCCGCCCGCTTTGCAGCGGCAGCAGATATTTCTCGGCGCAAAGATCCTCTGCGCCGCCCAGAAGCTCCGGCTCAAAGATGATATTTTCGTATTCCATGCGCTGCCCCTCTGCCTGCCGCAGCGCGTGGAGCGTGCCCGGGGCAAAGAGGAAGATATCCCCCCGGTAGGCCGGGTAGGTCACCACGCCCACCTGTACCAGCCCCATGCCCTGCTTGACAAAGACAAGCTCCATGCTCTCGTGCCAGTGGAGTGCTACCTGCTGAAAATCCCCCGGAATGGTGCAGGGGTACAGATTGAACGGAAAGCGCACGGCACCGTGCTGTTTTGTCTCCTGCAAAGAAGCCTGATTTTGCATCGTCTCACCCCCTGATGATAGGATTGTACCATAGTTTGCACTCTTTAGGCAAGATTTTGAAGGTTCTATGTGGTATATCTTGAAGTACAGATGTCAAACCTGTTTTCCGTAAGGTGTATCTGAAAACAAAGAAATAGACTGAATTTTCGACTTTTCAGATGCACCCTAACAAAGGAGGATGCTTTTATGAGCTTTACCGAAACGTTACAGAGTATCACCGGCAAGCTGTTGGCAGACTGCACCGATCAGGAGCTGTATCTGGCACTGCTGGAACTTGTGCGGCAGAAGAGCGCCGACCGTGTGCAGCCGGTCACCGGGCGTAAACTGTACTACATCAGCGCCGAATTTCTCATTGGCAAGCTGCTGTCCAACAACCTCATCAATCTGGGGCTGTACGATGAAGCCCGGTCTGCACTGGCTGCTGCGGGAAAGCGCCTTTCCGATATTGAAGAGGTAGAGCCGGAGCCTTCTCTGGGCAACGGCGGCTTGGGGCGTCTGGCTGCCTGTTTCCTCGACTCTCTGGCAACGCTGAACCTGCCCGGCGACGGCGTAGGTTTGCGGTACCACTTCGGTCTGTTCCATCAGTCCTTTGAGGACGGTGTGCAGAACGAAAAGCCCGACCCGTGGCTGACTGCCCACAGCTGGGCGGAAAAGACCGACACCACCTACCCGGTGGAACTGGCGGGCAAGGAGTACACCGCCCGGCTGTACAAGCTGGCGGTCACCGGCTACGAGGGACGCACCAACACCCTGAACCTGTTCGACCTTGATACCATTGACGAGAGCATCGTCCATGACGGTATTGCCTTCGACAAGACCGCTATTGATAAGAACCTGACCCTCTTCCTCTACCCGGACGATTCCGACGAGGCCGGCCGCCGTCTGCGGGTGTACCAGCAGTACCTGATGGTCTCCGCCGGTGCACAGCTTATTCTGGCAGAGTGCGCCGCCCGGGGCTGCAACTACCATGATCTGGCGGACTACGCCGCTATCCAGATCAACGACACCCACCCCAGCATGGTCATCCCGGAGCTGATCCGTCTGCTGGGCGAGCGCGGCATCGAATTTGAAGAGGCTGTGGAGATCGTTACCAAGACCTGCGCCTACACCAATCACACCATTCTGGCCGAAGCACTGGAAAAGTGGCCCCGCGCCTATCTGGATGCCGTGGTGCCCCAGCTGATGCCCATCATTGAAAAGCTGGATGCGCTGGCACGCACCCGCACCGAGGACGAGAGCCTTGCCATCATCGACAAAGACGACCGGGTGCACATGGCACACATGGACATCCACTTTACCCACTCCACCAATGGCGTGGCGGCGCTGCATACCGAGATTTTGAAAAACTCCGAGCTGCACGGCTTCTACGAGCTGTACCCGGAGAAGTTCAACAACAAGACCAACGGTATCACCTTCCGCCGTTGGCTGCTGGAATGCGACCCGCGCCTGACTGCAACGCTGGAAAAGCACATCGGCTCCGGCTTCCGCAAGGACGCCGCCGAGCTGGAAAAGCTGCTGGCCTTTGTCGATGACGAGACGGTGCTCAGCGAGCTGACCGCCGTGAAAAAGGCCAACAAGGAGGCACTGGCAGACTGGCTGCTGCACACCCAGAAGGTGAGCGTGAACACCGATGCAGTGTTCGATATCCAGTCCAAGCGCCTGCATGAGTATAAGCGCCAGCAGCTCAACCTGTTGTACCTCATCCACCAGTACTACGAGATCAAGGCAGGACACCTGCCCGCTGTGCCGCTGGTGAGCATCTTCGGCGCAAAAGCCGCTCCCGCCTACACCATTGCAAAAGACATCATCCATGCGCTGCTGACCCTCTCCAAGGTCATTGCCGCAGACCCGGAGGTGTCCAAGTGGCTGCAGGTGGTGTTTGTGGAAAACTACAACGTCACCGCCGCCGAAAAGCTGATCCCGGCCTGCGACCTGTCCGAGCAGATCAGCCTTGCCTCCAAGGAGGCCTCCGGCACCGGCAACATGAAGTTTATGCTGAACGGCGCGCTGACGCTGGGCACCATGGATGGTGCCAACGTGGAGATCAGCCAGCAGGTGGGCGAGGAGAACATCTATATCTTCGGCCAGACCTCCGATCAGGTCATCCACCGCTACGCCGTGGGCGACTACGACCCCGCCCAGTGGGTGGAGGGGGATGCCAACATCCGCCGCGCCATCAACTTCCTCACCGGCCCGGAGATGCTGGCCGCCGGTCATGCCGAAAACCTGACCCGCCTGCACAACGAGCTGATCCATAAAGACTGGTTCCAGACCCTGCCGGACTTCAACGCCTACGTTGTGCGCAAGGGGCAGGCCCTCAGCGATTACGCCTGCGACCCGAAGGGCTGGCGGCGCAAGTGTCTGGTGAACATTGCCAAAGCGGGCATGTTCTCCTCCGACCGCACGATTGCGCAGTACGCGAAGGAGATTTGGAAGGTCTGAGTTCTTCTTTCCCTATAAAAACTGCCCTGCGGGTTCAAACCGCAGGGTTTTTTGATGTGCTTGTTTTGGGGAAATTTCGCATTGTTCCCAGATGGATTTGGAAATAGTATCAGATGTAATCTATCATCCTTCTCTTGCCCTGCGTGCGCAGCTGCTTCAGCGCTGTTCACGCAGGGCGTTTTGTTTTGCCATGCTATCCGGTCGCGCCCATCGGCGCGACAATGTGCAGGTTATGGGTAATGCTGATTGGGGGGCGCGTCTACGGACGCGCAAAGATACAACCGCTGCGCTGAAAGCGCTTCGCTGTTCAGCGTCGGGCGGCGGAGTTGACTTCGTTATCATACTTCTTCCGCGTGTTGCTCTTTTATTCACCACGAAAAATATTCGGAAGCGAAAGCGTCCATGCCGGTGTCCCATCCACCTCAAACAGCGCCTGATTCTCCCATGCGCATCCACCGAACCATGCGCCCGCGTCCTGCGAGTCATACCCACCGGCATAGCTGCTCGCCCAGCCCGAACCGAACTGTTCCCACAGCTTACTCTGTTCTTCCCAGCTATTTCCCGGCACCGGAATCCACGCCGGTTCCCAGTAGCAGACGCCGAGTGCGCCCGCCTGCACAGCCGTTTCCACCGTCTCGCGGAAATCCGCCGCCTGACCGTCGCGGGAAATATCCTGCTTCATGTCGCACCACTCATTCGGGACGCTGTTCGGGTGTGTATCGAGGTTATTCGTCGTAAACGGATAGGCTGTTTCGGCGATGAAGACGTCTTTGCCGAAATTCTCGCGCACATCCGCCATCAGTTCTGACAAATTCTCCAACGAACCATGCCAATAGCTGTAATAGCTGTACGCCATTACGTCAAAATCAACCGGCGTATCGCCCTCGCAGACCTCGCGGATGTACTTCTTTGCGTCCGATTGACTGACGTTGGTGAAATGCACTGCCACCAACGCATCGGGCAGGGTTGCGCGGACAGCGGCGCTTCCGGCGTTCATCAGCTGATTGCGCCCATTTGTGCTCCATTCGCCCGCCATGCCGCCGTTAATCTCGTTGCCGACCTGCACCATCCAGATGTCCACGCCCGTTGCGGCAATCTGCGTCAGCGCATCCGTCGTGAAGGCGTAGAGTGCGCTGCACTTCTGCGTCAAATCCATCGTGACCCATGCCTTCGGGGACATTTGCTTCGCGGGGTCAGCCCAGAAGTCGCTGTAATGGAAGTCAACGATGAGCGAAAGCCCGGCTTCCTTGCACCGGCGGGCGATTTCCACCGCGTTCGCCACGCCGCAGTTGCCGCCGCCGTAGCCTCTGCCGTCCTCGTCGAATGGGTCGTTCCAAACGCGGACGCGCACGGTGTCCCAGCCTGCTTCCTTCAGCAGGACGAACAAGTCTGTCGGCTCACCGTCGCGGTTGCGGTACACAACGCCGCTATTCTCCTCGCTCAGCACGGTGGAAACATCCGCGCCAAATTTGAAAGATGCAGGGATGGCATCATCCTCCGCGAGCGCCAAATGTGGCAAAAGCAGGGCGACAGACAACAAACAAGCGAGTAGCCTCTTCACAATAACGCCTCCTTCTCACGAACAAAAACAGCAAATTCACGACGAAGTGATGCCCTCATTATATCAAAAAGGGTGTCTTGCGTCAAGAAAATAGAAAAACATTGATTTTTGGAAGCGACATGTAAATACTATCATGCTCGAAAATGCCCAAATTCCCGCTGAAAATGTGAACAGCATCTTGCAAAAAGCAACGAAAAATAGTATAATCAAATAGGATAGCCAGCAGAATGTGTTTGCGATGGAGGAAGGGCACGGTGTTTTCCGTGGCTAATTTCAGGCAAATGTTTTCTGCGCGGAAGTTTCTTCCGCAGTATGTAAAAAAGGAGTGTTTCCAATGGCGAAGAAGTATGTGTACCTCTTCAAGGAAGGCAACGCCAACATGCGTGAGCTGCTGGGCGGCAAGGGCGCGAACCTCGCTGAGATGACCAATCTCGGTATGCCCGTGCCTCAGGGCTTCACCGTCACCACCGAAGCCTGCACCCGGTATTATACCGACGGCAAGGTGATTGGTGACGATATCGTCGAGCAGATTTATGCTGCTCTGGCGGAGACCGAAAAGGTGGCCGGCAAGAAGTTCGGCGACGACAAGGATCCTTTCCTTGTTTCTGTCCGCTCCGGCGCTCGTGCCTCCATGCCCGGCATGATGGATACCATTCTGAATCTGGGCCTGACGGACGTGTCTGTTGTGGGTCTGGCAAACCTGACTAACAACCCGCATTTCGCGTATGACGCGTATCGCCGTTTCATCGCCATGTTCTCTGACGTGGTTATGGAAATCCCGAAGAACGAATTCGAGGCGGTTCTGGACGAATTCAAGGAGAAGAAGGGCGTCAAGTACGACCGCGACCTCTCCGCGGATGACCTGAAGGAAGTCGTCGTTCGTTTCAAGGAAATCTACAAGAAGCACATGGGCGTGGACTTCCCGCAGGACCCCAAGGTTCAGCTGATGGAAGCCGTCAAGGCCGTGTTCCGTTCTTGGGACAACCCGCGTGCCATCTACTATCGCCGTATGAACGATATTCCGGGCGACTGGGGCACTGCCGTCAACGTGCAGTCCATGGTCTTCGGCAACATGGGCGAAACCTCCGGCACGGGCGTTGCCTTCACGCGCAACCCCTCCACGGGCGAGAAGAAGCTGTACGGTGAGTACCTGCTGAACGCTCAGGGCGAGGACGTCGTGGCTGGTATCCGTACCCCCGAACCCATCTCCCACCTGCAGGAGCAGATGCCCGATGTGTACCAGCAGTTTGTGGACATCGCCACCAAGCTGGAAGCGCACTATCGCGACATGCAGGACATGGAATACACCATTGAACGCGGCAAGCTGTACATGCTGCAGACCCGTAACGGCAAGCGTACCGCGGCGGCTGCGCTGAAGATCGCTGTTGATCTGGTGGATGAAGGCGTGCTGAGCGAAGAAGAAGCCGTGCTGAAGGTGGAGCCCAAGCAGCTCGACACCCTGCTGCACCCGAACTTCGACGCTGCGGCAGTGAAGAAGGCACCCGTCATTGCGAAGGGTCTGCCGGCTTCTCCCGGCGCTGCCACCGGCGGCATCTACTTCACCGCTGACGAAGCGGCTGAACACGGCAAGAACAAGGAAAAGGTTATCCTCGTTCGCCGCGAAACCACGCCTGAGGACATCGAAGGCATGGACTTCTCTCAGGGCATCCTGACCGTCTTCGGCGGCATGACCTCTCACGCGGCGGTTGTCGCTCGCGGCATGGGCCGTGCGGCTGTCGTCGGCTGCGGCGCGCTGAAGATTGACGAAGAAGCAAAGACCCTGACCGTTGGCGACAAGGTGTACCACGAGGGTGACTTTATCTCCCTCGACGGCTCTACCGGCAACGTCTACGATGGCCAGATTGCGACGGTTGAAGCGTCCATCTCCGGCGAGTTTGCTCGCTTCATGGGCTGGGCTGACGCTGCCCGCCGTCTGCGCGTCCGCACCAATGCGGATACCCCGCGCGACACCAAGCAGGCTGTCAAGTTCGGTGCGGAAGGCATCGGCCTGTGCCGTACTGAGCACATGTTCTTCGAGGCGGATCGTATCGCGGCTGTCCGTGAAATGATCCTGGCCGACACGAAGGAACAGCGCGAAAAGGCGCTGGCGAAGATTCTGCCGATGCAGCAGGGTGACTTCGAAGCGATGTACAAGGCGCTGGAAGGCAAGCCCATGACGGTTCGTTACCTCGATCCGCCGCTGCATGAGTTCGTGCCGCATGTTGACATGAAGGAAGAAATCGACGAGCTGGCCAAGAACCTTGGCATCACCTCCGAGGAAGTCATCCACAAGATCAACGCGCTGCATGAGTCCAACCCGATGATGGGTCACCGTGGCTGCCGTCTGGCTGTCACCTATCCGGAAATCGCGGAAATGCAGACCCGCGCGGTTCTGCAGGCGGCTATCGATGTGACCCGCGAATGCGGCTACAACATTGTGCCCGAAATCATGATTCCGCTGGTCGGCTCCAAGAAGGAACTGGCGTTTGTCAAGTCCATCGTCGACGAGACCGCCAAGAAGGTCTTTGAGGAACAGGGCATGACGCTGGAATACCACGTCGGCACCATGATCGAAATCCCGCGCGCGGCTGTCACCGCTGACGAGATTGCTGAAGAAGCGGAATTCTTCTCCTTCGGCACGAACGACCTGACCCAGATGACCTTCGGCTTCTCCCGTGACGACGCTGGCAAGTTCCTCGGCGCCTACTACGACAACAAGATCTTCGAGAGCGATCCCTTCGCGCGTCTGGACACGGACGGCGTTGGCAAGCTGGTGCAGATGGCTGCGAAGCTGGGCCGTCAGACCCGCCCGAACCTGAAGCTGGGCATCTGCGGTGAACACGGCGGCGATCCGAGCTCCGTGATGTTCTGCCACAAGGTTGGCCTGAACTACGTTTCCTGCTCGC
>ENA-OVGB01002867-OVGB01002867.1-human-gut-metagenome-genome-assembly--contig:-NODE-2867-length-11406-cov-2.829002_pt1 | contig 11406 bp, 9 predicted proteins | sample MGYA00237767_ERZ505413 | MGnify/ENA primary metagenome ERZ505413 (study PRJEB26158, sample SAMN06016410) | human gut metagenome | biome: human gut; feature: ankylosing spondylitis patient; material...
AATAAACAAAAAGAATAAAGCCGTCAACAGTGTCTTCAAATCTCTGAAAACAAATAAAGAAGTATTAAAATAATACCTATAAAATAAAAGCAAATATGAAACGTATTCTATTTATTCTCTTTCTCTGTTGTATAGGTAGTGGTCTTGCTGCTTGCCAAGACGAAGACCACACGGTCCCTACCCTCCCATCCGAGAATGATCCGGAAATAAACGATCCAGTCGTAGAATTCTATGATTGGGAAAAGAACCGCACCGAGTTACTGACATCTACAGATATGGTGGCGGAGGACATCATCGCACTCCCTATACATGGGATAAAGAACGTGTAAGTTCTTATATCAGATATGTAGATACCGACAATCAATCCCACTGGCTATTCGACAGCTTCCTCTTTTTGGAAATTATGGACACAGGTACAGGAGGCGCTAATAAAATGTTCGCCAAAGGGTACAATCTGGAATCAGCCAATCGAGCAGACTGGATGAAACTTATAGACTATTACTTCCAATCTGAAACAGGAATCGGAGCATTAGATGCATCAGTCAAAGAGGCCTCTGCCATTTTGGGAACCCCACGGCAGAAACGTCAGATTGTGATCAGTATACCAGAGCCCATTGTCTACCAACACCCGGAACAAGCATCCTCATCAACCAAGTATTGGGGGAAAATTGATAACCAGACGCTTGACTTTTCCAACTCTGCCGACCGAATTAAAGCCTGCAAATGGTATATCGATCAGGTACGTGCCAAGTTCAATGAAAAGAACTATCAACATGTAGAATTAGCGGGATTTTATTGGCTTGCCGAGAAAGCGACCGACACCCGTGACATTTTAAATGCGGTTGCCATCTACCTGAATAAACTAAAATATAGTTTCAACTGGATCCCCTATTATGGAGCAGATGGATATAATCAGTGGAAATCACTAGGATTTAATTATGCTTATTTCCAGCCTAATTATTTCTTCAACGAATCCGTCCCCGATTCTCGTCTGGAAGATGCCTGCCAGAAAGCACTCACGTATGATATGCACATGGAACTGGAATTTGATGACAATGCTCTGAATAGCAGAGGAAAGGCTTATCGTTTGAAGAACTATATGAGTGCATTCAAGAAACATGGCATATGGGAGAAAAAACGCCTTGCCTATTATCAGGGAAGTGCATCCCTACTTACACTAAAGAAATCAGGGAACGCAGCCGATACCCAACTCTATCATGAGTTCTGCAATTTTGTCATCAGCCGCCCCATCCGGAGTTCACATTAGTATAAACAGTTTAATCATCGCCATTCTATGAATCATAAATACCTATACTTACTCCTGCTATTTTTGATAGTCAGTTGCCAACGCAATGTAGAAACAGAACCTCCTGTATTAAAAGAAATGTGCCAAAGATTATTTTCCCGGCATGCCCAGTCGTTTCTATTCGAGTTACTGACAGATTCTATTGATACAGACCGTTTTATACTGGAATCGAGTCAAGGGAAAATACGGATAAAAGGAAACAATCGTAACTCATTGGCTGCCGGTTTGAATCATTATCTGAAAAACTACTGTCATACCCATGTTTCCTGGTATGCCTCAGAGACAGTGGAAATGCCTGATGTACTACCGGAGATACCTCAGCCAGTATATATCCGTTCCAAATGTGACAATCGTTTTTTTCTCAACTATTGTACATTCGGCTATACCATGCCCTATTGGAAATGGCAGGACTGGGAACGACTGATAGACTGGATGGCATTAAACGGAGTCACCATGCCTCTTGCTATTACCGGACAAGAATCCATTTGGTACAAAGTATGGACAGACATGGGTTTGAGCGACGAACAGGTTCGCTCATACTTTACAGGGCCAGCCCATCTTCCCTGGCATCGGATGTCCAATGTCGATTTCTGGCAAAGTCCACTACCTCAATCCTGGCTAAAGGATCAGGAGGAATTACAAAAACGTATTCTCGAAAGAGAACGTGAGTTTGATATGACTCCTGTATTACCAGCATTTGCCGGTCATGTACCAGCCGAATTAAAAACAATTTATCCGAATGCAAAAATCTATCAGATGAGTCAGTGGGGTGGCTTCGATGAAAAATACCGCAGTCATTTTATTGATCCGATGGACTCATTATACTCAATCATTCAGCGCCGTTTTCTGGAGGAACAAACCAAAGTATATGGTACTGACCATATTTATGGAATCGATCCTTTCAATGAAGTCGACTCTCCTGACTGGAGCGAGGATTTTTTAGCCAATGTCTCAAGCAAGATTTACGAGTCGATTCATCAGGTAGACTCAGCAGCCCAATGGTTACAAATGACCTGGATGTTCTTCTATGACAAAAAGAAATGGACTCAACCCCGTATCCGTTCCTTTCTAAAAGCAGTACCGGATAACAAACTGATATTACTCGATTACTATTGCGATCATACAGAAATCTGGCGAAATACTGAAAAATATTACGGGAATCCCTATATTTGGTGTTATCTGGGTAATTTTGGCGGCAATACGATGATAGCAGGCAATCTGAATGATATTGATTTCAAGATTAAACGACTCTTCAAGGAGGGAGGAGACAATGTCTATGGCTTGGGAGCAACTCTTGAAGGCTTTGATGTAAACCCTCTTATGTACGAATTTGTTTTTGACCAGGCATGGGATTATCCTGTCACTACCGACCAATGGATAACCAACTGGTCCATGTGCAGAGGAGGAAATCAGGATGCCAATATCATCAAAGCGTGGAGAGCCTTGCATCAGAAAATTTATACCGAACATGCCACATGCGGCCAATCGGTATTAATGAACGCACGCCCCAGACTAACGGGAACTAAAAGTTGGAATACAAGCCCCGGTATACATTACGCAAATAACGACTTATGGCAAATATGGAAAGAGCTACTAAAAGCCCGGAACATCAACAATAGTGATTTTCGCTTTGACGTAATCAATATCGGAAGACAAGTACTAGGAAACTTGTTCTCCGAATATAGAGATCAGTTTACCGCTTGCTATAACCGGAAAGATACAACAGGCATGAGAGAATGGAGTACCCGTATGGACAACCTCTTGCTTGACGTAGACCGCCTCCTTTCCTGTGACGCGACTCTATCCATCGGGAAATGGTTACAAGACGCCAGAAACTGTGGTGCAACCGTGTCGGAAAAGGATTACTATGAAGAAAATGCACGCTGTATCCTGACCGTATGGGGGCAACAGGACACCCAACTGAATGACTATGCCAATCGAGGCTGGGGCGGACTTACCCGAAGCTTCTACCGGGAACGTTGGAAACGTTTCACAGACGGAGTCATCGCTGCTGTTTCGGAAGATAAACCTTTTGACGAAGACAAATTCCACCAGGACATTACGCAATTTGAATACAACTGGACATTACAGAAAGACTCTTTCCCTATTGTTTCAGAGGAAGACCCGATTCAAATAGCAGACAGTCTTATCTTAAAATACGATACGTACTTTACCAAAGCACAATAATGAAGGCGGACATTCGACAAACAGGCGCTTCAAAAGATACGTTTTTTGAATGTAGCTTTTCGTTTTTCACAGAGAAGAAAGAAATCGAATGTACTACCTTTGTTTTATCAATTATATAAATACATACTATAAAAGACCAATTTATGGGAAACAATCAACCTTCGGCAAGAAAAAAAACTTATTATATATCTCTGGCTATTCTAGCCGGTATGTTCTTCATATTCGGATTCGTATCATGGGTCAATTCCATACTGATTCCATACTTCCGTATTTCTTGCGAGCTTACCCATTTTGAATCCTATTTTGTAGCCTTTGCTTTCTATATAGCATACTTTGTCATGGCCATTCCTTCGGGCATTCTATTGAAGAAAGTAGGATTTAAAAAAGGAATCATGTATGGCTTTATGCTGACTGCTTTGGGAGCCTTTATCTTTGTCCCGGCAGCTCTGGCACGGCAATTTGAAATATTCCTCATCGGCTTGTTTTCTATTGGCACCGGCCTGGCTATTTTGCAGACAGCCGCCAATCCTTATGTCACCATTATCGGCCCGATAGATAGTGCAGCACGACGTATCAGCATCATGGGAATCTGCAATAAAGTGGCAGGAATTATCTCCCCGCTCATATTCGCTGCCCTTATTCTGAAAGCAAACGACAGTGAACTCTTTGCATTAATTGAATCCGGTGCACTGGACGAAGCAACAAAGAACGCCATGCTCAATGAATTGATACAACGTGTCATTATCCCATACATTATTCTGGGCATCATCTTACTGCTGACAGGTATCGGTATCCGCTACTCCGTATTACCGGAAATAAATACTGACGAGCAGAATGCCACTGATGAACAGGACAATAAACATACTGACAAAAAAAGCATTCTCGACTTTCCATACCTCATATTAGGTGCATTGGCCATTTTCTTTCATGTAGGTACACAGGTTATAGCCATTGACACTATAATCAATTACGCCAACTCTATGGGGATGGATTTACTGGAAGCAAAAGTATTCCCTTCTTACACACTGGGATGCACAATGATAGGATATATACTTGGTATCATCCTTATCCCTAAATACATTTCCCAGAAAAATGCACTGATAGGGTGTACATTACTAGGTTTGGCTCTCTCATTCGGAGTGGTATGGGCAGACTTCGATATGACATTATTCGGTCATCAAGCCAATGCTTCCATCTTCTTTCTGAATGCTTTAGGTTTTCCCAACGCTCTGATCTATGCAGGAATATGGCCTCTTTCCATTCATGGGTTAGGCAAATTCACCAAAACCGGTTCCTCTCTGCTGATTATGGGATTATGCGGCAATGCCATCTTACCTTTGGTATATGGTCACTTTGCCGACCAGTACAGTTTGCGTATCGGTTACTGGGTACTTATTCCTTGCTTTATCTATCTGGTATTCTTTGCCATCAAAGGGCATAAAATCAACTCCTGGAGATAAAACTGAACGTAAGACATTAAAAATTAAAAAAATGGAAAGACTGATTATTATCAATGGGGAACTAATACTCCCTACCGGCATCGAAACCAATAAAATAATGGTTTGCCGGAATGGTAAGATAGAACAGATTGTATCATCCGAAGCATATATTCCTCAAGCTGACGACCGGATCATAGATGCCAACCAACAATATGTCTCCCCAGGATTTATCGATATACATGTTCACGGTGGCGGAGGTCATGACTTTATGGATGGAACCGTAGAGGCCTTTCTGGGAGTAGCCGAAACTCATGCCAGATATGGAACAACAGCCATGGTACCTACAACACTGACCAGCACAAACGAAGAGCTAATGACGACCTTTGCCGTTTATCAAAAAGCCAAAAGTCTTAATAAAAAAGGTGCCCAATTTATCGGGCTGCATCTGGAAGGGCCCTACTTCTCGCCTAAGCAGTGTGGAGCCCAAGACCCCAATCATTTGAAAACGCCTCATCCGGACGAATATAACACAATACTGGAAGCTTCACAAGATATTGTACGATGGAGTATTGCTCCGGAACTGGCAGGAGCAATTGAACTGGGGGAAAAGCTCAATAGCTGTCACATTCTCCCATCCATCGCACATACCGATGCCATTTATGAAGAAGTGGTAAAAGCATACGAAGCAGGGTATACTCATATCACTCATTTATATTCAGCGATGTCAACCATCACCCGTAGAAATGCCTATCGCTATGCAGGTGTGGTAGAGGCAGCTTATCTGATTGATGGTATGACAGTAGAAATCATTGCGGACGGCATTCATCTGCCCAAACCTTTACTACAATTCGTATATAAGTTCAAGGGGGCCGATAAAACAGCACTTTGCACAGATGCCATGCGAGGTGCGGGAATGCCGGACGGTGAATCCATATTAGGCAGCCTGACCAACGGTCAGAAAGTTATTATTGAAGACGGAGTAGCCAAGCTTCCCGACCGTTCGGCATTTGCCGGAAGCGTAGCTACCGCCGATCGTTTGGTAAGAACCATGATAAATATAGCCGGCATACCCCTAATCGATGCTATCCGAATGATAACCCTTACCCCCGCCCGCATTCTGCATGTGGATTCCCAAAAGGGTTCTTTGGAGGAAGGTAAAGATGCCGACATCGTCATCTTCGACAATCAAATTAACGTAACAACAACTATATCAAAAGGCCATGTTATCTACAATCAATGAAACATACCTGTTTCAACAAGATCTATTAACAGTCAAAATGTTCCCTTCTATCCAACAGATGGGGAAATGTGCTGCGACAGAAGTTACTAACAAAATATGCGAACTTCTCAAAGAGAAAGCTGAAATCAATATGATTTTTGCCGCAGCTCCTTCACAAAATGAATTCTTAAGTCATCTTATTCACAGTAAACAGATTGACTGGAGCAGAATCAACGCTTTCCACATGGATGAATACATCGGCATTCATCCGGAAGCCCCACAAAGTTTCGGAAATTTTCTCCGTCAGCGCATCTTCGACAAAGTCCCGTTCAAGACTGTAAACTATCTGAACGGACAAGCAGAAAACCTTGAAGAAGAATGCAAACGTTATTCCGAATTGCTGCTTCGTCATCCTGTCGATATTGTCTGTCTGGGAATTGGAGAAAACGGTCATATTGCATTCAATGATCCGGATGTAGCCAATTTCAACGACTCCCATTTAGTTAAAGTAGTAGAACTCGACCCGATATGTCGCCAGCAACAAGTGAATGAAAAATGCTTTGAAGCATTCGACCTTGTTCCTGCTAAAGCACTGACTCTTACCATTCCAGCCTTATTAAAAGCGGACTGGATGTTCTGCATTGTGCCTTTTAAAAATAAAGCCAATGCAGTATACAACACTCTTTATGGAGAAATTTCCGAAAAATGTCCGGCCAGTATATTACGCAAAAAAGAAAATTCTTGTTTATATTTGGATCCTGAAAGTGCAGAACGAATAAACTTATAAATACATATGAAAAATATCTTATTTATCCTCCTTACTTTCTTGTCTGTCAGCTTCAGACTATATGCGCAGGATGTAATTAAAATAGGAATTATCGGGCTCGATACTTCCCATTCTACAGCTTTCACCGAGCTACTGAACGGAGACTCTGACGATAAGTTTGTCAAAGAGTTCGAAGTCGTAGCAGCTTACCCTTATGGTTCAAAGACTATCCAGTCCAGTTACGAACGAATTCCCGGATATATAGAAGAGGTCAAGAAACACGGTGTGGAGATTACATCTTCCATAGCGGAATTGCTTGACAAGGTAGATTGCGTCATGCTTGAAACAAACGACGGTAGAATCCACCTCGAACAAGCAATGGAAGTATTCAAATCCGGAAAAATATGCTATATCGACAAGCCTATTGGAGCGACATTGGGACAAGCTATTGCCATTTACGAAATGGCGAAGAAATACAATGTGCCTATCTTTTCTTCTTCTGCACTCAGATATTCTCCACAGAATCAAAAGCTGAGAAACGGAGAGTTCGGCAAAATTCTGGGAGCTGACTGTTATTCTCCTCACAAGGTAGAACCGACTCACCCCGATTTCGGTTTTTATGGCATTCACGGAGTAGAAACGCTTTATACTCTTATGGGAACCGGTTGCGAGTCAGTCAACCGTATGTCTTCCCAAGATGCTGATGTAGTGGTAGGCCGTTGGAAAGACGGGCGGATAGGTACTTTCAGGGGAATCAAAGAAGGTCCGGCCATTTATGGCGGTACAGCTTATACCCCCAAAGGTGCAATAGCAGCAGGAGGATATGAAGGTTACAAAGTTTTGCTCGATCAAATACTCACTTTTTTCAAGACCGGAGTAGCTCCGATTTCGAAAGAAGAAACAATTGAGATATTCACTTTTATGAAAGCTTCCAATATGAGCAAAGAACAGAATGGCAAAATCGTTACCATGGAGGAGGCATACCGAAAAGGGCTGAAAGATGCACAGAAGCTAATTAAAACCTACAAATAAAAATAGCACATGAGGTACACATACAGACACATCGGGATCCTGACCATCTCATTAATAGTTGCTTCCTGCTCTTTTTCCCAAAAGCAGGCAGACAACAATCATGACAAAGATATGAATCCGAACGTAAAAATAGTGGTCCTCGACCCAGGACATTTTCATGCCAGTCTGTTGCAAAAGAATCCGCTGGCCTCAGTGAACGACACAATTCGGGTATATGCTCCCGAAGGAGCGGAAGTCAAACAATATCTGAACGACATAAATAGCTATAATCAACGGGCGGAGAATCCCACATCCTGGAAAGAAGAAATATATATTGGGGGCGATTATCTTTCCAGGATGCTTTCCGACCGTCAAGGGGACGTAGTTGTGCTTGCCGGAAACAACCAGAAAAAAACAAACTATATTCTGGAAGCTATCAAAGCAGGATACAATGTGCTTTCCGACAAGCCTTTGGCCATTAACAAGAAGGATTTCGACTTACTGATTCAAGCATATCAATTGGCAAAGGAAAGGAAATTACTCCTTTACGACTTGATGACTGAACGATATGACATCCTGAATATCATCGAAAAAGCATTACTGAACAATCCGGATCTTTTTGGTGAATTGCAAAAAGGGTCTTTGAATGATCCGTCAGTTTCTATGGAAAGTGTTCATCATTTCTTTAAGAATGTATCAGGCAAGCCACTGATTCGTCCGGTATGGTATTATGACACAGAGCAACAAGGAGAAGGTATTGCAGATGTAACCACTCATCTTATCGATCTGGTCAACTGGCAATGTTTCCCCAACGAAACCATCCGTTATCAGTCGGATGTAGAAGTATTGAAAGCCAGACATTGGCCTACCCGCATTACATTACCTGAATTTTCGCAATCGACGCAGGCTGACACCTTCCCCGCCTTCTTGAACAAATATATCAATAATAATGTGCTGGAAGTTTTAGCGAATGGTAGCCTAAATTACACAGTAAAGGGGATTCATATAGGTATGAAGGTTATCTGGAATTACACTCCTCCAAGTGATGGTGGCGACACTTTTACCTCCCTTAAGAAAGGAAGTAAGGCTACATTGAAAACAATTCAGGACAAAGAAAGTGGTTTTGTGAAACAACTCTACATCCAAAGAGCTGCAGACTCTGATCACTCTGAATTTGAGAGCCAGTTGCAAAAGGCAATCAAACAACTGCAAGCGACCTATCCGTTCCTATCCGTCAAAAAAATGAATGAAGGACTTTATCTGATTGATATTCCACAGGCGGACAGACTGGGACATGAAGCTCACTTCAGTAAAGTAGCAGAAGCATTCCTTGGCTATTTGCATGATAAAAATATGCCGGAATGGGAAAACGAGAATACAATATCTAAATATTATATCACCACTACAGCTGTAGAGCTGGCAAAGAAAGAGAAATAAGAAAGACCGCAGACACGTGTTAAGAAGTGAAATAAAATATTATGCAGATGAATCCATGTTTCATGGATTCATTCCTCATGTTATGGGGACACGTCTTGATATCCTGATGATTCACTCCAACCTTCCCCTCCTAAACATGCTTTGGGCACATATTACCGACGAGTTAGAAAGGTTGGATAAGATGTTGAATCGATTTGATGCCACAAGTGAAGTATCAAAGCTAAACAGCCATACACAACAAGATTCAGTTTCTGTCAGTGCGGAATTGGAAGATATCCTACGGTCATGCCAATATTATTATGAAAAGACTCTTCATCTTTTCGACATCACATTAAACGATTTCTCACAAATACAAATTCACGGCAATCACCATATCTCTTTTAGCAACTTTTCCGTAACACTTGATTTTGGAGGTTTCGCGAAGGGATACGCCTTAAAAAAGATTCAAGAAATCCTCTTGCGGGGAAATATAGAGAATGCTTTCGTCGATTTTGGCAACAGTTCGATTATGGGAATAGGACACCATCCTTATGGAGACTGCTGGAAAGTCAGTTTGCAGAATCCTTACACTCAACAAACTCTTGACGAATTTTGCCTTACTGACAATACGTTGTCCACTTCCGGGAATACGGAACAGTACACCGGACATATTATAAATCCGCTTACAGGAACCTGCAACGAACAAAGAAAAGTTACGAGTATCTTATCTGACAATCCGCTGGATGCAGAAATACTCAGTACAGTCTGGATGATTGCCGACGACCAACAACGGGAACAGATCAACGAGAACTTCAAACATATAAAAGGAACTATATATACTCTATAAAATATGAGAAACAAAATAGAAAAAGGAGTCGATTTGAATCTCAGACAATTCATCAAAAGTCTGGGATATATCGCAGGAGGAACTGCACTGCTGGCAAGCACACCCTGGCTGTCTTCCTGCACACCCGAAAAGCTTAAAGAAATCCGCAACGAGAAAGCCCGGATCGCTTTAATAGGTACAGGTTCCAGGGGACAGTATCATATCCACAATCTGAAGGAGATTCCCCATGCCCGGATTGTTGCCGTTTGCGACAATTATGCTCCTAACCTCCAACAAGCAGTAGAGTTATGTCCGGGTGCCAAAGCATACACAGACTACCGGAAGCTTTTGGAATCGGCAGATATTGACGGCGTAATTATCTCTACTCCGTTGAACTGGCATGCTCCCATTGTACTGGATGCCCTGGCAGCCGGCAAACACGTATTCTGTGAAAAAGCCATGGCACGGACTTTAGACGAATGCAAAGCTATTTATGATGCCTATCAAACGACCAACCAGGTTCTCTACTTCTGCATGCAGCGTATGTATGACGAGAAGTATATCAAAGGAATGCAAATGATTCATTCCGGACTCATCGGAGATGTGGTAGGAATGCGCTGTCATTGGTTCAGAAATGCAGACTGGCGCCGTCCCGTCCCCTCACCGGAACTGGAACATCAAATCAACTGGCGATTGTACAAAGAAAGCTCAGGCGGATTAATGACCGAACTGGCCTGCCACCAACTGGAAGTATGCAACTGGGCAGCTAAAAGAATGCCGGTAAGCATCATCGGTATGGGTGACATCGTCTACTGGAAAGACGGTCGTGAAGTATACGATAGCGTAAATGTGACTTACCGATACTCCGACGGAACGAAGATTGCCTACGAATCGTTGATTTCCAATAAATTCAACGGTATGGAAGACCAGATCCTCGGGCACAAAGGTACTATGGAAATGGCAAAAGGTATCTATTATCTGGAAGAGGACCATTCAACATCGGGCATCCGGCAACTTATCGGACAGGTTAAGGATAAAGTATTCGCTGCTATCCCGACAGCCGGACCCAGTTGGAGACCGGAAACAAAAATGGAATACACGCCACATTTTGTTATTGAAGGAGACATTAACGTCAACAACGGGCTGAGCATGATCGGAGCCGACAAAGATGGTTCCGATATCATTCTCTCTTCTTTCTGCCAATCATGTATCACTGGAGAAAAAGCACAAAATGTG
>ENA-OVGB01002868-OVGB01002868.1-human-gut-metagenome-genome-assembly--contig:-NODE-2868-length-11400-cov-4.207492_pt1 | contig 11400 bp, 10 predicted proteins | sample MGYA00237767_ERZ505413 | MGnify/ENA primary metagenome ERZ505413 (study PRJEB26158, sample SAMN06016410) | human gut metagenome | biome: human gut; feature: ankylosing spondylitis patient; material...
GTTTCAACCCGCAGCATTGGCGGAAAAGATCCGCCAATGCGCGTCGACACAATCGCGTGGTGCTACCCATATAAAAACACCCGGAATCCGCTGGTTCCCAAACAGCAGATCCCGGGCGCGCCGGCGGAGCCTGTTCCGCCTGGCTGCATAGAGGATACATAAGCGTGAGGATTGCACCGCCGCCGTTCCCATCTCGGCGGGCGCAGCCTTCTATGGTTATTATATCAGATTCCGCAGCAATGTGAAATTCTCTTTTTGCACAGACCTATCTGATTTCTTATATGACATACTGGAAATCGATTCCTGCCCGGATGCCGCGTGAAGGAGGGATTTTTCATGCCGACCCCGATGCGTTCCGATCAAGTCCATATTTCGGGCATGGCTGCCCGCGCAGCCCGGCTGGCGAAGGAATATCACTGCGGATATGAGATCACTGCGTTCAGCTATGCGCCGATGCTGGAGGATGCGGCGGCGTTTTCCCGCGTGGAGGCGGAATGTGAGGAAATTGGCTCGCTCTGGCTGCATGCGCCGTTTGCCGAGCTGATCCCCTGCGCCATCGACCCGAACGTGCGCGCCAACGCGATGGCCCGCTTCCGGCAGACGACGGCGCTGGCCGCGCGGCTCGGCGTGCGGCGGATCGTCGTCCACGGCGGTTTTATCCCGTATGTCTACTTCCCGGAGTGGTACGTCGAGCAGTCGATTTGCTTCTGGAAAGAGTTTTTGGCCGACGCGCCGGACGATCTGCTTCTCGCGGTGGAAAACGTGATGGAGCCGGGTCCGGAGATGCTGGTCGAGATTGCGCGCGGCGTGGATGATCCGCGACTCGGCCTCTGCCTCGACGTTGGACATGCCAACACGGTCGTCAGCGAGACGCCGCCGGCCGACTGGCTCGCGCCGATGCTGCCGGATCTGCGGCACGTCCACCTGCACGACAACCACGGCGCGCTGGACGAACATCTGCCGCTCGGCGCTGGAACAATCGACTTTGCGCCGATCCTCGCCGCGCTCGCGGCGCACCCGGATATCACCATCACATTAGAAAATCAGGACATTCTGCCGTCGCTGCAATATCTGCAAGCGAACGGCTGGCTTTGAGAAAGGCAAACCCATGACGGAACAGCAGCTTTTTGAACTTTTGAACACCATCACCCCCGCGGACGGCGCGGCGATGTGCGCCGCCGAGGCCCGGCAGGCAAGCCTTGCCAAGCCGCCCCACAGCCTCGGGCGGCTGGAGGACATTTCCGTCCGCCTCGCGGGCATCTTCGGCACAGAGCGGCCCACGCTCGGGCGCACCGGCGTGCTCGTCTTCGCAGCGGACAACGGCGTCTGCGCCGAGGGCGTCAGCTGCACGCCGCAGTCTGTCACGCGCGAACAGGCCGTCAACATGACGCGCGGCCTGACCGGCATGTCCACGCTGGCCCGGTTCTTTGGCGACGAAGTGATCGTCACCGACGTTGGGATTTTGACCGACACGCACTGCCCCGCCGTGCGCGACCGGAAGATCCGGCACGGCACGGAAAACTTCGCACAGAAGCCCGCCATGCTGCGAAGCGAGGCGGTGCAGGCCATTTCGATCGGCATTGAGACGGTGCGCGAGGCGAAGGCCGCAGGACTGACCGCCGTCGGCATCGGCGAAATGGGCATCGGCAACACGACCACATCCTCCGCTGTGCTCTGCGCGCTGACGGGCGCGTCCGTCGCAGATGTGACAGGGCGCGGCGGCGGCTTGACCGACGAGGGGTATCAAAAAAAGCTCGCCGTAATTGAAGCGGCACTTGCGCTGCACCGCCCGGACGCAAACGATCCAATTGACGTGCTGGCCAAGGTTGGCGGACTCGATCTCGCGGCGATGACCGGCGCGTATCTCGGCTGCGCGGCGGAGCACATCCCTGCCGTGGTGGATGGGTTCATCTCGATCGTCGCGGCGCTCTGCGCGGTGCGCCTCTGCCCGGCGGCACGGGATTATCTGATTTTATCGCACGCCTCCTATGAGATTGGCTACCGCATCGCGGCGGAAGAGCTACAGCAGGAGCCGTGTCTGCTGCTGGAGATGCGCCTCGGCGAGGGCAGCGGCTGCCCGCTGATGTTCCAGATCATGAGAGCGGCCTGCGCCGTGCTCTGCGAGATGGCAACGTTCGAAGAGGCGTCCATCCACGACGGATATCTGGACGAGATCCGCAAAACGGACGCCTTTACGGTGGCGAGGCCATGACGTATTTACTCATCGGCGGCAGCAAGAGCGGCAAGAGCCATCTGGCGCAGCAGCTCTGCCGCAGTCTGGGCGGGCCGCTGGTCTACTGGGCGACGATGGAGCCGGTGGACGGCGAGGATCGTGCCCGCATTGAAAACCATCTGCGCGACCGCGAGGGATGGGGATTTGAAACGCTCGAGGCCGCGCGGGAGCTGCCTGCCGCGTTTGACCGTCTCCCGGCGGATGCAACTGTGCTCTTTGACAGCGCGACAGCCCTGCTTGCCAACGAGATGTTCCGCCCGGACGGAACGATGGACAAAGATGCGGGCGCGCGGAGCGCGCAGGAGCTGCTCGCGCTGGCGCGGAGCTGCCGCCATCTGGTCTGCGTCTGCGACGATCTCTGGCGGGATGGGCAGGACTATGACCCGTGGACAGAGGAATACCGGCGGCAGCTCGCCGGGATCTGCCGGAAATTGGCGGCGGAGTTTGACACCGTGGCTGAGGTCATCTGCGGTCTGCCGCAGTTTTACAAGCATGGAAAGGACGTTATATGAAAGATTGGTTCTACGCCTTTTTTATGGCATGGGGGATGTTTTTGGCCATCCCGTGCCCGTTCCCGCGCTGGCGTGAGAGCGCGCGCGGGCGGATGCTCATGTGCCTGCCGCTGATTGGTCTCGTCGAGGGCGGACTCTGGGCGCTGCTGGTCTGGCTGCTGGCGAAGCTGTGTCTTCCGGAGGCGCTGGGCGCGCTCTGCGCGGCGGCGTTTCCGTGGCTCGTGACGGGCTTTCTGCATCTGGACGGTTATATGGACGTCTGCGACGCGGTGCTCTCTCGGCGCGACCTCGCGACGAGGCAGAAGATCTTGAAGGACTCGCACTGCGGCGCGTTTGCCGTCATTGCGATGATCGGAACCACCTTTGCGTCCTCTCTGTCCAGAGAACGGATCATCTTCTTGGCTTCATAACCATTCGTGACTGGCATCATAATGTCCATTAGAATTGCATCAAAATAATACACATTGTGTTTTCATGAGATCTGTTTCATTTGTTTCCGAATCGTACAATGCCAATTCTTTTAATTTATTCCGGGTGCTCTCGTTGTCGAGACCAGATGACATCAGACTCTTACGATTCATAGTTCTCAATTTTATTTGCGGAGTATTTATAATCCATACAATATCGCCTGTCGATCAGCCACATAAAGTTCATAATTACAACATCTTTCAATCAATTCCCTGTCATGGGTGATAATAAAAATACTTTTACCCATGTCACGAAGTTCTTTAAACAGCTGTGCAGTACTTACCATATGACAATAATCCAGACCGCTCGTCGGCTCATCAAATATCAGTATCTCCTTTTCTGCAAGCACAGACGATGCAATAGCCACACGCTGTTTCTGACCACCGGATAATGACATCGGATGTTTATCACGAAATTCCCATATACCAAGTTTTTGCATAATTTCTCTGGCTCTTTCCTGTATCTCTTTTCCGGTATCCGATGCTCCAAGAAGAACTTCATCTTCTACAGATTCACAGAAAAGCTGATGATTTACATCCTGCATTACAAGATAACATTTACGGAGCATTTCCTTTGGTTTATACTGCTTATCTTCTATGACCGTCTGTCCCTTAAATTTTTTCTCCAATCCGCAAAAGCATCTGACGAACGTAGATTTTCCTGCTCCGTTTTGTCCTGTAATTGCTATAAGTTCATTCTTTGGGAGCTGCATATCTCCAAACTCCAGTACCTTTTTTTCTCCATAGGAAAAATAATAATTTTTCAGTACTATGTCCGACTTTTTGGCAATATACTCATGTCTTTTACTGCTTTCATCACAATGTGGCTGCATTGTACGAAGTCCGAGATTTTGCAGCTTTTGCTCTGAAAATTTCAGAAATTCCTGCATTGTGATATCAAACATAATTCTTCCATGTTCAAGATAGACTACACGGTCACATATTTCCTTAAGCCAATACAACCTATGCTCCGCTATCACGATTGTTTTTCCCTGCTTTTTCCAGAGTAAAAGCGTATTTTTTAGTCTTTCTATGGATTCTTTATCCAGATTTGATGTCGGTTCATCAAGTACAAATACGTCGGGCTGCATCGCAGTTACAGAACCACAGGCAACTCTCTGCTTCTCACCGCCTGACAATTTAAAAATATCTCTGTCCATAAGATTTTCCATTTCCAGTTCGCTTACAGCCAGTTTTACACGTTCGTTAATATCGTTTTCTACAAGTCCCATATTTTCGCATCCAAACGCAACTTCACTTGTTGTATCCATGCAGAAAAACTGACTTCTTGGATTCTGAAATACACTACCCACCTTTTTTGATATATTATATAGTTCTTCCCTCTGCACATTCATTCCATAAACGCTGACATTTCCGCTATACTCTCCTTCATAAAAATGTGGGATAAGACCATTTATAAGGCGCGTTATTGTTGTCTTTCCACAACCTGAAGCCCCACATAACAAAACACATTCTCCTTTATCAACTGAAATCGAAACATCTTTTAACGCTCCTTTTTCCGAATTATTATACTGAAAACTGACATTTTCTATCTGTATCATAATATCCTCCATTTGTAACAAAACCGCACTCTGCCAATATCATGACATCATGCGGTTTTATCTATATATTACATAAATAATCTTGAAATCATTGAAACGATCCATATTACATAAGGAATAAAGCAAATAAGTACTACAATATAGTCCTGAAAATGAAAACCAATCCGGCACACATTTGTCCGCTTTACATCACCGCCAAGTCCCCGTGTAATAGCTGCGGCATTGAGCTCCTCTCCAATTTTTGCGGAGCAGACCATAAGTGGAATCAGTCTGTACTCTATCATTTTATCAACATTTTTCCCACCGAAGCGAATATCCCGCATACGCATCGCATCATTGATTGCCCGGAATTCATCCGCAATCGTTGGGAAAAAACGAAACATAACAGAAAGCGGTATGGTCAGCTTATCCGTAATATGCATCCTGCTCATAGCCGAAGAAAACTCACTTACTGTTGTTGTCTGCATCAGATAGGTTCCAGCCATGATTCCCGGCAGAAACCTTGTCATAATCCCGCAGAATGCAAGCAATATAAATCCAATAAAACCTGTCATATGAGGCAGCACAAACACTGTCAGCAAATAAAATACACTGTACAAAATGATGTATCCTGCTGCTCTTTTCCACTTACCTGCAAGTATAAAAAGCACGAACGGAAGCAGACAGAATAGTGGAAGGTACGCACCAAATAATTTATCTCCTGCTCCTCCCAGAACAAATATTGCCATTGTCATTAAAAGAAGCATTTTCGTTCTTGGATCAAATGTGACGTATGTATGTATCATTATGCAATTCCCGCTTTCTCAAAATGCTTTTTCAACAATGATTTTCCAAATACTCCTCCGATCCATCCACAAACCACGCATGCTGCAATAAGTAATGGGATCAGCCATGAGTTCGCAAAGATATCTGTCATTTTAGTGATATACTCCTGTCCAAAACTCTGACGCGTACTGAAATATGCCTCAATATTCATAAACATTGGAACAAAGTTTCCAAAGATGATCAGATTAAATACTCCACAACTTAATATATTTTTCTTACTGCTTTTATAATTTCCTGATTTTACAATAAGGTCTGTAATAACACCACATATAATTCCAAAAATAAACGGCCAGTATCCCATTCCTGTAATCCACAAAAACAATCCAACGATCATAGCATAAATAGTTATCATTCCAAATTTATCAACTTTTGTCAAAAAAAGCATATATGGAATACCGCCAAATATTGGGACAATCACACATAAAAGCGGCATCATGATCGGTATAAATCCCAGCATTGCAACTGCTGTCATAATCACACAGTAAATCGCTGCATAGATTCCAATATTGATCAAATCTTTTCCTTTTAATTTCTTTTTATTTTTCATTTTGAATGCTCCTTGTTTTTTATCTATATATTACTTTGTTTCTTAACGTGCCAGTTTCCAGCTGACTGCCTGCTCTCTTGCATCCACAAACCGCTTGTAAATTCCTTCCTGCTTCATCAGCTGCTCATGGGTTCCTTTCTGCACAATCTGCCCTTTCTCTACGACCACGATCTGATCTGCATGGCGTACCGTCTTCAGTCTGTGTGCGATCATAATGATCGTTTTTTCTTTCGTCAGTGCATCCACAGCCTCCACAAGTTCTTTCTCATTCTCAGGATCTACATTCGCTGTTGCCTCATCAAGAATAATGATCGGTGCATCCTTCATAATCGCCCTGGCAATGGAGATCCGTTGTTTTTCACCACCGGAAAGCGTGGCACCGCCCTCTCCGATCACGGTATTATATCCATTTGGAAGTTTGCTGATAAACTCGTGACAGCAGGCTTTCTTTGCTGCTTCCACCACTTCCTCATGACTTGCATCCTGACGTCCGAACTTAATATTATTCTCAATTGTATCTGCAAAAAGATAGACGGACTGAAAGACAAATGCAAAATTATTCATCAGGCTGTTCATGCTGTACTCTTTTACATTTACACCGCCAAGGGTCACTTCTCCGGAATCCACATCCCAGAATCTGGAAATCAGATTACAAAGTGTAGATTTACCTCCGCCAGACGGACCAACGATTGCTGTCGTTGTTTTTTCTGGGATAGAGAGTGATACACCATCAATAATCTTCCGCTTATCGTAGGAAAATGTAACATCTGAAAGTCTGATATCATAGTTTTCCGGCTGTATCTCTTTGCCATCGATATCCATCGTATCCAGTTCCAGAATTGCATTTGCTTTGTCCACACATACACTTACCACATGTAAGAGGGATGAGTAATTTCCTGTACATTCCAGACTGGCATAAAGCATAAATGCTGAGATTGTCATACCAATGGCATAAACCGCACTCATAGTTCCATTGATATAAAAATATGCACTGCATGCCACAATTACGGCTCCTGTTATCTTCGTTATCACGCTTTGTAAAAAATGATACGGGACAAATACCATTTCCATTCTGGTATTGATTTTGGCACTCGCATCGTTTGCATCATTTAATCTCTTTGCCTGTTTTCCAAGCAGATTGTAGGATTTCACTTCTGAGATTCCCTGAAGATACTCCACGATCTGACTTACGAGTTCTGTATCACATACCACCTTTTGTTCCGAATCTTTTTTCCCTGCATTCTGCATCATAGAATTTACACCAAAGAAAATCAGGACTCCAGCTGCAGATATCAGTCCGATTCTCCAATCAAAGACAAGCAGCATAAGGATGATCATCAAAGTCTCTAAAATCCCCTGCGTTGTCAGCATAACCACCCTGGCCGCTACATCTCCTAGTGATTCCATCGTATTGGTTGTCACCGAAGATATCTCTCCAATACTGTTGGAATTAAAATATCCCATCGGAAGGTAACGCAGATGCTCTGCAATTTTGATTCTCGTAAAAGCACTTGCATTATAGCCACCTTCTGTCTGAAGTACCGTAGAACTTCTCTTACATATAACAGCAATCACAATCGCAATGACCATAATGGCTAAGGAACCTCCGATATATTTTCCTATCGGTTTTCCACCAAGCAAACCAATCAATATGTACATAATGGCTGGTATCTTCATTGCAGATGCAAGTGCTTCTACAAGCCCAATGACCATCGACAGTTTGAATTTGTTTCCATTTTTCCTCCCTGAAAATCGAAAGAATTTCGCCAGAATCTCAAACATATCATTCGCCCTCCCTTACGGTATCTTTTACTGAAATATGGGCATTCCACATTTCTTTATAAAGCGGGCATGACACCAGAAGCTGCTCATGCGTGCCATGCGCTGTCACGTTTCCATCATTTACCACAAAGATCTGGTCACTGTCCTTAACGGTAGAAAGCCTGTGTGCTATGACGATCAGTGTCTTTCCGTCCACCAGTTTTGCAATGGATTTTTGTAATAGAGCTTCGTTTTCCGGATCGGTGTAGGCAGTTGCCTCATCTAAAATGACGATCGGTGCATCCTTTAGCATCGCCCGGGCAATCGAGATACGCTGTCTCTCTCCTCCCGACAGATGTCCACCGGCACCGCCTACAACGGTATCAAATCCATTTTCTAACTGCATGATAAATTCATAACAGCTGCTCTTCTTTGTAACCTCAACCACCTGGTCATCCGTAGCGTTTGGATTTCCCTGTCTGATATTTTCACGAACTGTCTCATTAAACAGATAATTGTCCTGCGCGACATAGGCAATTTTCCGGTTGAAATCTGTAAATGCCAGCTCTTTTACATCAACCCCACCGATTTTAATGCTGCCGGAATCCACATCCCATAAAGATGCGATTAGCTTTGCGATCGTTGACTTTCCGCTTCCGGAAGGCCCAACAATTGCATTTACAGTCCCTGCTTTCAGTTCCATATTTACTCCATGCAGGATTTCTTTGTCGTGATAGCCAAACCTTACATTTTCAAGAATGATGGAATTATCTTTTGGAACATCTTTACTTTTCTCCGGACGTTTTAACTCCGGCTGTTCTAAAATACCTGCTATCTCATCAACGATCACTCCGATTTTCCCAAGGTCATCTGTATAGGAGCCCACCGTGATCAGAGGCCCGACAATTCCCAGTGAGAGAATGATACAAATGACAAAATCAGATAACTCTAAGGTTTTATTCGATACATAATAGGCTCCAAAAGGCAATACTGTAAGAAGTGTATACGGTGTCACCACCATCATCAATGCATGATAGACAGAACATCTTCTCATCCATGAAATGAAAGAGTCCGCATATTCCCTTGCCGCTTTTGTAAATTTAGCATAAGAGCTTTCTGTCTTTCCAAATGCCTTTATGACCTCTATTCCGTTAATATATTCTACCGCAGCATCATTCAGCTCTTTTGTGGTATTAACCGTCCTTTCAAAACTTGGCTTATAATCCAGCATCATTCCAAAATATGAGAAAAGTCCAACAACAATCGGAACTAAAGACCAAAGTGCCAGCCGATAGTCTGTCAGGAAGAAATAAATCAGGATTACAACCGGTGCAAGCAGATTGGAGGTAAATTCTGGTACTATGTGAGCCAGAGTTGTCTCGATACTGTCAATTCTTTCCACCATGATATTTTTAAAAGTACCTGACGGTGTATCTTTCACATACCCAAGAGGTACCCTGGCAAGCTTGTCGCAACACGCTTTTCTTATATTTGCAAGTACCACAAAAGTTGCTTTATGTGACAATGACGTTGAAAGTGAATGAAACAGTTCTGCGATCACAAACGACAGTGCGATCAGGACTGCTTTTATCAGATATTTTTCAAACTCCTTTTCACCGTTTAAAAACAGTTTCACCACATCCGCAATTATAAAGTACGGAAGAATCTTAAAAATAACATTTCCTATTGCGAGCAATACACTCCACACATAGGCACTTCTTTTTTGTCCAGCCCATGTCAGTATCCAGCTGACTGCTGACTTTTTCTTTTCTTTCACACGTATTCACTCCTTGCTATAGTTTTAATTTTGTTAGTTGTGTCTAACCCTTGTATAATAAAATAGGTGGCATGCCGGCATCAGCCACCTGATATTATTTTCTTAAAATGTACCTTTCTGAATCGTAAGCCTAAAATTTAACGTTCCACAATCGCTCCCAGCCACCGGTATTGAATTCCCGAAGCTTGTGCACATTTCTCTTTGCAATTTCCTTATCTATATCGTGCTCAATGATCTGAAATATAGATGAAAAAAATCCGGTATAAATCATATGCATGAGGCTTTCCCCGACAATCGGTATTTCAATTCCATCCTCCTTCATTTTCTTCACATATTCCAAACTGGATCTCATTTCCCTGTCTACCATATTGTGTATGAATGTCTCAAACTTTCCACTGTCTCCACATTTCAGCAATAATCGGAAATTATCATAATGCTCATAGATATAGTCAATCATCTGATCCATTCCGTTGCCGGATGTGTCCGACATATTACTGGTCTGTTCTTTGGCAGAAAGCTTTTCAAAATCCTCAACTACACGGTCGTAGATCTGATATATATGTTCTATATACGGATCTGTCAGTGCATCAAAAAGCGCCTCTTTTGTCGGATAGTATTTATAAAAGGCACCCGTTGTAAGTCCGGCATCCTTTACAATATTTCTTAAAGATGCCCCGGAAAAGCCATCTTTTAAAAAATGCTTTCTGGCTGTATTTAATATATTTTTCTCTGTATCTTCTGCTTTTGTCGACATCTTTTTCTTATTCTCCTGAACGTCTCTCCAAAATATAACAGTGTTATATAGTACTGTTATATTTTATCTCATTCTATTCATTTGTCAAGTATAATTTTTAGATTTTTCACAACTGGCAAACCATCTTTTCCCCATTCTACACTTGAAACACATTTGCCTTTCTCAAACACTAATAAAGCAGGAGTTTGAGAAAAAGAATATTTCTGTTTAAATTTTTTCCAACATTCCTCACTTTCTGACCTCAATTCTTTTAGTAATCTATTGATTGAATATCATTGACTGCTAAGTATTGTTTTGCGTTTCATAATTGTTTCCTCCTTTTGGGCATAAAAATAGCACCTAACAGATTTTTAATTTCCGTTGGGTGCTATTGATAACACTACACTTATTTGCTTATACTGATTTCTTTTTTACAATACGTAACTCATATCCTAAAGCATCAAGTATATGACTAAATGCTCTTATTGTCGGAATACTTTCTTTCCGTTCAATCCGTGAAATTACCTGTTGTTTATTTCCAGTTAATGAGGCTAATTCCTTTTGCGTTATATTTTCTTGTTTCCGTAAAGAAATCATTTCACCTATGAGCTTATACTCGGCACGGGATTCATCCCATGCCTTTTTAAATTCTGGATTATTTTGTCTTTGCTTTTCAATTTCATTTTTTACATTGATTTCTACAAATGGCATTTTGCTACCTCCTTATATAAATGTTTTGCCTAGTTGTTTTCCAAGTTCAGATGCTCGTTTTCGGACAAGTTTTTGATCTATCTTTTCATCTTCTGGTAAACTATTTATATAATCAAGTATTAAGTCTTTACCAGAATTAGAGCAATAATCGTGTAGTGTCATCTATAATCCTTGTATCATATTTTCTCACTGTCACATGTACCGGAAAGTCAGCTTTTTCAAGTTTGCTTGTCCCCGGCATCACTGTAAAAACTGTATTGTTTGGGTGACTG
>ENA-OVGB01002871-OVGB01002871.1-human-gut-metagenome-genome-assembly--contig:-NODE-2871-length-11386-cov-2.892066_pt1 | contig 11386 bp, 4 predicted proteins | sample MGYA00237767_ERZ505413 | MGnify/ENA primary metagenome ERZ505413 (study PRJEB26158, sample SAMN06016410) | human gut metagenome | biome: human gut; feature: ankylosing spondylitis patient; material...
TATATATCACATAAAGAAAAGCACAGAATCATTGAGTATGATCAATGATTTCTGTGCTTTTTCTATTCTAAAAAATAGGAGGAAAGAAAAATGAAGATTCAAAATATGATCAAAAAAATAACGATTGCTGTATTATCTGCAGCAATGATGCTTGCACCTATCGTTAATATCAAAGCGGCATCAACAGATGTGGTCGATACAAGTAAAACTGGATCCATAACGATCCACAAATATGACATGACATCAGCAAAACAGGCCGGTGTTAATACCAGTCAGTTTACACCAACAGGAAAACAGGACGCTGCTGCGGAAGCAGCCTTGGAAAAATATGCGATCAAAGGTGTGGAATTTAGTTACCTGCGAGTTGGAGATGTTGAACAGCAGAGTGAGAATGGAAAGATCCAGATGATCTATGAACTTCCAACCACAATACAGCAGATTTTGGGTTTGACATCTTCTGATGCAGCTAAAACAGAAGGAAGTAAGACATATTTTACAAGCCAGCAGATCAATGAGAAACTTGCAAAGGCATTAGAAGATAATACGGTAACGAAAGATAAATTAGAAGATTACATGGGAAAGAATGGGACAGCCATGGATGAGACTAATGCTAATGGTGTGACAAGTAAAGACAAATTGCCACTGGGTCTTTACCTGATCGTTGAGACAAAGGCACCAGAAAATGTAACTTACACAACAAATCCATGGTTTGTACAGTTGCCATCCACGGATTCTAAGGGAGATGACTGGTTCTATGATGTGATCTGTTATCCAAAGAATGAAACTGGAAATCCAACACTTGACAAAAGAGTACGCAATAATCCAGATCAGGACAATGTAACAACTGCCAATACAGACAGACTGGCAGATTTTACTTCTGCAAGAAATGAATACAAATATCAGAGTACCGTGACAGCATCTAAAGCAGAAAGACTGGATTATCAGTTTATTTCAAAATTGCCACATATCACATCATCAACAACCTACCTGTCAACTTATACATTTAACGATACAATGGCAAATGGAATGACATATGGGAAAGATGCCGTGATCGCAATCTATGAAACTAAGGATGCAGCGGACAGAACAAATGTGAACAATGTTGAGAAGAGTGGTGCATTGGCTGTATGGAAGAGTTCCGACACGGATCCAAAGTTTGCAGCAACATACGGAAAATCTGGAGACGATCCTGCAATGAAGATCGAGATGACAAAAGCAGGACTTAAGGAGTTGAATAAGAAATATTCTGATAAATATATTGTTGTATACTATACAGCTAAGGTGAACACAGATGACAGCGTTATTCTTGGTGATAAAGGAAATCCAAACGATGTATCCCTTACGTGGAAGAGAACAAATACGAATTATTATGATATTTTAAAAGACAAATGTATCGTATACTCTTACGGATATGATCTGACAAAGAAATTTTCTGACAGCAAGGGAGATGCAACAAAGGTTAAATTCGTTGTAAAAAATAAGACAGATAATTACTATCTGGTAGCAAGAGCAGATAGAGCAGGTGTTTATCAGGTAACAGGAAAGTCTGCAAAAGAAGCTGATGCGACTCAGTTTAGTCCGTCTTCTGATGGAAAACTTGTGATCAATGGGATCGAAGGAGATGAATATGGATTTACAGAAACACACTCCGATGCAGGATACTCCCTGTTAAAGAAAGAAGTGATCGTTAAGGTCAAAGAGACAAAAGCAGATATCACACCAACCGAAGCAAATATCACAGGGATCCAGAGTAAGTCTGATGCAGATTCCACAGCAAATGATGGAGTTCCTAATGGTGCGGTATTAAAGAATGATGTGACGGTTCAGACTACAGCAGCGAGTGCGACTGTGGATGAGACAAAGGCAACGATGACAAAACACGATGATTCTGGAAATGCATATATCAATATGCAGATCACAAATCAGAAGCAGTTCATGCTGCCAATGACAGGTGGGGCAGGAAACTATCTTCTGATCATTGCAGGGGTTGTTGTTGCTGGATGTGGGATCTTGATCTTGAACAAAAACAGAAGACGATCACAAAGATAAAATGAAACAAAAGATCATACCGATTCTGATCGTTCTGACAGGTTTTTTGCTGTTGTTTTATCCATTTACAAGCAATTATCTGTTTGAAAAGAGTGCAGGTTCGACAATGGATCAGGCGATAATAAAAAAATTAATGGATGAAGCAAAACAGTATAATGGGGAATTGATGCGATCTTCAGTACAGTTGACTGATCCGTTTAAGGTAAAACGTTTGGATGGAGAGACGGTTCATTATAACAGAATATTAAATATTGATGGATCATCGATCATGGGATATTTAAAGATTCCTTGTATTTCAGTCAATCTGCCGATCTATCATGGGACAAGTGGGACAGTTTTGGAACATGGGATCGGACATCTGGCTGCATCTTCCTTTCCGATTGGAGGAAAAGATACCCATGCGGTGCTGACTGGACATACTGGGCTTAGTTCTGCAAAAATCTTTACAGATCTGACAGAGATGAAAAAGGGAGATTTCTTTTTTATACATGTATTGGATAAAAAGATTGCTTACCGTGTGGATCAGATCACAGTCGTGGAACCACAAGATACAAAGGAACTTCAGATCATGGAAGGAAAAGATCATGTAACATTGGTTACTTGCACACCCTATGGAGTCAATGACAAGCGTTTATTAGTCCGAGGAGTTCGCACAGCTTATCATGCAAAAGAGGAAGAGATAAGAGCAAGAAACCATCATTCGCAATGGATGGAAGTTTACAAACGGGCCATCTTTGCAGGACTATTGATCATTTGTGTATTGATCGCAGCCAGAAAAGTATATGAAAAGATGAAAAGAAAAAGCGGAGAAAGGAGATATGGGTGAAACAAAAGATCATAAATATTGTTGGAATCTTTTTTCTGGTGATAGGGATCACGTTACTGCTTTATCCGGAGATCATATCATATCTGAAACAAAAACAGTCCGATCAGACGGTGAAAGAACTGACGCAGAGGAGAAGCAAAAGAAAACAGGATGATCTACTGTATCAAAAAGCAATCCGCTATAACAGGAAGATATTCAAAGAAAAACAAGCAGGACTAAAGGATGTATTCAGTTACCGTAGTGCACCGATCGTCTTAAGAAACGAAAAAAATACCTTCGGTTACATTAAGATACCGAAGATGAAACAGAAACTTCCATTATATCTGGGAGCGACGATGGAAAATATGAGAAAAGGAGCAGCGATCATGGGACAGACATCCCTGCCAGTAGGACAAAAAGACAGCAACTGCGTGATCGCTGCACATCGGGGATATCGGGGAATTCCGTATTTTCGGGACATCGAACAGTTAAAAACAGGCGATCAGGTGATCATTAGAAATCCATGGGAAAGACTGGATTATCGGGTTACAAAGATTAAAGTGATCGATCCATATGATATGGACAAGATTCTGATTCAAAAAGAGAAAGATATGGTCACACTTTTAACCTGTCATCCGTACCGAGGACATGGAAGATACCGGTATGTGGTGTACTGTATGAGAAATCATGGACAGAAGATCAGGAAACAAAAGGAAGATAGATAAAAATAGATGGAGAGGAGGATGTGATGAAGAATGCAAAAAAGATCCTGGAAAGAAAACGAAAGATCATAGTGGTATTAGTGGTCATGGTCTCATTTGTTTCCGTTCTGGCATGGTATCAGATGAAGAAGGCACATGCTTATCAATCATATAATACAGGAGGAAACAAACATTTTAAAGATGGACATTTAACAGTGAACATCAATGGACCAAATGGGAAAAGCGATAGTCTGACAATGTATATTCATAGTGATGAATATGAAAAAAATAAAAATGTCAGCGGTGGGACATTTAATAATTCCAGACATCCATATACGGTAACGACGTATTCCGGTGGAGGCGGAGATTATAAGCTTACAGTGAATAAACAGACGATATATTCAGAGAAGAACAGTAACAACTACTATACACTTTTAACGATCAAAGTCTGGTATCTGTTACCGGCCCATGAACAGCATCGATCCTGGGAATGGGTAACGGTGGATAAACCAGTATTTTCAGATCCGAGCAAGGATATAACGCTTTATTGCGGAGGAAATGATGGATTTTGGGAAAATTCCTATCATGATACTCAAGAACATTGGAAATCAGTAAATATCCATGTCAGTACTGGATTGGTCGGAGTGGCTTCCGCTGACAGAGATGGATGGAAAACTTATGACTGGTGTTCTATAAATCTGAATCTGGAAAAGCCAAGCCGCAGCATTTATTACAACGGAAATGGTGGAGATGGTGCAGATGTAACATGGAATTTTACGGATGGAGATTATTTTTCGTTTCCAACGGTATCAAGAAGAGGTTATACCTTGGAAGGATGGCTGGATGAAGGAACAAAATGGATGTCCAATACAGGCTGGCTGGTATGTGGTAATTATACAGAGACAGCCCAGTGGACAGCGAATACATACACTGTAAACTATGATGGAAATGGAGAAGATTCTGGATATGTGAATGATGGGACAGCCACGTACGATCAAAATTACAGCTTTGCTGAGAATGGATACACGAAAAAAGGCTATGCTTTTGTTGGATGGAATACAGATAAACATGCGGTGAGAGCACGGTATTCTCCAGGAGAGACGATCACATGGAGTAACACGGAGGGTATAACACTTTATGCTGTTTGGTCCAAGAACTCTTATGAAGTAACATTTGATGGAAATGGTGCATCAGGCAGCAAAAAGACTGTGGAATTAAAATATGGACAGGATGATATCCTGCCAGCAAATACATTTGAACGGCCGGGATATACCTTCCTTGGATGGAGTGAAGATCCGAATGCGATCAAAGCAAAATATACCGATAGACAGGAAGTCAATACTCTCTGCGATGCTGGACAGACTTGTGAATTGTATGCTGTCTGGAAGAAAACAGATGGATCATTCGACACACACAACATTATTCATGATGACGGCATGTTTAATGGCTCGATCGAACTGGAAGGGCAGAATGGAACTGGATTTTCGAGAGAGCACGTAGATTCTGAGTATGGAAGGATCGACAAGGAAGGGCAGCCAGGATATTTCACAAACCGTTACAAGTAAAAAGGAGGAAGAAAGTTTGAAACAAATGAAGACGATCTGTAAAAAGATATCGGTAAGTATTCTTACCCTCCTGATGATCATGACAATGTATCTGAGTGGTTCAGGAGAATCACTGTTCCTGAAGAATAGAGACGTCAAGGCTTTCACAGGAAAAGCCAAACTGGTGATGAGCCAGGCATTATCAAGTAATAAGATCTCAGAGATCGATCGTCCTGCATCAGAAGGTCTGTGGAGTATGACAGCTGACGGACACAGAGTGTTTTGCTTAAACTCTGGAAAGACCATGTGTTCTGGAGATACCTTAAAATACAAGACGATCAATGCAGCAACTTATGAAAAAAAGGGAATTGCAAAAGCATTAAACTGGTATTTCAGGTCAAGCGGCAAGAATACAAAAGATCTGTCATTGTGTCAGGCATACATCTGGGCATGTGGACATGGAGCGAATAAGCAAAATACCGTTTATCAGGCAGGAAAAAATGTGGACAGAGGTTATTCGCAGAAAGATGCAAAAAAGTTCTGTAAAATGATCAGTGATCAGGATCCAGAAGGAACGATCTACTATTATACAGTGAAGAAATGTGTGAAAAAGAAGAAACTGGATTCCCATCAGGTTTTGTTCGGATTTCGTCATACACCGCCAGATATTGAAAAAGCGAAAACGAGTGCAACAAAGTCAGGAACCAGCCCAGATAATGTAAGGATCAAGATCAAAAAGAAAGATGCGGAAAAAAGAGCAGGGCTTTCTGGAGCAGTATTTCAGATCTATATGGATGGGAATTATCAAGGAAGTGTAACAACCGATGACAATGGAGAAGCTTCTTATACTGTTCAAAGAACGGTAAGTTATAGTGTGACATCAACGAAAAAGACTTATGTAAAGAATTGGAACGATCTTTCAAAAAGTCAGCAAAAAGAAGCGACAGATAATGGCTGGTACGATTCTTCGGCAAAAGCATATGCTGTGGCAATGCAGGAAGCACAAAAACTTGCAAAGCAGAAGATTTCAGCCTTAAAGAGTGCCTCGGTCCACACTTGGATGGTCAGGGAAACAAAATCCCCATTCGGACACCTGATCCCAGATCAGACAGATCAGAGCAAAGTGGAACAGGGTGGAGTCAGATCATTCACATTTAACTACACCAATGAATTTCAAAAGAGTGATCTGGAGATCTTTAAACAGGGAACTGTAAAGAATAAACGAGGGGATCTAGGAGTTGAAGCAAACTTGCAGAATGCTGTCTATGAGCTATATGCTGACCATGATATCACAGGCTCCGATAACAAGAGTGTTGTCTATAAAGCAGGAACACTTGTGACACAGATGGTAACTGATGCGAATGGTTATGCAAAAGTGACAGATCTGTATCCGGGATATTACCGTTTACATGAGAAGTATGCTCCGTTGGGATATAAGGTATCTAGTAATGATATATCAGTCACGGTCGATAAAAATACATCCCAGTATCTGAAAGAAGAGCAATATGAAGGAACAATACAGGTTGTAAAGACGTTTGGCGGGGAAAATGTTCCAGAAGCACAGGCAGTTTTTGAGGTTTATGATTCCAAGAATAACTTAAAACAGACGATCACAACGAATGACAAAGGGATCGCAGAAACAGATTTACTTCCTTATGGAGCTTACCGTATTCATCAGACGAAAACGACCGATGGATATGATATGGTACCGGACAAATGGGTAAGCATTGATGGATCTAAAATGATCTATAAGGTTGAATCAAACGATCCAAAGCAGCATGCAGGGATCATGTTGACAAAGGTTACAAGGATCAGTGATAAGGAAACTGGAACTTATACAAAAAAAGAAGAATATAAGGCAGAATTCCAGATCATCGATCAGTCGACAAAGAAAGTCATAGAAACATTGATCACGGATGAAAATGGTGCAGCTCAATCTGGAAAGTTAGATCCTGGCATCTACACGGTTCATCAGACAAAAGGAAGTGATAATTATAAGATCGCTGATGATTTTGATGTAACGATCAAAGACGGCGATAAGAAATTTAAAAAATTTGAGCTGGATAATTATTATAATGGAGATAAGATCCGGGTCAGAAAAACGATGGTCAAGAATGGAAAGTCTAAACCAGAACCAGGGGCTGAGTTTGTTGTACTGGATGAATCTATGGTGAAAGATTTCAAGGATCAGACATTGGCAACGTCACAGGACAGGCTTCATTACATTGAAAAACTGAAAAAAGATAATAGAGATGCGATTCTTGGAACATTAGTCACAGATTCCGAAGGAAAGGCAGCGATGCTCCTAAAAGATTTCGTAAAGAAGACAGGGTTTATAGTCGTGCAGACCAGAGGTGTCGAAGGCTATGACCTTGCGCTACCGCAGTATTCCACAGAAATGAAAGCATCGATCGAGGATGAAGTCAAAGTGTATGAATTCGTTTTAAAAGACGATTATACAAAATCCGCAAAGATTTCGATCAAAAAGCAAATGTCCGTAAATAAAGATAAGTATGTACCGGAATCTGGGGCGGAATTTCAGATTATTGATCCGCATGGAGAAGTGGTCGATACTCTGATAACTGATGAAAAAGGAGAAGCAACTTCAATCTCGTTAGCAATCGGTGTTTATACATTGCATCAGATCAAGGGTGATCCAAAGCATGAAATGATGGAAGATGAAGATGTGGTCTTGATCAAGTCTGATGTCCATAAGACAGTCACGTTTGGTCCGTATAAAGATGATGAAAATAAGATCAGGATCGAACTGGTTAAACGTTCATCAGAGACAAAGAAGCTGTTAAATGATGCAGTCTATGAAATCTATGATGAAGATCAGGATATTGTGGCAACTTTGACTACAGGAACGAGTGGAGATGGAACTGCAGAGTGCTATCTTCCATATGGAAAATATACGATCAAGGAAACTGCTGCGCCAACAGGCTACAACATAGATGACGCAGAAGAAAAATCTTTTGAGTTAAGCGGGGAATCCACAAGCATCAAGATCACGTACGATAACGCTGGAAATGGAAGCTGCAGGTTTGACCAGATGGATACGCCAGTCTATGGAGAAATTACGTTCAGTAAGACGGGAGATATCTTAACAGATTATGACAAGGATTCTCAGAGTTTTATCTATGACAACGATCAGATCGCAGGAGCAGTCTATGGGCTGTATGCGGATGAGAATATCAAGAAAGATGACGGAACGTTCGTCTGGAAGAAGGACGAACTGATTGATCAAAAGACAACGACAAAAGAGAAGGAGATCTATTTTACAAGAAAGGATATGGATGGAAAAGAAACAACTAACTTCTATTTAGGAAAGTATTACATAAAAGAGATCAAGTCTCCGACAGGCTATATCAAAGATCAGGAAAAACATGAAGTAGAACTGACATGGGATACAACCGCAGGAAGTATCAATGATATTCGTGATGATGATAAAGTACCAGACAAGGAAGATCCGTTTGGAAATGAAGACAATAATGTAAGTACAGGTATTTATGTGTTGGAAAAAGGCGAAAAATTGAACCAGAAGATCAAGGATGCGGAATCTGTGACTTTCACGTGGAAGAGTGCACCAGAAGGAGCTGTGACAACGGATGTTTCTCAGAATAAAGATGGCAGTATTGTGCTTTGGAACGATGGTGGAGATTGTTATATCTCAAGTCAAAGAGCCGGACAGGTCATCTACATGAATGCAATATCATCTAAAATGTTTAAAAATTGCAGGAATCTCACAGAGATCAATTTTAAAAATATTGATACATCCGCAGTCGTGGATATGAGTCAGATGTTTTATGCCATGGATTCCATCAAAACACTCGATCTTTCATCTTTCAACACCTCCAATGTAGAAGATGTCAGCCAGATGTTCTATGGAAATCCAGTTCTTAAGACAACATATGTCATGGATCAGATCTTAAAGATCGAAGAAGATAAGTTTATTGAGGAACAGCCGTTAAAGATCGTTGCCATGCCAAAGAACAGGTTCTTAAAAGGTGATAAATTCAAGGCAGAGGACTTTAGCTGGAGAATCCTTTATGATGACAATGGAGCAGAAGATGTGGAAGTGACGGATAAAGATGTGGCATTTACACCGACATATGCAGAAAAATCAGGAAAATACGAGATTAATATCAGTTTTAACAACCAAGGATCGTATAAAGATCTGCCAGAGAAAACGATCAAGACTACGGTAAAGGTTCTGGATCCAGAAGAGGAAGATATCGCCTTAAAGGTTGCAAAGAAAGCAAGTATTCATGTCAAAGCTAATGATACTCTGCAAAAATACGGCATCCATCTGATCAAGACCGATCAAGACGGAAACAAGCTGGCGGGAGCCATATTTGCCTTAAAAGCGAAAACAGATATCGTTAATAGCAAAGGAGAAAATATCTTTAAGAAGGGTGATACGATCGCCACCACTACATCACAGGATGATCAGTTTGAATATCTGGAATTTATTGGCTTGCCGACCGATATCTATGCAAAGGATGGAACAGACAGTGATATGTATGAGGTAAAAGAAATCTACGCACCAGATGGATACGAGAAATCGGACAAGACATTAACATTTAAGGGTAAAGTGATCAATGATACGAAAGAAAATCTCATTCATGATGTAAAAGCCGAGAATAATACGGATAATGATACAACAACATATGTGCATGATTCAGATACTTTAGTCAACCAGAAACTGGATTATATTGCATTGAAGAAGATATGGGATGATCATGACAATGCAGCAAAGATCCGTCCAGATGTTGTTACGATCAAGGCAACACATAAGACAACAAAAGAAGTAAAGGTGTATACACTGACAAAAGATAATAACTGGACAATGTTTACGGATATCAAGAAGGATGATCGTGAAAAGTGGGAGTTTCGTGAAGATGTTCCCGAAGGTTATACTTTGACGAGTACACACTGGAATGATGCGATGTATGTGATTTCGTTTACGAACTTCCATGAAAATCCAGAATATGTCGATATCAATGTACAAAAGGTTTGGGAAGATGGTGACAATGGAGATAATCTGAGGCCGATATCGATCAAAGCTCAATTATATAGAAATGGTGAGAAATACAAGAATGCTATTACATTAGACGAAACAAATAACTGGTCAGATGATGTAACGTATCATTGCCTCGATAAGTATGACAAAGCTGGCGAACCATTTGAGTATGAAGTGAAAGAAGAAGTCTATGATAAGCTGACAGGTAATGCAAAAACAGGATATGTCGATACTTACGAGACAAATGAGACAACAGATGATGATGGTACAACAAAGAAGAATATCATGATCACGAATACGCATACACCAGATACGACGAAGAAAAAGGTTAAAAAGGTATGGAATGATCATGGGAATAAAGATGGCATACGTCCCAAGTCTGTCTTAGTTAATCTGTTGGCTGATGGTAAAGTGGAAGAAACATTGATGCTCAGTGCGAAGAATAACTGGAAAGCGTCCAGTAAGGTACTTCCTGTGAAAGTCAATGGAAAAAAAGTCAATTATACATGGAAAGAAGTCGAAGAAGGATTGATCACGGGAGAATCTGAGATCGGATACAGACCAACCTATGATACGGATGAAAATGATCAGGATCTTACAGTGATCACGAACACACATGACCGTACAGGGCCGAAAGGAAGCATTACGATCACAAAAGCATTGGACCCAGGTAATCTGAACATGGATGTTGGGGATCCGACTTTTATATTTACACTGACTGGAACCGATGTCTATGGAAAGAAACACAGTTATGAGAAGAAAGTCAAATTCACAAAGGCAGAGGTTGAAAAACAGATGAAAGATCATCCGGGAGATCTGATCGAACTGTCTGTGACGTTTGATGATCTGGAATATGGCACTTATACGTGTAATGAAGGAGGTATGATCAAGTATTTCAAATTACTCAATATTACGAGCAACAGCAGCAATGCAACGATCGATCAGGAGAAAGAAACTGTGACGTTCGATATTGGACCAACTGGAACGACAGCTAAAGCACAATTGACAGGTGGAGCGAAGTTTATGAATCAGATGATCCAAGGATCTGTAAAACTTATCAAGAAAGATTCTAAGGGGAAATCATTAAGAGATATCGAATTTGTGATCACATCATCTGATGGAGCAGAAGTAGCGAAGGCCAAAACAGATTCTGCTGGAGAAGTCACTTTTGATGGACTGCTCCCTGATACTTATACGATCACAGAGACAAAGACAGCGGTTGGAAAGAATCTGTTAAAAGAACCAATCATCGTTACACTGCCAA
>ENA-OVGB01002873-OVGB01002873.1-human-gut-metagenome-genome-assembly--contig:-NODE-2873-length-11382-cov-9.293370_pt1 | contig 11382 bp, 14 predicted proteins | sample MGYA00237767_ERZ505413 | MGnify/ENA primary metagenome ERZ505413 (study PRJEB26158, sample SAMN06016410) | human gut metagenome | biome: human gut; feature: ankylosing spondylitis patient; material...
CAAATAAATTTTCTCCAAAAATACTAGGCATCAACATAAGTCATCTCTCCTTTTCTATACCGTCCATCTGTATATGATGGACTCTCAGTTATGCATCTTTACCTTGTTTCTTTGGAACTTAGGTTATCAGGAATCTCATAGAACTTATTTCTTTGTTCTCTTTTTGTTCCCCTTCCTTTGTTCTATCTGTAATATAACACTACAAATTTAATAAGTCAAGACCTGTAAAAAAAGAAAGCCCGATTTGGACTTGACCAGACACATGGTTCTTACAGAGAAAAGGAAAAAATATGATATAATATTAATATAAAATCCTGCAGCTGCCTGTGCAGGGATAATCGATGAAACATAAAACAAGCGGATTACAAATATCCGGTTAACAAAAGGAAAGGGAGGCGGAATTATGGAGAAAAGAAACTTACTGTCAGAAAAAAAGACAGTGAAATGGCTGGCACTTTTTATTTTTACACTTACAATGGCATTCCTGTTTACAACACAGAATGCAAAAGCAGCAGGCACAACATTTAAAGTGCAGGTTACCAGCGGTTATCTGGCATTGAGAAGTGAGAAAGCTTTTGACAGAAATAATGAAATCGGTCAGCTGAATACCGGAGATCTGGTAGAGGTTATGGACAAAAAAGACAGTACTTACTGGTACGCATATTCGCCAAAGCTGAATAAATCCGGATATGTGGACAAAAATTACCTCCAGGTTGTGGAAAATACAACAGCCACGAATGACTCCTGGACGGTAAAAGTAAAAAGTGGTTATCTGGCACTTCGAAATACCGCGGCATATAATGACAGCAATGAGATCGGCCGCCTGAATACCGGAGACACCGTTCTTGTAAAAGACAGCAGCGATTCCACCTACTGGTATGTATATGCCCCGAAACTGGATAAATCCGGATATGTGGATAACCGTTATATCTACAACAGTGGTCTGTGGACAGTAAAGGTAGAGAAAGGTTACCTGGCACTCAGAAATCAGGCAGCATATAATGACAGCAATGAAATAGGCCGCCTGAATACCGGAGATATGGTGCAGGTAAAGGATACCAGTGACAGTAACTACTGGTATGTATACGTCCCGCAACTTGACAAAACGGGATATGTAGATAAAGATTATCTGACAGGTGGATCGGAAGTTACGTATCCGACCATGACAGTTCAGGTAGAAAAAGGATTTCTGGCACTTAGAAGTGCAAAAGCTTACGATAAAAACAATGAGATCGCCCAGCTTAACACAGGAGATACGGTTGAGATCATTGAAAAAGAAGACAGCACCTACTGGTATGTATATGTTCCGAAACTTGGAAAAGAAGGATATGTAGATAAAAATTATCTTAAATAAATGTTTTGCACCAGGCGGATCAGAAATGTCCGCCTGATATAAAATACAGGGAGGTAATACAGACAGATGACTCTGGCACAGCTCAGATATACCATAGCAATTGCAAAAGCCGGATCTATGAACGAGGCAGCCAAAAGCCTTTATATTTCTCAGCCAAGTCTTTCCACGGCGATCCGGGAACTGGAGGCGGAGACAGGGGTTGAGATCTTCAGAAGAACAAACCGTGGAATCGCCGTAACGCCTGCAGGGGAAGAATTCCTAGGGTACGCGAGGCAGGTAGTAGAGCAGTACGAACTGATGGAAGCCAAATATATTTCCAAAGAGCAGTCCCGCAAAAAGTTCAGTGTTTCCATGCAGCATTATACTTTCGCAGTCAATGCCTTTGTGGAGCTGGTAAAACAGTTCGGCATGGACGAGTACGAATTTGCGGTCCATGAGACCAAAACACATCAGGTGATCGAGGATGTGCGGAATTTTAAAAGTGAAATCGGGATCCTCTATGTGAATGATTTTAACCGAAAAGTACTCACAAAAATGTTTCACGAATATGGCCTGGAGTTTCACGAACTTCTCAACTGTCGGATCTATGTTTACATGTGGAAAGGCCATCCTCTGGCGAAACGTGAGAAGATCACTCTGGAAGAACTGAAGGAATATCCTTGCCTGTCTTTTGAGCAGGGGGGAAATAACTCCTTTTATTTTGCAGAGGAGGTTTTGAGCACCTATGAATACAAACGGCTGATCAAAGCTGATGACAGGGCCACCATGCTGAACCTGATGGTAGGACTTAACGGATATACCTTATGTTCCGGTATTATCTGTGAGGATCTGAACGGTTCCGATTACTGTGCGGTGAAGCTGGATTCCGATGAGATCATGACCATCGGCTATATTGCCAGAAAAGGTGTTAATATCAGTGCCCTTGGAAAAAAATATCTGGAGGAGATTTCCAGATATAAGGATAAGGCACTGAAATAAGAGAAAATAAAATCTGACAGATTTCTGCATAATACACGGCGATGTGTAAAATGCAGATCTGTCAGATTTTTTGTACATATTCAGACGATCAAACGCGGATCACAAAGCCTTCTTTACGAGGTTTTGCTGTCGGATATTCGCAGTCACGGTATCCCAGAACACAGTGGCCGATACCAATATATTCATCCGGAACACCCCACTGTTTCTTCAGTTCTTTTCCTTCTTCGGAATCAAAAACTTCTCTTGCACGGTGGATCCAGCAAGAATCGACGCCAAGAGCATGAGCGGCGTTCATGAGATTTCCCATCACAAGGCTTCCGTTTTCCACGCAGGTGCCCATTTTGCTGTCGGAAAAGACAATGATTACAGTTGGGGCGCCGTAGAACGGATCTGCTTTACCGCCCATAACATCTGCGTTCATTTTGGAAAGTTTTGCAACCAGTTCCGGATTCTGTGTTACTACCATAAGAGTACTCTGCTGTCCCATGCCGCTTGGTGAATATTCTCCGGCTTCCAGGATCACATCCAGAGCTTCCTGTGGAACAAGGTCTTTTTTGTAGGCGCGGATGCTTCTGCGCTCCAGCATGTTTTTGATGCTTTCGTTCATAATGATTACCTCCTGATGACGAATTTTGTTGAAAATATTTTCTGTAAAAGAAAGCAGTTTTCTTTTTATTCTGGTAAAAACTATTATACCGCAGATGTTTATAGTTTCCAATAGACAGGCGGTTATAACTTTACAACTTGTAAAGAATTATTATATAATCTGGATAAGGCATTCCTGCGGCGGATGCAGGAGAATTTTGGGTGGAGATACAGAGACGGAATAGTTGAGACAGAAAATATGAGGTGCCAGATGGAAAAGATTCGAAAACATTTTTATTTTTCAGGAAGAGTACAGGGAGTGGGATTTCGTTACCGCTCTTATTATATTGCACAGTCCATGGGGCTGACCGGCTGGGTAAAAAATCTCTGGGATGACCGTGTGGAGATGGAAGTGCAGGGAACCAGAGAAGAAATCCGGGAAATGGTAGAACGCCTTTCTCAGCAGAATTTTGTGGAGATTGAGGGAATTGAAGCAAAAGAGATTCCTCTGGAGGATGAGTTTGGATTTCATGTGAAAGGATAGTGAAATGATCAGAGCTGTTTTTATGGATATTGATAATACGCTGCTGGATTTTGACGCGGCGGCACAGGAAGGTATGGAGCATTGTTTTGAGGATGCAGGTCTTACATATAAGCCGGAAATGTTTACAGTTTTCAAGGAGGAGAATGACCAGATCTGGAAAAAGATCGAACAGGGGATCCTGACGATGGATGATCTCCCCTACGTGCGCTGGCAGGCGATCCTTAAGAAACTGGGGCTTGAGGCAGATGGCGTGGCCATGGAGATGCTGTTTCGGAAGTGCCTGTTTTACAGTGCAGTACCTGTGGAGGGAGCAAAGGAAATCCTCGATTATTTACAGGGAAAATATATCCTCTGCACGGCCAGCAACGGTCCTTATGAGCAGCAGATCTGCAGGCTGAAAAAAGCGGATATGTTGAAGGATTTTGACCATTGTTTTGTGTCTGAGAAGATTGGTGTAGATAAGCCGGATGTACGTTTTTTCCAGCGTTGTCTGGAACAGCTTCCAGGGATTAGAGCGGAAGAATGCATGATCGTGGGAGATTCCCTGACTGCTGATATTGCAGGTGGACAGGCAGCCGGGATGGAGACCTGCTGGTTCTGCCGGGAGAAGATGGAAGAAGCACAACTGGAGAATGTGAAACGGACACATAAGGCGGATCACGTGATAAGGCGTCTGGATGAACTGAAAGATCTTTTGTAAAAATGGGCCTATTTATTCCATTTCCAGCGCCAGATACAACAGAACAGCATCCCGGAATTTTCGGGGATTGAGACCACATTTTTTATAAATGTGGTTTAATTTATATTGGAGAGTATTTTTGTGGAGAAAAAGTTTCTCTGCGGTATCGGCCAGGGACATTTCCAGGGAAAAATAAGTTCGCAGAAGTTCCTTTTCATCCGAAGATAACTGACGAATGGTTTTTCCGGAAAATTCTTCACGGTCTTCCGGAGATACGGAAGAGAGAACAATTTCCAGAGTGAGATCATCGAAAACTGCGTAATTTTCTGCACAGATGTTGTCAGTAGAAGGCTGGTGAAAACTAAGGCTTCGCAGGGCAGTTTCAGCAGTAGTAAGGGAAAGTCCCAGCTGATACAGCGATACGGACCGGCCAACGGCAATGGCCAGAGTGTCAGCATGTTTCTTTGCGAAATTATGAAGCGTTCCGGAAAGCGCAGAAAAACCGGAATTGTCTGCGACAGCGAGATAATCTCCGGGATAGCGGAAGGTGTACAGGGTGATCCCGGCAGTTTTGAAAAAATTCTGGATCTGGTGTTCTGAAAGAACAGAACCGCTGACAGAATCGGTATAATTTTGTCCAGAAGCAGCCGGATATGTATGGATCAGGATCAGTCGCTTGGGTGTATCCGGATCGATCTGAAATTCTTTCAGGCATTTCAGAAGATATTCCGGGTTCTGGGTGTCTCCGTGGAGCAGGGAACTGATGACAAACTGCTTTTTGTCCGCCTGATGTCGGCTGTACTGGCCAAGTTCCTGTTCCCGGATCAGGAGGCTGGTGATGCGCTGTGCCAGAAAGGCGTATTTGCGTACTTTTTCCGGGGAACCGGTGATGCCGATTACAGCCAAAAGACGGTCTTCATGGTAAAGAGGCATGTTGATACCCTGGCGGGTTCCTGTAAAATTATCGGATTCTGCCACTTCGATGGTAGTACCGGTTACAGCAGCTTTCCGGCCGATTTCATGAAAAGCTCCGATCCTTTACTGTTGTTCTTCTTGGTTGCGTCTGCTCCGGCGCCGCTGCGCGGCGAGAAGCTTTTGCAGCCGCGGCCGGTTGTAGCGCTGAATGATGAGAAACGGCAGGTTGCCGAATAGAATATAGATGGCGGTGACGACCGCGCCGCCCGTCCCGGGCCAGAGGCGCAGTGCGTAAAAGCCGAGCAGGATGAGCACAAAGTGCGTGAACTCAGCGACGCAGGTCTCTTCGATCATGCGCGGAAGCTGCGCGCGAAAGTCCGTGCCCAGCTTTTTGGCGGGGATGAGCTTGGGGACGATCTTGCTCATGTCGGGCACCTTGTCCTGCCACTCGTGCACGCGCAGAAAGCGGAAGAGCTTTGCTTCCCAGCTCGCGCAGCGGTAGGGGAATTTGTCGCCGTGGAACCAGGATTTTGGCAGCAGCCGCCCAATGAAAAACGACACGACGGCTAAAATTCCGTAATAAACGCAGCAGCGCAGAAAGCCCATCGTCACCTCTCCTTATCCCGTGATAAAAGCCCGACACAGGGGTACTGCGCCGGGGAAAAGCCGTCTCTGCGGCTGTTAAGATTTAATATAGCATAGAGTTTCGAACAAATGGTGAAGAGAATCTCAATTTTTGTTGAAAAATGGTGGTCACTTCTCTACCGGCAGGCGCACGGCGAAGCGGCAGCCGCCGTTCACCGGGTCTTCGACCCAGACCTCGCCGCCGTGGATGGCGACGATCTTGCGCACAAGCGCAAGGCCGAGGCCGTTGCCCTCGGATTCGTGCGAGCTGTCCCCCTGATAGAATTTGTTAAAAATGCGGGACTTATCCTCGTCGGGGATGCTTTTGCCCTCGTTGTCGATGGTGAAGAGCACACTGCCGTCTTCCTCGATGAGTCGCATGCGGATCAGGCCGCCGCGCGGGCCGAACTTGACGGCGTTGTCGATGAGATTCATCCACACGTGCTGGAGTAGTCCTTCGTAGCCTGTGAAATCGACGGAGTCGAGGTCGACGTCGAAGTCGACGTCCTTTTCCGTCCACTTGCGCTCAAGGGCCAGAATGCACTGCCTTACCTGCTCGTCGAGGCGGAAGCGCGAGCGCTGGGGGTGGATGGACTGGCTGTCGAGCTTAGAAAGCAGCAGAATGTTGCCCGCGAGGGCGGAAAGCCTGCGCGTATTGAAGAGGATCTTGTCGATGTACTCCGCCTGCTCCTCGGGGGATTGCTGGTGCTCCTGCAAAAGCGAGGCGTAGCCCTCGATCGCGCTGATGGGCGTTTTGAACTCGTGCGAGACGTTCGAGATGAAGTCGGTCTGCAAGGTCTCGGTCGCGTTCAGCTCGCTGACCATAAGGTTGAAGCTGTCAAAGCTGTCGCGGATATCGCGAAAGACGCTCTTCGTCTCCACATGCACGCGGAAGTTGCCGCCCGCGACCTCCTTCATCGCGCGCGACAGGCGCGAGATGGGCGCGAAGAACGCGATGGAAAAGCCCGCCGCCGTCGCGCTGCCGAGCAGCAGCGTGAAGATGAGCAGCCACACGAACATCGGCACGTTGACGCCGAGGTGCTCGAGCCCCCAGGCCGCGAGCGCGGCGAGCAGCGCCACGCCGATAAAGCCTGCCATGCAGATGAAGAAAAACTGCACGCGGATATCGAAGAATTTGTTGCGCCGCTTTTTCATGTGCGCACCACCTTATATCCCACGCCGCGCATCGTGACGATCTTGAAGTCGGGATTGTCGCGGAAGCGCTCGCGCAGGCGCGCGATGTGGACATCGACGGTGTGGGTGTCGGTGCTGGAATCATAGCCCCAGATGTCGTCCATGAGCTGCTGGCGCGTGAAGATGCGGCCGGGGAACGACGCCATCTTGTAGAGCAGCATGAATTCCTTCTGCGGCAGCACCATGCTCTCGCCGTCGACGGTGACGCTGAGCGAGTCGCACTCCATCACCGTGCCGCCGATGACCTGACGGCGCTCGCTCGCCATCTGGGCGCGGCGCAGCAGCGCGCTCACGCGCAGTACCATTTCCCCGATGTTGATGGGCTTGACCATATAGTCGTCGCTGCCGGAGAGAAAGCCGAGGCGCATGTCGTCAAAGGCGTCCTTGGCGGTGATCATCATAATGGGGATGGACGAACCGCTCTCGCGGATCGAGCGCACAAGCTCGTAGCCGTCCATCTTCGGCATCATGATGTCGGAGATGATGAGATCGTAATAGCTCTGCTCGAGCGCAACAAGCGCCTCCTCGCCGTTGGAGACGCCGAGGACAGTGTAACCGTTTTTGGTGAGCACGTGGGCGAAGAGCTGGCGCAGCTCGCGGTCATCCTCCGCAATGAGAATTTTGAACAATCCGATCCCTCCGATCCTGTGTCGGCGCGCCGCGGTTTCGCGGCGCTTGTCTCGTCAGTATACCATATCTTTTGCAAATGTGCAGCAGGTTGCGCGGAAATTTTGCACGGCGGCAAAACTGCACAAAAAAAGAGCCATCCTTTCGGATGACTCTTTGCATTTGCGGGAGATTTAACCGCCGAGGTAGGCCTTGCGGACGGCGTCGCTCGCCATAAGCTCCTTACCGGTGCCGGAGAGCGTGATGCGGCCCGTTTCAAGCACGTACGCGCGGTCGGCGACGGAGAGCGCGGCCTGCGCGTTCTGCTCGACGAGCAGGATCGTCGTGCCCGCAGCGTGCAGCTCGCGGATGATGCCAAAGATCTGCTCAACGAGGATCGGAGCGAGGCCCATAGACGGCTCGTCGAGCATCAGAAGCTTCGGCTTCGACATGAGCGCTCTGCCCATGGCGAGCATCTGCTGCTCACCGCCGGAGAGCGTACCGGCGATCTGCTTGCGGCGCTCTTTGAGGCGCGGGAAGCGCTCGTAGACGTCCGCAATGCCCGCTTCAATGGTGGAGTTCGGCTGGGTGTAAGCGCCCATTTCGAGGTTATCCTCGACCGTCATCTGCAAAAAGACGTGGCGGCCTTCGGGGACCTGCGCAAGACCGTGCTCGACGATCTTGTGCGCGGGGACGCCCTTTAAGTCCTTGCCTTCAAAAACAACGCTGCCGTGCTTGGGATGCAGAAGGCCGGAGACCGTGTTCAGAACGGTCGACTTACCCGCGCCGTTCGCACCGATCAGCGTGACGACCTCACCCTCGTTGACCTCGAAGGAAACGCCCTTGACGGCGTGGATGCTGCCGTAGTAAACGTGAAGATCGTTCACCTGTAAGATCTGTCCCATCGTTAGGCCTCCTTCTGCTTGCCGAGGTAGGCTTCAATGACCTCGGGATTGTTCTGAATGTCTTCGGGTGTGCCCTTGGCGATGACATGGCCGAAGTTCAAAACGGCAATGCCCTCGCAGATGTTCATGACGAGGTTCATGTCGTGCTCGATGAGCAGCACCGCGATCTTGAACGTATCGCGGATGGAGCGGATGTTTTCCATCAGCTCCGCCGTCTCGCTCGGGTTCATGCCGGCGGCGGGCTCGTCAAGAAGCAGCAGACTCGGGTTCGTCGCCAGCGCGCGGAGAATTTCCAGTCTGCGCTGCGCGCCGTAAGGCAGGGAGTTCGCCTTGGCGTTTGCAAGGTCTTCCATGTGGAAGATGGACAGAAGCTCCATCGCGCGCTCATGCATGACGCGCTCTTCCTTCCAGAAGCGGGGCAGGCGGAAAATGCCCTCGGGCATCGTGTAGTGCATCTGCGTGTCCATCGCGACGGTGATGTTTTCTTCCACGCTCAGCTCGCCGAACAGGCGGATGTTCTGGAACGTACGTGCGATGCCCGCGCGGTTGACCTGCGCGGTGTTGAGGTCATGGATGTCTTTGCCGTTTAAGAGGATCGTGCCGTGGGTAGGCTGATAGACCTTGGTGAGCAGGTTGAAGACCGTCGTCTTACCGGCACCGTTCGGGCCGATGAGGCCGGTGATCTCGGTGCGGCCGATGGTCACATTGAAGTTGTCGACCGCTTTCAGACCGCCGAACGTGATGCCGAGGTCGATGCACTCGAGCACCGGGGATTTGCCCGCGTCGCGCTCGGTCAGCAGCGCCGGTTCACGCGAAACGGGGACGAGCTTGGTTTTTTGCTTTTGCGGCATATTCTGAGTCATGGTCAGTCCTCCTTTTCAGCGGCGGCGCGGCGGTGGGGCAAGAGCCTGCCGAAAAACGCCTTGGCCTGCGGATTGTTGGTCGCGAGCATGACGAAGATCAGCACGATCGCGTAGATGAGCATACGGAAGTCGGCAAACTGACGCAGCGCCTCGGGCAGGATCGTCAGCGCCGCGGCGGCGACGAGCGAGCCCCAGATGTTGCCAAGGCCGCCGAGCACCACGAACACCAGCACGAGGATGGAGAGGTTGAAGTTGAACTTCGTCGCCTGAAGGGAAGAGTAGTTCAGGCCGTAGAGCGCGCCTGCCGCGCCCGCGAGGGCGGCGGAGGTGACGAACGCCATGAGCTTGTACTTCGTCAGGTTCAGGCCGATGGCCTGCGCGGCGATGCGATTATCACGGATGGCCATGATCGCGCGGCCCGCACGCGAACGGGTCAGGTTCAGCACGACGATGAGCGTGATCATCACGAGGATGAAGCCCGCGGTGAACGTTGCGATCGTGGCGGTGCCGGTCGCACCCTGCGCGCCCTTGATGATAGCGGTGCCCGAGGCACTCAGGCCGAGGTCGTCGACCGTCTTGTTGCCGGCGGGGTTGAAGATGAAGTGCAGGCCGTTTTCATCGTAGCCGATGATGAGGCAGTTGATGAGCTCTTTGATGATCTCGCCGAAGGCCAGCGTGACGATGGCCAGATAGTCGCCCTTGAGCTTCAGGGACGGGATGCCGATCAGGCAGCCGACGAGCGCCGCCACGATGCCGCCGCAGAGCAGGCCCAGCAGGAACACCGGGATCTGCGCCGCCGGAGCCACGCTGGTGCCCTTGAATACCAGGGTCGTAATGACCGCGCTGCCGTAGGCGCCGAGGGACATGAAGCCCGCGTGGCCGATGCAGAACTGGCCGGTAAAGCCGTTGACAAGGTTCAGGCTGGCGGTCATCATGACGTTGACGCCCGCGAACAGCATGACCTGCATATAGTAGCCGTTGATAATATCCGCGCTGCGCAGGATCATGATCAGTGCATAGAACGCGATCGCGCCGAGCAGCGGGCCGAATTTTCTCAGGAACAGAGGCGCGGTCTTGGTGGTTGCAGTTTTCATGGTATCCGCCCTCCTTAGACCTTTTCCGTGGTCAGCTTGCCCATGATGCCCGCAGGCTTCACGAGAAGAATCACGATCAGGATGATGAAACCGACGGCATAGCCGAAGGTCGAGTTGATGGCAGTCGCAAAGATCTGCGCGATTCCAAGGATGAAACCGCCGAGCATTGCGCCGCGGATGTCGCCGATGCCGCCGAGCACGGCCGCGACGAAGGACATGTTGCCGAGCCAGGAGCCCATGTAGACCTCGACCTGGGGATAGGCGCTGGCATAGCAGATGCCGGACACAGCGGCGAGCGCGCCGCCGATGAAGAAAGTGATGGAAATGACCTTGTTGACGTTGATGCCCATCAGGGACGCAGCGTCCTTGTCCATGCTGACAGCGCGCATCTGGCCGCCGATCTTGGTCCTGGCGACCAGCCGGTCAAGGGCCAGCATCGTGATGGCCGCGAGCAAGATCATGATGATCTGCGTCGAGGTGACGGATGCGCCGAGGATATTGAAGGTCTTTGGCGTGAAGAGCGTGGGGAACGGGCGCGGGTTCGGGCCGATGAACGGCAGGGCGCGCGGGAAGTTCTCCAGGAACATCGACACGCCGACCGCCGTGATCAGGGCGATCATGCGCGGTTTGTTGCGCAGGGGGCGATATGCGATGGCTTCCACGCCGGAGGCAATACCGCCAGTCATGACCATCGCGATGAGGATGATGCAGCCGACGGCCAGCATCGGATACGTCCCGTCGATGGACATATTGTCAAAGAGCTTGGCGATAAAGTATGTACCAAGCGCGCCGATCATCAGGAAGTCGCCGTGCGCGGTGTTGATCATGCCGACGATACCATAGACCATGGTATAGCCCAGCGCGATAATTGCGTACACGCTTCCAAGGCTGATGCCGTTGATCAGATTGGATAACATACGGTGACACCTCGTTTCTGTTTGATAAAAATAAAAAACGCCAAAACGGAAAAGGGGGGCTGCCCGCGAAGAACAGGCAGTCCCCTCTTTGTTTCACTCGGTTAAAAAGGGGCTTTGAAGGATC
>ENA-OVGB01002876-OVGB01002876.1-human-gut-metagenome-genome-assembly--contig:-NODE-2876-length-11377-cov-13.541424_pt1 | contig 11377 bp, 10 predicted proteins | sample MGYA00237767_ERZ505413 | MGnify/ENA primary metagenome ERZ505413 (study PRJEB26158, sample SAMN06016410) | human gut metagenome | biome: human gut; feature: ankylosing spondylitis patient; material...
CGAGATCCATGTGGGGGATGAGGTGACCCTGCTGCCCCCGCCGGAGAATCCGCCCCTGCGCGCTGCCGTCATCACCCTTTCTGACAAGGGCAGCCGGGGTGAGCGGGAGGACAAGAGCGGCCCCCTGATCGTGGAGATGCTCACCGCTGCAGGCTATCAGGTGGAGGAGACCATGATCCTGCCCGATGAGGCAAAGGCCCTGAAAGCACAGCTCATCCGGCTGGCCGATGGCCGTCAGGTCAACCTGATCCTGACCACCGGCGGCACCGGCTTTGCCCCCCGGGATATCACCCCGGAAGCCACCTATGCCGTAGCGGACCGCAACGCCCCCGGCATTGCTGAGGCCATGCGTTACCACAGCCTGAGCATCACCCCGCGCGGGATGCTCAGCCGCGCCGCCAGTGTGCTGCGGGGCAAGACCCTCATCGTCAACCTGCCCGGCAGCCCCAAGGCCGTGAAAGAGAATCTGGAGTACATCCTGCCCAGCCTGGAGCACGGGGTACGCATTGCCGCCGGGCTGGACGGAGAGTGCGCCCGCAAATAAGTCTGTTTCACCGCCGCGGCGTTGCTTTTGGTGCCGGGCGTAAAAATAAAAGTACAACAAAAGCATACCCACTGTAAGGAGCAAGACTATGAAAACTATGATCTCCCGCCGCGGCTTCCTGCGCGCTGCCGGCATCGCATCCGCATCTGCTGTTCTGACCGCCTGCGGCGGCTCCTCCAGCAGCACTGCATCTTCCACCGCATCCTCCGCTGCCGCCTCCTCTGAGGCTGCCTCCGGCGAGAGCATGGAGCTGATCGTTTTTGCTGCCGCCTCCCTGACCGAGACCCTGAACGCCATTGCCGAGACCTACTCCGCAGAGAACCCCGGCGTGACCTTCAGCTTCAACTTTGACTCTTCCGGAACCCTCAAGACCCAGATCCAGGAGGGCGCGGACTGCGACCTGTTCATCTCCGCCGGTCAGAAGCAGATGAACCAGCTGGACAGCACCGCTTCCGCTGAGGGGAACACCGAGGGCCTGGACTTTGTGGATGCCGAAAGCCGTGTGAATCTGCTGGAGAACAAGGTCGTGCTCTGTGTGCCTGAGGGCAGCGACAAGGGGATTGACAGCTTCGACAGCCTGGCTGAGCACCTGAAGGCAGAGGATATCCTGTTCTGCATGGGCAACAGTGATGTGCCCGTGGGTCAGTACACCCAGAAGATCCTGGCTTACTATGATCTGGATGAGGCAGCTCTGGCTGCTGCCGGTGTCATTACCTACGGCTCCAACGTCAAGGAAGTCACCACCCAGGTCAGCGAGGCCAGCGTGGATGCCGGTGTCGTTTACTGCACCGATGCGTACAGCGCCGGTCTGACCCCCGTGGACGAGGCTACCAAGGAAATGTGCGGTCAGGTCATTTACCCCGCCGCTGTGATGAAGAACTCCCTCCATGCCGAGGCTGCCAAGGAGTTCCTGGCTTACCTGCGCACCGATAAGGCTGCGACCGTGTTCGAGAGCGTCGGCTTCACCGCACTGTAAGCATCCGCTGGGGGGATGGTATGGACTGGTATCCCTTATGGAACAGCCTGCGCATTGCGCTGATCAGCTGCGCGGCGGTGTTCTTTTTAGGCATCTTTGCGGCCTACTACATTGCAAAGCTCCCGCGCGTGCTCAAAGGCGTGCTGGATGTGGTGCTCACCCTGCCCATGGTGCTGCCGCCCACAGTCGTGGGATATTTCCTGCTGCTGCTGTTCGGCGCAAAAAGGCCGCTGGGCATCTTTTTCATGGAACATTTCGGCGTGAAGCTGGTGATGAACTGGTACAGCGCCATCTTTGCTTCCATCGTGGTGGCCTTTCCGCTGATGTACCGCACGGCCCGCGGTGCCTTTGAGAGTTTTGACGAAACGCTGGCCTGGTCGGCACAGACGCTGGGGCTTTCCAACACCTGGATCTTCTGGCGGGTGCGGATGCCCTGCTGCCGTCAGGGCATTCTGGCCGGTACGGTGCTGGCCTTTGCCCGGGCCTTGGGCGAGTACGGTGCTACCAGCATGATAGCGGGCTACACCCCGGGCAAGACGGCCACCATCGCCACCACGGTGTACCAGCTCTGGCGCACCAACGATGAGGCCGGTGCCATGCGGTGGGTGCTGGTGGACATCGTCATCTCTACTGTGGTGCTGCTGGCTGTGAACCTCCTGGAGAAAAAGCAGAAAGCAGGTGGCCGCGCATGAGCCTGGAAGTACATATCGAGAAAAAGCTGAACGGCTTCACCCTCCGCTCCGACTTCACCGCCGGGAACACTGCTACGGCCATTCTGGGCGCGTCGGGCTGCGGCAAAAGCATGACACTGCGCTGCATCGCGGGCATCGTGAAGCCCGACAAGGGCCGCATCGTGCTGGACGGGCGGGTGTTGTTCGACAGCGAGCAGCACATCGACCTGCCGCCCCAGCAGCGGGGCGTGGGCCTGCTCTTCCAGAACTACGCCCTCTTCCCGAATATGACCGTGGAGCAGAACATCCTCTGCGGCCTGAAAGCCGAAAGGGACAAGGCCGCCCGCAAGGCCCGCTGCGCCGGGATGCTGCGGGCCTTGCGGCTGGAAGAACTGGCCAGCCGCCGCCCGGCAGAGCTTTCCGGTGGACAGCAGCAGCGCACCGCGCTGGCCCGTATTCTGGTGGGCAAGCCGAAGATTTTGATGCTGGATGAGCCGTTCAGCGCACTGGACAGCTACCTCCGCGAGGAGGTGGAGGGCGAAGTAGGCAGCCTGCTGGCGGGTTTCGCCGGCACAGCCCTGCTTGTCACCCACAACCGGGACGAAGCTTACCGCCTGTGCCGGGACATGATCGTCATGGACGGCGGGCAGGTGCTCCGCACTGGCACCACGAAAGAGGTCTTTGCCGACCCCCGCAGCATCGCTGCGGCCCGGCTGACCGGCTGCAAGAACATCCTGCCCTGCACCCGGGTGGACTCCCACAGCGTCCGCCTCGCAGGCTGTGAGAGTCTGCTGCACCTCGCCGCTGAGGTGCCGGAGGGCTGCACCGCCGTGGGCATCCGCGCCCACGACTTCGCCCCCTGCGCCCCGGGCGCAGAGAATGCCCTGCCGGTGGAGCTTCTCTCGGCCAGCGAGAACCCCTTCGACTGGAACCTCATCTTCCAGCTGCCGGACGGCACCACTCGTCTGTGGTGGAAAGTGAGCAAGACGACCCTCTCCGTGGCCGAACCCGACGCCCCGGCCTGCCTCTCCGCCCTGCCAGAGAGCATCATGGCGCTGGTAGATCATAAGTAAACGCCAAAAGAGCCGGTGCAGATGCACCGGCTCTTGCTCTGTTTTTATGACTCGCCGAAGAATTTCTTGGCAATATCGGCACTCTGCTTGGCATCCTTGGCGTACCAGTCCGCGCCGATCTTCTCGGCGTACTCGGGCGTCAGGACAGCGCCGCCCACCATCACCTTGCAGTCGAGCTTTGCCGCATGGAGGGCCGCGATGGTCTCCTCCATGCTCTTGAGGGTGGTGGTCATCAGGGCCGAGAGCCCCACGAGGTGGACATCCTTCTCCCGGACAGTGTCCACCACCGTCTCCACCGGCACATCGCGGCCAAGGTCGATGACCTCGAAGCCGTAGTTCTCGAGGATGACGCGGACGATGTTCTTGCCGATGTCGTGGACATCGCCCTTGACGGTCGCGAGGACGATGCGGCCCTTGCTGGCCCCGGCCCCGCCCCGCTTGGCGATGGCAGTCTTGATCTCTTCAAAGGCGGCCTGTGCGGCGCTGGCGGCCTGTAACAGCTGGGGCAGGAAGAGCTTGCCCTTCTCGTACTTTTCACCCACGACATCCAGCGCCGGGATGAGGGCCTCGTCCACCAGCGTCAGGGGCTCGTTTTCGTCCAGCAGGGTGTGGGTGCGGGCGGCGGCTTCACCCTTGAGGCCCTTTTCCACCGCCTGCATCAGTGCGGCAAAAGGGCCGCTGTGAGCTGCATCCGCCTCCGCCGGGGTGTTTGACGTCTGAGACGCCTGGGCCGTCTGGGCCTGCTTCAGCGCGGCGCTGGCAGGGACTTTATCGGCATAGCGGGCGATGTAGGCCATGCTCTGCTTATCACGGTTGGTGAGGACGTTGTAAGAGTAGACCGCCGCCATCATCTCTTCGCTGGAAGGATTCATGATGGCGAGGTCGAGGCCCGCGTACATGGCCATGGTGAGGAAAGTGGTGTTCAGATAGGGGCGGCAGGGCAGGCCGAAGCTGATGTTGGACACACCGAGGATGGTGCGGACGCCCAGCTCTTTCTTGCAGCGGGCCAGCGCCTCCACGGTGGCCAGAACGTCCTGCTGCTGGGCGCTGGCGGTGAGGGTCAGGCAATCGATATAAATATCTTCCCGGGGGATGCCGTGGGCCAGCGCCGCGTCCACCACCCGCTTTGCGATCTCAAACCGGGCGTCGGCGCTGGGCTGGATGCCCCGCTCGTCGATGGCAAGGCCGACGACGGCCGCGCCGTACTTTTTGCAGAGGGGCAGGACACGCTCCAGCACTTCGGTCTCGCCGTTCACCGAGTTGACGATGGGCTTGCCGTTGTAGACCCGCAGGCCCCGCTCGAGGGCGTCTGCGTGGGAGGAATCCAGCTGCAAGGGCAAGCTGACGACACTTTGTAAAGCCTTCACCACCTGCTCCATGACGGCGGGCTCGTCCACGCCGGGCGCGCCCACGTTGACGTCCAGCACCTGCGCTCCGGCCTCGGACTGGCTGACGGCCTGCTCGAGGATGTAGTTCATGTCGCCCTCGCGCAATGCCTGCTGGAACCGCTTTTTGCCGGTGGGGTTGATGCGCTCGCCCACCACGGTGATGCCGTCCACGGTGACGAAGTCCATCGGCGAGCAGAGCACCGAGGGCATGGCGTGGGCGGGGCGGCCCGGCTTGCAGTCGGCGAAGACGCCGTTCAGCAGCTTGATGAAATCGGGGGTGGTGCCGCAGCAGCCGCCCGCCGCAAAGAGCTTCAAATCGCGGTAGGGCTTCATCTCCATGGCAAAGAGCTGGGGCGTGATGTCGTAGCCGCTGCCGTCGGCGCGGGGCAGGCCCGCATTCGGCTTGACAAAGACCGGGAAATCGCCGGGCAGAGCCTCGGCCAGCCGCTTTGCCATGGGGAAAATTTCTTTCGGGCCGAGGGAGCAGTTGATGCCCACGGCGTTGGCCCCGAGGCCCCGGGCCGTGACGGCGAAGCTCTCGACGGTGCAGCCGGTGAAGGTGCGCCCGCCTGCCTCAAAGCTCATGCTGGCGAGGATGGGCAGGTCACAGTTCTCTTTCGCGGCCAGCAGGGCGGCTTTCAGCTCGTACAGGTCGGTGAAGGTCTCAAAGAAGACGAGGTCGGCCCCGGCGGCGACACCCGCCCGGACGATGCGGCCATACTCGGCCACGGCGTCTTCAAAGGCCAGCGTGCCGTTGGGCTCCAGCAGTTCGCCCAGCGGGCCGACGTCCAGCGCGGCCAGTGCGCCGTAGGGGGCGCAGGCCCGCTTGCAGTTGGCGATGCCCGCCGCAATGATCTCTTCCAGCGTGTATTCGCTGCCCGCCAGCTTATGGGCCGACGCGCCGAAGGTGTTGGCATTGATGATGCGGCTGCCTGCGGCGGCGTACCGGCTGTGGATGCTCTCGATGAGCTGCGGGTCGGTGATGTTCAGTTCCTCAGGCCGTGCGCCCAGTTTCAGGCCCGCCGCCTGCAGCATGGTACCCATGCCGCCGTCGAGGAGGATGGTATTCGGCTGGATAAACAGTTCATTCGCTTGCACAGGTCTTGCCCCTCTTTCTATATTCGCACCGCGTGTTCAGCACGCAGTGTCCGCACCCGGCAAGGCGTCCTTTCACCGGATGGTCGCTCAGGCCCAGCAGAGCGGTCACGCTCTTGCGGGGCGTCATCAGGTCATTTTCGGTCACGCAGAGCCCGGCCCGGCGGGCGGTGTCCAGTGCCGCCGCCACCAGCGGCTGCACCCCGATGGGCCAGTCGCCGTAGCCCGGCGAGAAACGGCCCGTGAGGTACTTGTCCTGCTCTGCGGCCCACTGCCGCAGCTCGGCCTCGGCGGCGTCCGCAGCCTGTTCGGCCAGCACAGAGCCGATGGCGTCCGACGCCACACCGGCGGCGATGTCGCCCACACCAGCCCGGCGTATCTGTCCGTCCACGCCGGGGCCGACCGTCACGGCCAGAAGCACGGCCTCACTGCACCCTTCCAGATGCCGGAAGATGTCCTCCCCCTTCAAAATACCGGCCTGCGTGAGGCTCTCCACGTCGGCCTCGAGCCAGACGGCCCGGGGCGTGGCGGCGGCGAGAAGGGGCGCAGCGCACTTTTCCAGAAGGGTGAGGGTAGCGCTGTCAGCCTCGCCCCGCGCGCCGAAATACCGCGCGGCCTGCCGGATGTCGATGGATTCCGGCTTTGCTAAATTCAGGGGTCTGCTGGGGCCGATGGGCATTTTCCGCCGCCTCCTTCTTTTGAATAAAGTATGATAAGTATACCGCACCAGTAGGCTAAAATCAACACAAAAGCCCCTCCCTCAGCATTTTTGCCGGGGGAGGGGCCTATTATATGATCTTTCCTTGCAGCCCCTCGATAGGGGCGGTGGCACGGCATCAGCCGTGACGGAGAGTTTTATCAGCGGATGTCCCTGACCGACACCGCCTGTTACTTCAAAAACTTGTGGACAGCGCGGGCGACGATGCCGCCCAGGATGCCGGAGACAAGGAACTCGGCCACGCCCTGCACGCCGACCAGCAGGACGACGAACATCAGGGGGTTGGCTGCGCCCTTGACGGACACGAGGTTCTGGACGTAATCGCAGCCGTAGAAGGCCAGCACGATGTAGCCCATGAAGAACAGGGTGTTGAGGGCCGGGGCGCACATGGCGCTGACGATGTAGCTCCAGGTGCCGGGCTTATCGAAATTCTTGACAGCGTTGAAGATAAGGCCGGTACACAGGCCCATCAGCACACGCATACCCACACAGAGGATGAAGGTGTTGACGGGGCTGACCTGGAACAGCGCACCAGTCATGGCGGAAGCGCCGGTGACGGCGTCATAGAAGCTCACGGCGCCGAACACGCCGCCGAGGATAGCGCCTGCGGCGGGACCCATGGTGATGGCACCCACGGCGATCGGCAGGGTCAAAAAGCTCATGTAAAGCGGGCCTACAGGGACACTGCCCAGGCCGACGGCCTTCATGACCAGCTCAATGGCGACCAGCAGTGCCAGCCTGGTGAGGGTGCGAATGTCATTCTTTTTCATAATTCAGTTTTCCTCCTTGCTGCCGTTCCGCCCTAAATTGTCGGATACGGCGCAAACCTGCCCGTGAAATACACGGGGTCTTTTGTAGAATACAGTCTGAAATATACGGGATGTTTTGTCAGGGAACTCCCGGGGATAGCATTATAAATCAGTAGTGAAGCGGATGCCCGCATCGCGGCGGGCCGTTTCCAGCACACGGCTGACGGCCACCGAGGTGTCCAGCATCCGGCTGCAAAACTCCATATCCTCGCTCTCGATGGCGCGGGCAAAGGCGTGGAACTCCGCCGCCTGCCGGGGACGGCCTGCGCTGAGGTTGAAGTGTTCTTCCTTGCCCTTATAGGGGTGGAAGGTGACGCCGCCGCAGAAGTTGGCGGTGGATTTCTGGAGCAGATACCCCTTGGTACCCTGAATGATGTACCGGGCCGGGGAACTGCTGTCCTTGGCATTGATGCTCACGGCCTTGAAGCTGCGATACTCCATCGTCAGCACGCCGCTGGTGTCGATGCCCCGGGTGACATTAGCCGCATAGTGGACCTTGTTGGGCGAGCCGAAGAGGCCCACCACATAGCTGACATTGTAGACGCCCAGGTCCATCAGTGCGCCGCCGGCGCAGGCCGGGTCAAAGGACGGCCAGACCTTGCCGGCGCAGAAATCATGATACCGGCTGGAATACTGGCTGAAATTACACTGCACCATCGTGACGGCGCCTACCTTGGGCAGCACCTCACGGATCTTGGCGTAGTTGTCCTGATACTGCGTGGTGACAGCCTCGAAGAGGAAGAGCCTTTTGCTCCGGGCCAGCTCGGCCAGCTCTTCGGCCAGCGCCGCCGTGGGGGCCATCGGCTTTTCGACGATGACGTGGCGTCCCGCTTCCAGAGCGGCACGGGTATATTTTACGTGCAGGATATTCGGTACGGCGATATACACAACGTCCACCCAGCTCAGCAGTTCGTCGTAGCTGGTGGTGTGGCGCGGCACACCATACTGGTCGCAGAGGGCCTGTGCTGCACCGGCGCTCCGCTCCGTGCTGCAAAGAGCCTCGACCTTGAAGGGGCTTTCCGGCCCGGTGAGCCAGGGCAGGAACTCCCGGACGATCATGCCTGCGCCGAGAATGCCTAATTTCATCATAAGGTCTCTCCTTTCAAGGCTCAGCCCGCTTTGGCCTCATCGTCCCGGCGGGGACGGCGGTTATTGCGGCGGCGGGGGCTGCTGCTGTTGTTGTAAGGGCGTCTGCCTGCCGGGCGGGGACGGCGGCGCTCACCGTCGCTGCGCGGCTCGTGGTGACGCTCATGCTGCGGCGCATTGAGCTGGTAAAGGAGAGCCAGTCCCTTCAGCAGCAGCTCGGGGTCATAGATGAGCGGGTGACGGCAGAGCGGGATGACATACTTTGCCAGACCGCCTGTGACCACCAGCGTGGCCGGACGGCCCAGTTCTTCCTCGATGCGCTGCGTGATGCCGTCCAGCAGGACAGCCGTCCCCAGCACAGAGCCGGAGAGCATACACTTCTCGGTATCGACGCCGATCGCGCTTTTGGGCGAAGAAAGATGTACCTGCGGCAGCTGGGCGCACCGCTCCCCCAGCGCCCGCAGACCGGTGGAAAGTCCGGGGCAGATGACGCCGCCCCGGAAGACCTTGTTCTCATCCACCACGTTGAACGTGGTGGCGGTGCCGAGGTCTACCGTGACCACCGGCAGGGGGAAATTCGCCGCCGCGTAGGCCGCATCCACAAGGCGGTCTTTGCCGACGGCGTGAGGGTCAGGCACCCCCATCGTGAGGCCGGTGCGGATGTCGGGCGAGACGATGACCGGCTTTTTGCCGGTGTAGTGGCGGGCGCACTCAGCCAGCGCCCCCGTGATCTGGGGGACGACGCTGGTGAGGACAGCGCCCTCGAAGCGGATGGGCTTTTCCGGGTGTCTCCGATGAGAGAACACCTTTTCCATCTCGGCACGGTACTCCGCCGCTGTGCGGGTGCGCACCGTGTCCATGTGGGCCACAAAGCATACACGTCCGTCCCGGATGCCCCCGAGGGCGACGGTGGTGTTGCCTATGTCAATGGCTAAAATCATAATTCAGTTCCTCGCAGGGTCGAACCTCTCCGTCATCGCTGTGCGATGCCGCCTCTCCTACCGAGGGGAGGCCTTGGCATATCGTAAAGCCCCATCTCTTCGCCAGAGGCTCCCCTATCAGGGGAGCTGGCGCGAAGCGCCTGAGAGGTTGTATGGAGACGGGCCTGCCCGTGAGCCGCAGGCTTGACGGAGAGCTTTTTTGTATAAGTCAAGCTGTATTTTACCGCATTTTGAGCCAAAATACAACCCCAATCAAAGATTTTGTTGTGCTCTGGGCCGTTTTGCATTATACTGTAGTTATATTATCCCTATTTATAGGAGGTATTTTGGATGGATCTGAAGGGAAAATGCGTCCTTCTGGGCGTCAGCGGCGGCATTGCCGCCTATAAAATGGCCAACGTGGCCAGCGCACTGCGCAAGCTGGGGGCCGACGTGGAGGTCATCATGACCAGAAACGCCACCCAGTTCATCACCCCTATCACGTTCGAGACCCTGACAGGCCACAAGTGCATGGTGGACACCTTCGACCGGGATTTCAAGTTCGAAGTCACCCATATCTCGCTGGCAAAGAAGGCCGACGTCATCCTCGTGGCCCCGGCCACCGCCAACGTCATTGCCAAGATGGCTCACGGCATCGCCGACGATATGCTTACCACCGTCGTTCTCGCGGCCAAGTGTCCCAAGCTCGTCTCCCCTGCCATGAACACCGGGATGCTGGAGAACCCCATCACCCAGGACAACATCGCCACACTGGAAAAGTACGGCTTCACGGTCATCCCCTCTGAGAGCGGCGTACTGGCCTGCAAGGACGTGGGCAGCGGACGCCTGCCGAAAGAGGAAGTCCTGCTGGACTACATCTTCCGCGCCATCGCAAAGCCGAAGGACCTCGCCGGTCTGCGCATTGCCGTCACGGCCGGCCCCACTCAGGAGCCGCTGGACCCTGTGCGCTACCTGACCAACCACTCCACTGGCAAGATGGGCTATGCCGTGGCCCGTGCTGCCGCGATGCGCGGTGCCGAAGTCACCCTCATCCACGGCCCGACGGCCCTGCAGCCGGTGCGGTTCACCGAGGATGTTCCCATCACGACAGCCCAGCAGATGTACGAGGCCGTGACCAGCCGCTTCGACGAGATGGACGTTCTGGTCATGGCTGCTGCCGTGGCCGATTACCGCCCCGCCGCCGTGGCCGACGACAAGATAAAGAAGAAGGACGGCGACCTCTCCATCGCCGTGGAGCGGACGCCCGACATCCTCGGCACCATCGGCCCCAAGAAGAAGGGGCAGTTCCTTTGCGGCTTCTCGATGGAGACGCGGGATATGCTGGCCAACTCATCGGCCAAGCTCGAGAAAAAGAACCTCGACATGGTGGTGGCCAACAATCTGAAGGTCGCCGGTGCCGGGTTTGGCGTGGATACCAATGTTGTCACCTTCATCACGCCGGACGGCGCCCGCGAGCTGCCCCTGATGAGCAAGGATGATGTAGCGGACGCCATTCTGGATGAGATTTTAGCACGAAAGAGCAAGTGATCGTGTTGAAAGAAGTTCTGTTCTTCTGTCGAAAACTATGATATAATCGAATCGCCGTCCTTACCACTCCATTCCATTTGGAAGGGAGGTGATTCCGAATGAACAGTATTTTCTCATTTATGCTGTCTGTCGCAGCAGGTGTGGTTGCAAACTACATCTACAAGTGGCTTGGCAGATGGTTCAACAAGGACTGTAAGCACTAAATAATAAGACCCCTTCCCGGAGCTAGCACCTCCGAGAAGGGGTCTTATTATTTGCGATTCCAAATGAACAGCATTTGATTTTCTCGTTTATAAGTATACGCAGTTTTCTAAAAAAGTCAAGCGCCTCGCAGAAAATTTACAATGCTGTAAATATTACTGTACCACGCAAAAAGTGCTCTGCCGGCCGGCAGAGCACTTTTCCGTTATACAGAGATTTACTTGGTGCCGTAGATACGGTCGCCTGCGTCGCCCAGGCCGGGGACGATGTAGCCGTTCTCGTTCAGGTGGTCATCCTGTGCGCCGAGGTAGATGTCCACATCGGGGTGTGCCTCGTGCAGGGCCTTGA
>ENA-OVGB01002881-OVGB01002881.1-human-gut-metagenome-genome-assembly--contig:-NODE-2881-length-11346-cov-8.828625_pt1 | contig 11346 bp, 6 predicted proteins | sample MGYA00237767_ERZ505413 | MGnify/ENA primary metagenome ERZ505413 (study PRJEB26158, sample SAMN06016410) | human gut metagenome | biome: human gut; feature: ankylosing spondylitis patient; material...
CGAGTGGATCGCCTTCCGCGCCGAGTGCGTGCGCCGCCGCACCTACTACGATTTGAAAGGCAAGGAAAAGCGCCTGCACTTGCTGCAGGGCCTGAAAGCTATCCTGCTGGACATCGACAAGGCCATCGAAATTGTGCGTAACACTGCTGAGGAATCTGAGGTCGTCCCCAACCTGATGATTGGCTTCGGCATCGATGAGGTTCAGGCTGAGTACGTGGCCGAGATCAAGCTGCGTCACCTGAACCGCGAGTATATTTTGAAGCGCACCGAGGAGATCGAGGAGCTGGAGGACGCCATCGCCGACCTGCAGGACATCCTCAAACGCCCGGCTCGCATCAATCGCATCATCATGCAGGAATTGGGCGATGTGGCGAAGAAATACGGCAAGCCCCGCCGCTGCGAGATCTTGTACGAGATCCCCGCCGACACCGCCGACGAGCCGGACGAGCAGGTGCCGGACTACCCCGTACATCTGTTTTTTACACGGGATGGCTACTTTAAAAAGATCACCCCGCAAAGCCTGCGCATGAGCGGCGAGCAGAAGCTGAAAGACGGTGACGAAGTGCTGTTCACCTGCGAAAGCACCAACAGTGCAGAACTGCTATTCTTTACAAATCACCACCAGGTGTACAAATCCCACGCCTACGACTTCGGCGACAGCAAAGCCAGCGTGCTGGGTGATTACGTCGCATCGTCCCTTGGCATGGAGGAGGGCGAAGTGCCCCTCTACATGGTGGTCACGCCGGACTACAAGGGTTGGATGCTCTTCTTCTTCCAAAACGGCAAGTGTGCCAAGGTGCCGCTGTCCAGCTACGAGACCAAGCAGAACCGCCGCAAGCTGCTGAAAGCCTACAGTGATAAGGAAGAGTTGGCCTGCATGCGCTACCTGCCCGCTGAGACCGAGCTGGCCATCTTCACCACCAACGGCCGCCTACTGCTGGCGGGCAGCGCCCTCATTCCCGAAAAGGCCACTCGCGACAGTGCTGGTGTGAACGTTGTAACGTTGAAAAAGAACGCCAAGATCGCCCGCGTCACTCTGGCCGACGGCCTGGAGCTGGGCGAGGCCCACCGTTACCGCGTGCGCACGCTGCCCGCCGCAGGTGCCATCCTGCGCGCCGACGACAGCGCCGAACAACTGACGCTGTAAGGCCGCACGCCGTAAACCGGCTGGCGCTCCCCTGCCCGTTGGGTGTCCCGCGCCGCCGCGCCGCACCGCCGCAAAACCAGCATTGACAACGCCGCCCAAGTTTGGTATAATAACAGTCACTGATGCGGGATTAGCTCATCCGGTAGAGTGACTGCTTCCCAAGCAGTAGGTGGCGAGTTCGAGACTCGTATCCCGCTCCAAGATACCCCGAGGCGTTTCGCTTCGGGGTATTTTTATTTGTGCAAAAAGAGGTGCCGACCATGCTTGACGCATTCCCGATCTATCACTGGTTCCACAACGGCAACCCGTATTCCGGGGCAGAGGGCGGTATGCGCTATGTCATCACCCCCATCAAGGTGCCCGACCCGAGCGACGAGAGCGGCAAGAAAAAGCGCGAGGCCCTCTGTGCCGAGGTCTGGCCCGGCCCGTGGAGCATCGAGCATACCGCCGAGGAAAAGATCGAGACGCAGCTGTTTGACGGCGACCAGGCGGGCTTGGATAAGGCTGTCGCCTGGCTGCATGAGCGTTACACCGCCGAGGCAGACCGCTGGGCGGACATCCCGTCGATCCTCGACTGTGAGCCGGACCGCTGACGACTGATGAACACCTGCTGCACACCGCGGCAGGTGCGCAGGGCCGTGCAGGTCAGTCCCGAGCTGGCAGCCCTGCTGCAAAAGCGCCGTCCCCGCGAAGATCAGGAATAAGGAGCCTATGTGCCCAGACAGGTCCCGACGCCGCGCACGGTGGAGATCCCTTCCGCCGAGGCTGTCGCCAAGGAGCGTGAGCGTCTGCAATACAAAAAGAAATACAACCGCACGCTGCGCAGCACCATCTACGCGCTGCTGGTCGTGGCCGCACTGGCTGTGCTGGTCGCCACGATTTTTCTGCCGGTGCTGGCACATGAATTGAGCGAATAAGTACGAAGCCGCACCCCGCGCAGAGACCGGGGTGCGGCTTTTGCGTAAAAACGCGATTTGTACAAAAGCAGGTTGCACAAGACTGGCAAAGCGCGTACAATAGTGCTGAATGAGGCGATTTGTATGTGGTTACTGTACGCAGTCGGCTCTGCGCTGTTCGCGGGTCTGACATCCATTCTGGCAAAATGCGGCATTCGCAAAACGGATTCCACCGTGGCCACGGCCATCCGCACGATCATTGTGCTGATTTTTGCGTGGATCATGGTGTTTGTGGTCGGCTCGCAGGGGACGATTGCCAGCATCCCGGCCAGAAGTCTGGTATTCCTGGGGCTGTCGGGTCTGGCTACGGGTGCCAGCTGGCTGTGCTATTTTTATGCCTTGCAGCGCGGGCCGATCGATAAGGTCGTGCCCATCGACAAGAGCAGCACGGTCATGACGATCTTGCTGGCTGCACTGCTGCTGGGCGAGAGTGTGACCTTGACCAGGGGCATCGGCGTTGTGCTGATCGCCGCCGGCACGTTTCTGATGATCGAGAAAAAGGGCGGCGTCCAGAAAGAGGAAAGCGGCTGGATGTTGGCGGCGTTCGGTTCGGCCATTTTTGCGGCGCTGACCTCGATCCTGGGCAAGGTCGGCATCACCGGGGTCGAGTCCAATCTCGGTACGGCGCTGCGCACCGGCGTGGTGCTCATCATGGCGTGGGTCATGGTGTTTGTGCAGGGCAAGCAGGGCCAGGTGAAGGCGGTGCCCAAAAATGAGCTTGGCTTCATCTGCCTGTCGGGCCTGGCGACGGGTGCCAGCTGGCTGTGCTATTACAAAGCGCTGCAGCTCGGCCCGGCCAGCCTCGTCGCGCCCATCGATAAGCTGAGCATTCTGGTCACGGTGCTGTTCTCCTACATCGTGTTCCATGAGCGCCTGAGCAGAAAGGCTCTCACAGGTCTGGCCGTGCTTGTCGCGGGCACGCTCGTCATGCTGGTATAAAATTTATCATAACGGCAGCACCTTTTCCTGCAAAGGTGTTGCTTTTTTTGCTGTCTTTTGCCATAATAAATATATATGCAATAGGCAGGCTTATGCAGGAAAGGAGGCACAGCAGATGGCGAAAATCGCCGTGGTCGAGGACAACGACGCCATGCGGGCGCAGCTCTGCGGGTTCATCGCGCAGTATGCGCAGGAGAGCGGACACCAGCTGGACGTGACCGCCTTCTCGGACGGGGCACAGCTTGTGGAGCCGTACCGCCCCGGGTTTGACATCATCTTTCTGGATATTGAGATGCCAACGCTCGGCGGTATGCCGACGGCGGAGCGCATCCGCAGGCAGGACCCTGATGTGGTGCTCGTGTTCGTCACCAACATGGCACAGTATGCCATCCGCGGGTATGAGGTCGACGCGCTCGACTTTGTGCTCAAGCCCGTCAGCTACTACCAGTTCAGCACCAAGCTGGAGCGCGCCTTGCAGCGCATCCAGCGCCGCCGCGGCGGGCAGGTGGCCTTGCAGGTCAGCGGCGGGGTGCAGCTGCTGGATACCGACGACATCCTTTATCTGGAAACGCGGGACCGCCTTTTGCACTATCACACGGCCACGGATACCTGGTCGGTGCGCGGCAGTCTGCTGAAGGCCGAAAAGGATCTGGCTGCCTACCACTTTGCGCGCTGCAACCAGTGCTATCTGGTCAACCTGCGCCACGTCAGGGGCGTGCAGGATGATCTGGTGCAGGTGGGGGAGGAACGGCTGGAGATCAGCCGCCGCCAGCGCACGGCCTTTCTGGCCGCGCTGGCGGCCTATGTCGGGGGTGCGCTGTAGGTGGATACACTTCTGACATGGGTGGTTTGTGCTGTCGGCCTGTGCGGTGCGGAGCTGGCCTACTGGCTGCCGCTGAAAAAACGCAGGAATTTTACCATGCGCACCGCCCTGAATTTTATCGCGGCAGTGCTGTTTGCGCAGGTCATCATCTGGGCCAACAGCGGCCACGCCAATCCGACGATGCTGCTGGTGATTTACGGCGGTTATTTTATCTGGGCTGCGGTGTCAACCCATCTCTGCACGCTGCTGGATTGGTCGGCCAGCGCATATTGCAGCATTTGGATCGTCCTGACGACGGAGTCGGCCTATGAGCTGTGGCGCGTTCTGATCTGGACGGCGCAGGCGCTTGGAATGCGCCGTCTGCCGCTGCACAGCACGCCGATGCTGCTGGGGCAGCTGGGCTTTACCATTGCCTGCTGTGTGACGGTCCGGTATACCATGGCGCGCACGATGCCGGAGGACGGCATCTACCACATCGGCCCTCGCCAGTTGGGCAGTGCCGGACTTCTGGGCGCGATATTCGTCTTTCAGTTTTTTGCACTGCAAACCAGTCTGCGCGTCGGGCTGCAGCCATCGGCGGTAGTCGCACCGTCGATGCTGACCCAGTTTTACTGCGTGACACTGCTCTATTTACAGACCGAGCTTTTCAAAAAAGCGGCCATGCAGAAGGAGATGGACGCACTGAACCTTCTGTATGACCGCCAGCGCAAGCAGTACCAGATCGCACGGCAGAACGTGCAGATCATCAACCGCAAGTGCCATGAGCTCAAGGTTCAAATCGCCGACCTGCGCCGCCTGCAGCCCGACGAGGCCACAACGCGGAGCCTTGACGAGGCCGAGCAGGCGGCCCGGATGTACGACGCCAACGCTGCCACCGGCAATGAGGTGCTGGACGTCGTCCTGACCGAAAAGAGCCTGCTGTGTGAGGCCCAGCGCATCCGCCTGAACTGCGTGGCCGATGGCACCTGCCTTGCGGCCATCGAGCCGGGTGACCTGTACGCGCTGTTCTCGAACCTGCTCGACCAGGCCATCGACGCTGCAGCCCAGCAGCAGAATGACCGCCGCATGATCGACCTGCTTGTATGCAGGCGGCAGGGCTTCGCGGTCATCAACGTCATCGGCCCGGCGCTGTCCGGCAGCCAGTCCGACCACGGACGCCGCCACAGCTATGAGCTGAAGGTTGCCCGCCGTGTCGTGCAGAAATACAGCGGCACCATGGCGACAGAGCCCCGCGGAGAGCTGTTCGCCGTCAAGATCGTGCTGCCGCTCACCAGGGGATGAAAGAAAAAATACCGCCTGTTTTTTGTGCAAGATGTACAAAGAACGGGCGGCCTTTTTTGTACCCCAAAAACCGAATATCCCGCCAGAAATACCACTTTTCGCAAACCTATTGCCAGAAATTTAACAGTTCTGTACAATACATATACAGTAAAAAACAACACAGGAGGGCGCAATGCGAAGCACGACCAAGCTGATGAAGAACTGGCAGTTCACCGGCCCTGACGGTAAGACCACTGCCGTGGACCTGCCGCACACCTGGAACAACATCGACGGCCAGGACGGCGGCAACGACTACTGGCGCGGCAGCTGCACCTATAAAACCAGCTTCGCGGCCCCCGCTTTTGACCCCGCTGCCCAGCAGGTCTGGCTGCAGTTCGAGGGTGTGGGCGACAGCGCCAAGGTCAGCCTGAACGGCACCGAGATTGCCAACCACGACGGCGGCTTCTCCACCTTCCGGGCGGACATCACCGCTCTGCTGAAAGAACAGAACGAGCTGACCGTCATCGCCGACAACAGCAAAAACGACCGCGTTTACCCCCAGAAAGCTGACTTCACCTTCTATGGCGGCATCTACCGCGATGTCAGCCTGATGGTGGTCAGCAAGAACCACTTCACCCTGGATTACTTCGGCGGCCCCGGCATCCGCATCACCCCCACTGTGCAGGGCGCAGATGCCAGCGTTCAGGTTACCACCTGGCACGACGGCGAAGGCGAAGTGAGTATTGAGTTGCTGGACGCTGCCGGCAACACCGTTGCCACCGGCAAAGGCCCCGACATCACCCTGACCATCTTCAACGCACACCTGTGGAACGGCGTTAAGGATCCGTACCTGTACAGCTGCAAGGCCCGCCTTGTGGTGAACGGCACGGTGGAAGATGAGACCACCACCCGCTTTGGCGTGCGCAGCTTCAAGGTTGACCCCAAGAAGGGCTTCTTCCTGAACGGCAAGTCTTACCCGCTGCACGGCGTTTCCCGCCATCAGGACCGCAAGGGCCTGGGCAACGCCATCACGCGGGAGATGCACGACGAGGACATGCAGCTCATCAAGGAGCTGGGCGCGAACACCATCCGCCTGGCCCACTACCAGCATGACCAGTACTTCTATGACCTCTGCGATGAGGTAGGCATGGTCGTCTGGGCCGAGATCCCTTACATCTCGGAGCACATGCCCAACGGCCGCGCCAACACCATCAGCCAGATGAAAGAGCTGATCGTCCAGAACTACAACCACGCCAGCATCGTCTGCTGGGGGGTCTCCAACGAGATCACCATTTCCACCAAGAATAACCGCGACATGCGGGACAACCACCGCCAACTCAACGACCTCTGCCATGAAATGGACAAGACCCGCCTGACCACGCTGGCCTGCTACGCCATGTGCGGCCCCTTCAACCCGGTGGCCCACATCACCGACCTCGTCAGCTGGAACCTCTACCTCGGCTGGTATGTGCCGGGCCTGTTCCTGAACGACCTGTGGATGGACTTCTTCCATCTGGTCTACCCGGGCCGTCCTCTGGGCTTCTCCGAGTACGGTGCCGAGGGTATGCCGAACCTCCACAGCTCGAAGCCCTGCCGCGGCGACCACACCGAAGAGTATCAGGCAAAGTATCACGAGTATATGCTCCGCTGCTTCGACCGGCATAAGTGGATGTGGGCGACCCATGTCTGGAATATGTTCGACTTTGCAGCCGACGCCCGCGATCAGGGCGGCGAGCCGGGCATGAACCATAAGGGCCTCGTCACCTTCGACCGGAAGACCCGGAAGGACAGCTTCTACCTCTACAAGGCATGGTGGAGCGACGAGAACTTTGTCCACATCTGCTCCAAGCGGTTCACCGACCGCACGGAGAGCGAGATGGAAGTGAAGGTCTACTCCAACCAGAAGTCCGTCGCCCTCTACGTCAACGGCGAGAAGGTCAGCGAGCAGACCGGCGAGCACGTCTTCAGCTTCCGTGTGCCGCTGACCGGCGAAATCGAAGTCAAGGCTGTGGCCGGTGACTGCACCGACACCGCTTCCTTCCGTCATGTGGACACCCCGAATCCCAGCTACAAGCTGGTCAAGACCAAGTCCAAGAGTGCAAACTGGGTCTGATTTGTGAAACATTCCGCCGACCGGCGGTTGTTATAGAAAAAAGGAGGAGAATCCGTGAAAAACACCAAACCGAAAGTACGGCTGTGGTCTGTTCTCACCGGTCTGACGGCTATCCTGACCGTCGCTGCCATCGTGGGCAACATCATCGCAAACCAGTACGCTACCACCATCAACGTCGCTCTGAATGCATCTACCTATAAGATCATCCACGGCGAGAATACCGGCGATACCGAATACTTCAAGAAGGGCTTTGCTTCCGATGAGGAGCGCGAGGCTTACGAGGCCGAACTGTGCGCGACGGTCGAGGCCGAGGGCGCAGCTCTGCTGAAGAACGAGAACAATGCCCTGCCTCTGGCCAGCGGCGCTAAGGTCAGCCTGTTCGGCCACGGCTCTGTGGACCTGATGTACGGCGGCACCGGCTCCGGCTCTGTCGATACCAGCAAGGCTCCCAACCTCAAGCAGGCTCTGGAAGCTCAGGGCATCACCATCAACCAGACCCTGTGGGACCTGTACAGCTCTGACTCCATGATGAGCAAGTACAGCCGCCTGACCCCCGCTTCCATCTCCGATACTCTGGAGGCGAACACCCAGTACGCTGTCAACGAGGCTCCCTGGAGCGCTCTGTCCAGCGCTGAGTCCAGCTTTGCTGAGTACGGCGACGCTGCGATCGTGGTCCTCTCCCGCTCCGGCGGTGAGGGCGCAGACCTTCCCAGCGGCGAGAATGGCACCAGCGACAGCTGGATCTCCGGCCAGGAGGGCGACGGCAACTACCTCGCTCTGTCTGCTGAAGAGATCGAGCTGCTGAAGAACCTGAAGGCTCTGAAGGACAACGGTACCTTCAAGAACATCGTCGTCCTCATCAACAGCTCCAACGCCATCGAGCTGGACTTCCTCAACCCCGAGATCTGCGGTGAGGACTACGGCATCGACGCTGCTATGTGGATCGGCGACGTGGGCCAGACCGGCATCAACGGTGTGGGCCAGCTGCTGTCCGGCGCTGTCACCCCCTCCGGCTCTCTGGTCGATACCTATCTGTACGACAACATGGCAAACCCCGCTATGTACAATTTCTACACCCAGGCTTACCCCAACGCAGCAGAGTACAACCTGCTGACCGAGGGTGCTGACGTGCAGGGTATGTACAGTGTCTATCAGGAAGGCATCTACCTGGGCTACCGTTACTTCGAGACCCGTTACGAGGATGTCGTCATGGGTACCGCCAAGGCTGGCGATTACAACTGGGCAACCACCGTTGCTTACCCCTTCGGTTACGGCGACAGCTACACCACCTTCGCATACTCCAACTTCAACGTGACCGAGTCTGACGATGCCTTCACCGTCACCCTGAAGGTCACCAACACCGGCAAGACCTTCTCCGGCAAGGAGACCGTCCAGATCTATTTCCAGTCTCCCTACACCGCTTACGACAAGGCAAACGGCATCGAGAAGGCTGCTGCTGAGCTGTGCGGCTTCGCAAAGACCGACGTGCTGGCTCCCGGCGCTTCTGAGGACGTGACCATCACTGTCCCGAAGAGCGAGCTGCGCACCTACGACGCGAACAACGCCAAGACCTACATCGTGGACGCTGGTGACTACTACTTCACCGCTGCCACCGATTCCCACAACGCAGTCAACAACATCCTGGCTGCCAAGGGCTACACCGTCGAGAACACCAATGGCCGCATGACCGAGAACGGCAACACCGACCTCGTCTGGAAGTGGACCAACGACACCCTCGACACCACCACCTTCTCCACCGGCGCAAATGGCACTGCCATCACCAACCTGTTTGACGAGTCCGACCCCAACAAGAGCAGCAATGCTCCCGGCAGTGTGACTTGGATGAGCCGCTCCGACTGGACCGGCACCATCCCCACTGCTCCCGCACAGCTGACCGCCAACGAGACTCTGGCTGCAAGCCTCGCCTTCACCAAGTACGACGGCTCTGAGGCCAACAGCGTCGAGATGCCCACTCTGGGCGCCAAGAACGGCCTGACCCTCGCTTCCATGATCGGCAAGGACTTCAATGATCCCGAGTGGGATACCCTGCTGGACCAGCTGACCTACAGCGAGATGGTCAACACCATCACCCTCGGCTTCCACAACACCGCAGCCGCTGCCTCCATCGGCAAGACTGCTACCAAGGACGAGAACGGCCCTCAGGGTCTGACCGCTGCCCTGACCGGTGGTGCATCCGCAATGTGCTACACCTCCGAGGATGTCATGGCTGCTACCTTCAATGTTGACCTCATCAATGAGGTCGGCAGGTGCATCGGCGAGGACTGCCTGGCCATGGGTTACTCCGGCCTGTACGGCCCCGGCATCAATATGCACCGCACCGCTTACTGCGGCCGTAACTTCGAGTACTACTCTGAGGACCCGTTCGTGGCTGGCACTATCTGCGCTGCTGAGGTGCAGGGCATCCAGTCCAAGGGCGTCTACGTCTACCTGAAGCACGTCGCCCTGAACGACTCCGAGACCAGCCGCCGCGGTGTCAACACCTGGCTGAACGAGCAGACCGCTCGTGAGATCTATCTGGAAGTCGCTGACAAGGCCATCACCGATGGCGGCGCCTGGAGCGTCATGACCGGCTTCAACCGCTGGGGTGCTACCTGGTGCGGCGCTAACGCCAACCTGCTGACCGGCTTCCTGCGCGGCGAGCTGGGTATGCGCGGCATGTGCATCACCGACTTCTCCGGTTCCAGCCAGTACATGGACCTGGTGGACGGCCTCATCGCCGGCTCCGACATCTGGGACAGCCCGATGCCCAAGATCCACACCACCAAGGCTGCAAACTATGAGAACGATGCTTACATCGTCACTCAGATGCGCAACGCGATGCACCACATCCTCTACACCGTGGTCAACTCCAACGCCATGAACGGCTGGGCTTCCACCGATACCCTGAAGACCATCACTCCGTGGTGGCAGACCGCCATCTATGCGCTCATCGCAGTGCTGGCCGTCCTGACCATCCTGTGCGCATGGCAGCTGAGCAAGGCCCTCAAGGCGAAGAAGAGCATGGTCGATACCGCTCCCGCAGCTGACCAGAAGTAATTCCGGCGCAGATTTCCGCAACTGTTAAAAACGAATGGCAGCCTGTCCCCCAGAACGGCGGGCAGGCTGTCGTTTTTTATAAGAAAAAAGGAGACACCGCAAATGGGTGAACAAACCGCAAAGGCGCCGGGCCTGAACCGCGCCAAGACCTACCAGCTGGTGCTGTTCCCGCTGAACAACGGCGCAACGAACGTGTACTATGTGCTGGTGCTTTCCTACATCGCTACCTTTGGCAGTAAGGTGCTGGCCCTGTCCATGATCTTCGCTTCGGTCATGGTCACCGGTATGCGCCTGTTCGACGCGATCACCGACCCCATCATCGGCGCCCTGATGGACCGCACCAACGGCAAGTTCGGCAAGTTCCGGCCCTTCATGGTCATCGGCAACCTCATCATGGCAGCCAGCATCCTCGTGCTGTACTGCCTGACCCCGCTCATCCCCGCCAGCTCGATGTTCCTGCGCTATGCGGCTTTCGTGGCTCTGTACGCAGTCTGGGTCATCGGCTACACCTTCCAGACCAGCTGCACCCGTTCCGGCCAGACCGTTCTGACCAACGACCCCAAGCAGCGCCCCCTGTTCACCATTTTCAACACCGTCGGCTCTCTGCTGGGCATGGGCGCGATGCAGTTCTTCGCCCCCATCCTCGCCAAAAACTATGAGGGCGGCTACGCCTCTGCCGGTTTCTTCCGCACTCTGGCTCCTGTGGGCATCGTCATCTCCATCCTCCTCACCATTCTGGCCATCATCGGCATCTGGGAGAAGGACCAGCCCAAGTACTTCGGCATCGGCGGCGAGGTCAGCGAGAAGGTCAAGCTGCACGAGTACGTCCAGATCATCAAGAACAATAACCCCATGCAGCGTCTGATGGTGGCTGGTGCCGGCTGCAAGCTGGCTCTCTCCATCGCCACCAACACCACCGTCCTGTGTATGCTGTACGGCTGCATGATGGGCAACTATGACGGCTTGTACCTGCCCATGATGGTGCTGGGCTACGTCTTCAGCGTGCCCTTCTTCCTGCTCACCGTCCGCACCAGCCAGAAGGAGGGCCAGA
>ENA-OVGB01002884-OVGB01002884.1-human-gut-metagenome-genome-assembly--contig:-NODE-2884-length-11341-cov-9.501684_pt1 | contig 11341 bp, 10 predicted proteins | sample MGYA00237767_ERZ505413 | MGnify/ENA primary metagenome ERZ505413 (study PRJEB26158, sample SAMN06016410) | human gut metagenome | biome: human gut; feature: ankylosing spondylitis patient; material...
AAATCGACTGACCTTTCTTTTTTACCCAACAATATCTTTAATTAAGGGAAACGGGCGAGTCCCTGCCCGACACCAACAAGCTCCTGGCCATCGGCCGTCTGCTGGGCGTCACGGTGGACTATCTGCTGGACGATGAACAGACGGACCCTGCTCCCACCTCCGCCGGGCCGAGGAAAAGCGGTTTTGCCCGCTTCTGGCGTACATACGGCTTCGTCTCCGGATACCTGATGTCGCTGATAGGGATCCTGGGCCTGGTCCGGATCGCCGCCACTCTGGCTGCGGGCTTCCGGCTGGGCGGCATCGCGGACTTCGGATCCGTCGATCCCCAGTGGCTGGAGGGGCTCAGCACAAGTCCGATCTTCACCGATCTCTCCTCCCGGTACAGACAGGCGCTGATCCTGTCCCAGATCCCGGACTTCCTGCTCTGCGCCGCCCTGACGGCAGGCGGTTTCCTGCTGGCCCGGTGGCTCCGGCGGAAATACCGGACCGCCTGATTGCTCCCCTTCCTCCGAAAAATAGGGCTTTTCAACGGCCCCGCTCTGCGGTATAATAGAGGGAGTTTTCTGAGCAAGGAGTGACATTATGAAGATCATGACCGACAGCCCCATCCGCTTCCCGGGGCTTTTTGGCGACTGGGCCATCACCATCAGTTCCAAGGCCATCGACATCGGCAACGGCATCTATTGGTATGGCATCCTCATCGCCCTGGGCATGCTGCTGGCCCTGTGGTGGTGCATGCGCCAGCGTACCAAATACGGCATCCGGGATGATGACCTCATCGACGGGCTGCTGTGGGGCATCCCCTCGGCCATCGTGGGGGCCCGGCTATACTATGTTCTGTTCTATCTCAGCGAGTTCAAGGACCATGAGGGCCACTTCAGCTGGTCCAAGGCCATCGCCATCTGGGACGGCGGCCTGGCCATCTACGGCGGCGTCATCGCCGTGGTGATCGTGGCCATCATTCTCTGCCGCAGCCGCCACATCAAGCTGGGGGCCATGATGGACCTGGTAGTCATGGGCCTGCTCATCGGCCAGGCCATCGGCCGCTGGGGCAACTTCCTGAACCGGGAGGCCTTCGGCTCCGAAACCACCCTCCCCTGGCGCATGCAGCTGACCACCCGGGCCGGTGAGCTGGTGGAGGTACATCCCACCTTCCTGTACGAGAGCCTGTGGAACCTCATCGGCCTGCTGCTGATCATCTTCGTGGTGTCCAAGGCCCGGCGGTTCGATGGTGAGAACACCTGCTTCTACTTCCTGTGGTACGGTGTGGGCCGCTTCTGGATCGAGGGTCTGCGCACCGACAGCCTGTATCTGTTCGACTGGACCATCGCCGGGCAGCCCATCCGGGTGTCCCAGGTGCTGAGCCTGGTGCTGATGATCGCCGCCCTGGCGGTGCTGTTTTACAACATCAGGCTCCACCCCCACAAGCCGGAGGAGCTGTATGTGAACATCGTGGCCGCCCGGGAAGCCGCCCAGGCGGAGGAGCCCGCCGAAGCCCCGGAAGCAGCCGAACCGGCGGAGGCGCCGGAAGCACCGGAGGTGCCGGAAGAATCTTCAGAAGAATAAACGCCCACCCCCTGTATCCCACGGGATACAGGGGGTGTAGATATTGTCCAAAAGCCTCGCAGAGTTTGCCGCCCGCAGGCGGCAAATAAAATGGAATCATTTTTTGCCGGGGCGTGTACCTGGCAAAAAATACTTCTCAGTCTGCAAGTGTGGAATTTGTTCGCCCATGGCGAACAAATTATGCGCGCGGCAGACTGCAAACCCTTTGTCAAAAAAGGTCTTTGTCCTTTTTTGACAAGCTGCCCGCGCCCCCTGTATCCCGCAGGATACAGGGGCGTTTGCTTATTCTTTACAGGGCCCGCCAGCTCTCCGGCCGCAGGCCGTGACCCATGAGGCCCTCCTGCACCTGCTGCCGCAGGGCGGGCAGGTCCCGGTTCAGGGTCCCCTTCAGGGTCAGGTAGTTGGAGGCGTGGTTCATCCGGAATACGCTGCCCTCGCTGTCGATGTGGTCCAGCAGCAGGGCCGTCTCCTGCAGAATCTCCGCCGGGCCCAGCACCCGGAAGCTGCCCTCCCGGACCCACTGCTCCAGCGGCGTTCCCGGCTCCACCATCAGCGTCAGCAGGCCGATATATTCCGGCTTCATGGCGCTGAGGGCCCGGGCGGTGTCCACGGCGTGGTCCCGCAGCAGCTCCCGGCTGCCAAGCCCGGAAATGGCCGTCACCGACAGGGCCAGGCCCGCCTGCCGGGCCTTCTGCCCCGCCGCCACAATGGCCGCGGCGGTGTGTCCCTTGCGCATCCGCTCCAGCACCGCGTCACAGCCAGATTCCAGGCCCATATACACCATTTTCAGTCCGTTTTCCCTCAGCTGACGCAGCTCGTCATCGGTTTTCACCTGCAGGCTCCGGGGCGAGGCGTAGCACGTCACCCGCTGGCACTCCGGAAACAGGCTGTATACCATGGCCAGAATCTCCAGCAGCTCATCGGTTTTCCGCATCAGCGCGTCGCCGTCGGCCAGAAACACCCGCTCCACCCGGCGGTATACCTGCCGGGCCAGGCGGAAATCCTCCCGGATCTCCTCCATGGGCCGCAGGGCAAAGTGCTTGTCGTCATACATATCGCAGAAGGCGCAGCGGTTGTGGCTGCACCCATAGGTCACCTGCACGATCAGACTGTAGGCCTCGCTGGGGGGCCGATAGACCTTTCCCTTGTATCGCATGGGCAATTCCTCCTTTTCCCCGCTATTATCGCATACTTTTCCCGGTTTGAAAAGGGTCTATTTTGTGCCGCCGCGGCATAAGCTGGACCAGCTTCAACAAACGAGGAGGATGACTATGGACAACAACTTCAACCGCGTGCGCCTGTGCGGGCGGGCCGCCGGGGAGCCGGAGCTGTCCCACATAAACCACGGCGAGAGCTTTTACCGCTTTCCCCTGTCGGTGGAGCGGCTTTCCGGCCAGGAGGATCGGCTGCCGGTGATTTTGCCCCGGCCGCTGCTGGAGGCCCACCCCGTACATACCGGGGACGTGCTGACCCTTACCGGCCAGCTGCGCTCCTTCAACAACCGCAGCGGCCAGGGGCCCCGGCTGGTGATCTCCGTGTTCGTCCGGGAGCTGATTCCCGGAGGCGCGGCCCCCTTTAACCAGATTCAGCTCTCCGGCATTCTGTGCAAAACTCCCACCCTGCGCCGGACGCCTCTGGGCCGGGAGATCTGCGACCTGATCCTGGCGGTGAACCGCCGGTACGGCCGGGCGGACTACCTGCCCTGCATCGCCTGGGGCGTCATCGCCCAGCAGACGGCCATCCTGCCGGTGGGCTCCCGGCTGACGGTGGAGGGCCGGGTCCAGAGCCGGGCCTACACGAAAACCGTGGACGGCGTGGGACAGGAGCGCACCGCCTATGAGGTGTCCATCATGCGGCCGGCGGAGCCGGAGGAATTTTTCCTGTAAGACCGCCCCCCGGGGTGAAAATCCGCCTTGCAGGGTCCTTTCCCTCCGTGCTATAATGGGGGAAACATCCCAACCAAGGAGGAACCTTACATGATCTACACCGATTTTCACGGAGAGAAGCTGTCCCTGCTGGGCTTCGGCACCATGCGTCTGCCGCTGGTTCCCGGCGGCGGCCCGGCGGACATCGACGAGAAAACCACGGCGGACATGGTCCGCTATGCCATGGACCACGGCGTCAACTATTTCGACACCGCCTATCCCTACCACGGCGGCATGTCCGAGCGGGTCATCGGCCGGGTGCTGAAGGACTTTGACCGCCAGAGCTTCTATCTGGCCACCAAATACCCCGGCCACCAGATCAGCGACAGCTACGACCCCGCCGCCATCTTTGAGGAGCAGCTCCAGAAGTGCGGCGTGGAGTATTTCGACTTCTACCTGCTGCACAATGTGTACGAGAAGTCCATCGAGACGTATACCGATCCCCGCTGGGGCATCATCGACTATTTTCTGGAGCAGAAGAAGAACGGCCGCATCCGTCACCTGGGCTTCTCCTCCCACGGCGGGCTGGAGCTGCTGGAGAGCTTCCTGTCCCGCTACGGCAAGGACATGGAGTTCTGTCAGATTCAGCTGAACTATCTGGACTGGACCATGCAGGACGCCAAGGCCAAGTGCGAGCTGCTGCGCCGGTACAGCATCCCCATCTGGGTCATGGAGCCCGTCCGGGGCGGCCGCCTGGCCTCCCTGACGCCGGAGGCGGAGTCCGAGCTCCACGCCCTGCGGCCGGAGGAGTCCACCGCTGCCTGGGCCTTCCGCTTCCTCCAGGGGGTGGAGGGGGTCCAGATGATCCTCAGCGGCATGACCACCCCCGCCCAGATGGAGGACAACGTCCGCACCTTCGAAGAGCGCCGCCCCCTGACGGACCAGGAGGAGAAGGTCCTGCTGGACATCGCTCAGGGCATGTACGGCGCCGTGCCCTGCACCGCCTGCCGCTACTGCTGCGACGGCTGCCCCATGGGCCTGGACATTCCCATGCTGCTGAAGCTGTATAACGAGGCCAAGTTCTCCCCCAACTTCAACATCGGCATGCGGGTGGAGGCTTTGCCGGAGGACAAGCGCCCCGCCGCCTGCGTGGGCTGCGGCCAGTGCGCCCGGGTCTGTCCCCAGAACATCGACATTCCCGCCGCCCTGGCGGACCTGAACGAGGTGCTGAAAAAGATCCCCAGCTGGGCCGACATCTGCCGGGAACGGGAGGAAGCCGCCCGCCGGGCAAGAGAAGCCAAGTAACATGGCCCATATCATCGAAATCACCGATTTTTCCGCCCCGGAGCTGGATATCTACGCCCGGCTGACGGAAAACCAGCTGGTGAACCGGGCCGACCCGGAAAACGCCCTGTTCGTGGCGGAGAGTCCCCTGGTCATCGGCCGGGCTCTGGACGCCGGGTGCACGCCGGTGTCCTTCCTGATGGAGCGCAAGCACATCGAGGGAAAGGGCGCGGAGGTGCTGGCCCGCTGCCCGGCGGATATCCCGGTATACGCGGCGGACCTGCCGGTGCTGACCCAGCTGACGGGTTTTCACCTGACCCGGGGGATGCTGTGCGCCATGCGGCGGCCCCGGCTCCCCTCCGTGGCAGAGGCCTGCGCCGATGCCCGGCGCATTGCCGTGCTGGAAAACATCATGAATCCCACCAACATCGGGGCCATTTTCCGGTCCGCCGCCGCTCTGAACGTGGACGCGGTGCTGCTGACCGCCGCCGGCAGCGACCCCCTGTATCGCCGGGCCGCCCGGGTCAGCATGGGCAACGTGTTCCTGGTGCCCTGGACATATCTGCCGGAGGGGGAGAGCTGGCCGGAGCTGCTGCATGAGCTGGGCTTCAAAACCGTGGCCCTGGCTCTGCGGGACGACTCCCTGGCCCTGAACGATCCCCGCCTGCTGGCGGAGCCGAAGCTGGCCATGGTGCTGGGCACCGAGGGGGACGGCCTGGCCTCCTCCACCATCGCCGCCTGCGACTATACCGTGAAAATTCCCATGTCCCACGGGGTGGATTCCCTGAACGTGGCCGCCGCCAGCGCCGTGGCCTTTTACCAGCTGGCCCTGCTGAACGGATAAAAAAGCCTGTGTATTCGGTGCAATTGCACCGAATACACAGGCTTTTTATATTTGATACTTCTGCTCATAGGCCCGGACCCGGCTGTCGAAGGCCGGGTCCCGCTGCCGGACCGCCAGCTGGGCGGCATGGAGATTCCGGTTCCCGGCGGACAGGTCCGCCACGCACTCCATGATGTTGCAGCAGTGGTCCGCCGCCCGCTCCAGGTCCGTCAGCACGTCCGACCACACGAAGCTCAGCTCCATGGCCCCCTCCCCCGGCTGCGTTTCCCGGATGCGCCGGGCCCGCAGCCGCTGCCGCAGGCCGTCGATGACCTGCTCCAGGGCCTCCACCTGCCCCAGGGCGGCGGCGTCCTCCCGGCGGAAGGCCGCCAACGCCAGGTCCGCGATCTCCTCCACCGCCTCCGTCAGCACCCGGAGCTGCCGCCGGTCCTCCGGCGGCAGCTCAATTTTCCGGTCCCGCAGCTCCTCCCCGCTTTCCAGCAGGTTCATGGCGTGGTCCCCCAGCCGCTCCAGGTCGCCCATGAGCATCAGCAGCTCCGCCGCCCGGGCGCTGTCCCGGCGGGTCAGGGTCCGTCCGCCCAGCCGCACCAGAAACGTGCCCAGGGCGTCCTCCAGGCCGTCGATGCGCTCCTCCTGCCGCCGCAGCTCCCGGGCCGAGTCGGGGTGCACCTCCGTCAGGGCCTGAATCCCCCGGCGCAGGTTGTCCCGGGCCAGGTCCGCCATTTCCAGGGTCAGCTCCCGGCACCTTTCCAGGGCCGCCGCCGGAGCCGCCAGCAGACGGGGATCCGGCTCCGCGGAGGGCGTCTCCTCTCCGGGCAGCAGCCGCAGCACCGCCCGCTCCAGCAGGCCCGCCGCCGGAAACAGCGCCGCCGTACACAGCAGGTTGAAGGCCGTGTGGATCACCGCCACCCCCGGCAGGGTCACGGCCCGGTCCAAAATGGCCGGAGCCGCCAGCGTCTTCACCAGCCAGAACACCCCCAGCCAGATACCCGCCCCGGCCAGGTTGAACAGCAGATGCACCAGCGCCGCCCGCCGGGCGCTGCGGCTGGCCCCCACGGAGGACAGCATCGCCGTCACGCAGGTGCCGATGTTCTGGCCCATGACGATGGGGATGGCGGCCCCCACCGTCACCTGTCCGCTGGCGGCCAGGGCCTGCAATATCCCCACCGAGGCGGAGCTGGACTGGATCACCGCCGTCAGCACCGCCCCGGCCAGCACCCCCAGCAGAGGGCTGCCGAAGGCCGTGAACAGCTGCCGGAACCCCTCCGCCCGGGCCAGGCCCGACACGGCGGCGGTCATGATCTCCATGCCCTGCATCAGAACGGCAAAGCCCAGCAGGGCCTGGCCGGTGTCCCGGCGGCTGCCCTTTCCGGCCAGATACGCCGCAATGCCCCACAGACTCAGCAGTGGCACAAAGCCCGCCGGGCGCAGCAGCCGCCCCAGGACGCCGCCGCCCTCCAGACCTCCCAGGCTCAGCAGCCAGGGCGTCACCGTGGTGCCCACGTTGGTGCCCATGATGACCCCCACCGCCTGGCGGAGGGTCAGCATACCGGAGTTCACGAAGCCCACCACCATCACCATGGCCGCCGATGAGCTCTGCACCGCCGCCGTCACCGCCAGGCCTGTGAAAAACCCCGCCCAGCGGCTGCGAGTCATCCGCCGCAGCAGGCCCTCCAGCCGTCCCCCGGCCCGGCGCTGCAGCGCCTCCGCCATGATCTGCATACCGAACAGAAACAGGCACAGTCCGCCCAGGGCGGTCAATCCGTCAAAAATATCCATGCGCGCCTCCTCTCCCCTTTAGCATACCCCGCTGTCGTCCGTCCAAATCGCAGGCATTTGTCCGTGTCGCGCGTACTTTTTGCCATTTTGTGTCGTTCGTGCAAATTACGCAGCCGCCGCCGGACAAATTTGTGGCTTTTCCCATCTTTACTTTATCTCGGTAGTGTGGTAGCGTATTAGCATACTAAATCGCCCGGTGATAGGGGCCGGGGAATGGAGGAAATCATGAAAAATATCATCCGCCGCGGACTGTGCCTGCTCCTGCTGCTGGCTATGACCGCCACCATGGCCGCCTGCGGCCCGAAGAACACCAACACCGACGCCGACGAGAAAACCATGGTCTACGCCGTGGAGGCCGGGTCCGCCGGTGAGGATGTGGCCAAGGAGAAGGGCTGGACCGTCAACAGTGTCCAGGATCAGGCCGCCGCCCTGATGGAGGTGGCCGCCGGCACCTCCGATGCCGCCGTCATCGACCTACTGATGGCCGGGGCCATGATCGGGCCCGACACCAGCTATCCCAACCTGACCTATACCGACAGCCTCACCCAGGAGGAGTACGGCATCGGCTGCCGCCAGGGCTCTGACCTGGCCGACTTCATCACCTCCGTTCTGGCCGAGGCCTATCAGGACGGCACCACCCAGACCCTGGCCCGGCAGTTCGGCATCCGGGAGGACCTGCTGGCGGAGATGCCCCAGACCGGCTATACCGAAGATGCCGGCGGCGACGTGGCTTATATCCGGGGCAAGGGCACCCTGGTGGTGGGCATCACGGAGTTTGCCCCCATGGACTATAAGGACGACAACGGCCAGTGGACCGGCTTTGACGCGGAGCTGGCCCGGCTGGTGGCCCAGCGCCTGGGGGTGGACGTGGAGTTCATCGTCATCGAGTGGGGCCAGAAGGTCAATGAGCTCAACAGCAAGGCCATCGACGTGGTGTGGAACGGCATGACCCTCACCGACGGCGTGCAGACCGCCATGACCTGCACCCCCGCCTACTGCCGCAACGCCCAGGTCATCGTGGTCCCCGCCGCATAAGGCCATGTTCTGGACCGTAACCCTTTCCCTGCTGCAGGGGATGCGCCAGGCCGCCGTCCTGTTTGGGCTGACGTTGGCGTTCTCCCTGCCGCTGGGCCTGCTGGTGGCCGTGGGCTCCATGAGCCGCTGCCGCCCGGTGCGGGCGTTGTTCGACGCCCTGGTGTGGGTGATCCGGGGCACGCCTCTGGTGCTGCAGCTGATCATCATTTTCTACGGCCCCGGCCTGTGGTTCGGTCACAACATCTGGGGCAGCAACCGGATGCTGGCGTGCACCGTGGCCTTTGTGCTGAACTACGCCTGCTATTTCTCCGTGATCTACCGGGGCGGCATCCAGGCCGTCCCGGCGGGTCAGCGGGAGGCCGGTCAGGTGCTGGGCCTCACCCGCCGCCAGATCTTCTTCAAAATCACCCTGCTTCAGGTGGTGAAGCGGATCCTGCCTCCCATGTCCAACGAGATCATCACCCTGGTGAAGGACACGTCCCTGGCCCGGATCATCGCCATCGTGGAGCTGACCAAGGCCGGTGAGGACTATGTGAAGACCGCCGGGATCACCTGGCCCCTGTTCTATACCGGGGTATACTATCTGCTGTTTGTGGGGCTTCTGACGCTGCTGTTCCGGTATCTGGAGCACCGTCTGAGCTTTTTCCGCTGAAAGGAGGAGCACATGTCCTATCTGAGCGTTGCGCACCTGGAAAAATCCTTCGGCAGCACCCGGGTGCTGCGGGATGTGAGCTTCGACCTGCCGGAAGGGGAGACGCTGTCCGTCATCGGCTCCTCCGGCAGCGGAAAAACCACCCTGCTGCGGTGCCTGAACTTCCTGGAGCGGCCGGACGCCGGGGTGATCTCCCTGCGGGACCAGACCCTGCTGGACGGGTCCCGCCCCCCGGTGCGGGAGCGGGAGCTGCGGGAAAAGCGCCTGCATTTCGGCCTGGTGTTCCAGGATTTCAACCTGTTTCCCCAATACACCGCCCTGGAAAACGTGACCCTGGCCAGGCGTCTTGCCAAGTTGCCCGGCGAATCGGAGGCGGACATCCGGGACCGGGGGCTGGCTCTGCTGGAGCAGATGGGCCTGTCCGACCGGGCGGGCCACTATCCCCACCAGCTCTCCGGCGGCCAGAAGCAGCGGGTGGCCATCGCCCGGGCTTTGTGCATGGAACCGGACGTGCTGTGCTTCGACGAGCCCACCTCCGCCCTGGATCCGGAGCTTACCGGCGAGGTGCTGCGGGTCATCCGCCAGCTGGCCGACCGCCGCACCACCATGATCGTGGTGACCCACGAGATGGCCTTCGCCCGGGACGTGGCGGATCAGGTGATCTTCATGGACGGCGGCTTCATCGTGGAACAGGGCGATCCCAAGCAGGTCATCGACCACCCTCAGGAGGAGCGCACCAAGCAGTTTCTGGCCCGCTTCGCGGAAAACAACTGATATGACCAGGCCCCGTGCCTTGAACAGCCCCCATTTGTCGGACGATCCGGCAAATGGGGGCTGTTCTCTATCAAGCTATGCACCGAAACTAACAGGTCTGTACCGTCCCGTGTTCCGTTCCTCTAAATCACAAGTCTTATTGGACTGGGTAACTGCATCCGAGCAAAAATACCGCGCTTGCGGGAACGGACGGCAAAGCTGTGTCGGATCTGCAACTCCGCTTTCGCGCTGTACATCAAAAAAAGGGCTTGCCATCTGCGATACGCAGACAGCAAGCCCTTTTGGCTGCTTAAATCGAACAGTCCGACCAAACTTAGTTCTTCTCGTCCTCGTCAGCCTTGGGAGCCTCCACAGCGGGAGTCTCTTCCTTCTTTTCGGCCTTCTTCTCCTTCTTCTCGGCCTCGGGCTGCTCACCGGTCTGAACGCCCACCTGAGACACGGCCCACTTGGTCAGCTCCATGCGGACACGGTCATCGCTGGTCTCAATCACAATGGTGTTGGGGTTCACCATAACGATCTTGCCCACAATGCCGCCGATGGTGGTGATCATATCACCCTTCTTCAGGCTGTCACGCATGTTCTGTGCCTGCTTCTTCCGCTTGTTCTCAGGGCGAATCATGAAGAAATACATCACCGCCATGAGGGCAACAATCATAATCATACTTTCCATAGTTCAAGGTTCTCCTTCAGTGTTGAAATCAGAATGTATCTATTATATCAAAGCTGACACTATTTGCAAGCATTTTCTCAAGAAAGCAGTCTGCAATTTCATTTCAGCGGTCTGAAACAACGGACACCGATGTGCATCACCCTCGCGGGGCCAGATAAATCAGGTTTCGGTCCGCGAGGAAATTCGACACGCTGTAAAGCACCACGGCGGTATCGATGCCCTGCTCCGCCATGTAGTCCGCCACGGAAGCGTGGTAGTACCGCAGGTCCACCAGATGCACCTCGGAAAAGCGCTGGGCCAAAAAGGGCGCCAGCGAATCGGAATAGGAGTCCCGGATCAGCAGCAGCTTGCTGCCGTCGGTGATCGCCGGGTTTTCAAGGACGCACAACGGCTGATTGCCGCCGAGGAAGGAGCTGTATTTATCCTTGTGCTCCAGATAGCTCCGGTCATACAGCCGCCCCGCCGCCTCCTTGCCGGACTTCCACGATGTGACCCGCAGGCTGTCCTCGGGCACCCAATACTCTATGGTATCCGGGGCAAGCCAATGGATACCGGAGGTGGAGTACAGGGTGCCGTTGAAGTCCGTGCTGGCGCTTTCCGGTGTAAAGCCAGTTTCCTTTAATGGCTCCTTCCCCAAGGCGTTTAACAGTGCGTTGGCTCCGTAGAACGCTCCGCGGGTGGTCCAGTGGTGGTCGGTTCGGTAATAGATAGGTTCCCCCGCGTGTTCCGTCAAGGCTCCCAGCAGATCCACCGTGGGCAGGCCCGTTTTCTCCGCCGCGTTTTGGATAAACGCAGCCTGATCGAAGCTGGGCGCGCCCTGCGGCAGCCTGTCCTTCCAGACCTCCGCCGCCGAGGGGATCAGCCCCAGCAAC
>ENA-OVGB01002899-OVGB01002899.1-human-gut-metagenome-genome-assembly--contig:-NODE-2899-length-11285-cov-3.018166_pt1 | contig 11285 bp, 7 predicted proteins | sample MGYA00237767_ERZ505413 | MGnify/ENA primary metagenome ERZ505413 (study PRJEB26158, sample SAMN06016410) | human gut metagenome | biome: human gut; feature: ankylosing spondylitis patient; material...
GGTGGCGGTCATTACCAACGGAACCGCCGTACTGGGACTGGGCGACATCGGCCCGCTGGCCGCCAAACCGGTCATGGAGGGCAAATGCATGCTTTTCAAGCACTTCTCCGGAATCAACGCCTTCGACATCGAGATCGATACGACCGATCCGGAGGAGTTCATCGCCGCCGTCAAGCGAATCGCCCCCACCTTCGGCGGGATCAATCTCGAAGACATAAAAGCTCCCGAATGTTTCGAGATCGAACGGCGGCTCGTCGAGGAGCTGGACATTCCGGTCATGCACGACGACCAGCACGGAACGGCGATCATCGCCTCGGCAGCGCTCATCAACGCGATGTACCTGAGCGGGAAACGCATCGACGAGGCGCAGATCGTCGTCAACGGCGCCGGTGCGGCCGCCATCGCCTGTGCAAGGATGTTCCTCGCGCTCGGCGCGCGCCGCGACCAGATCACGATGTGCGACAGCCGGGGCGTAGTCACGACCCGCCGCACCGACCTCAACCCCGTCAAGCGCGAATTCGCGACCAGCCGGCCGGTCACGACGCTGCGCGAAGCGCTCGTCGGCGCAGACGTCTTCCTGGGCGTTTCGACGGCCGGCGTGCTCGACGCCGACATGGTGCGGTCGATGGCCGGCAACCCGCTGGTCATGGCGCTGGCGAATCCCGATCCCGAAATCTCCTACGACGAGGCCAAGGCGGCACGCCCCGACGTGATCGTCGCAACGGGCCGTACAGACTACCCCAATCAGGTGAACAACGTGTCGGGCTTCCCCTTCATCTTCCGCGGAGCTCTCGACGTGCGCGCGAGCAAGATCAACGAGGAAATGAAGATAGCCGCAGCCCGCGCCCTTGCCGACCTCGCCCTCGAACCCGTGCCCGAAGATGTGCGCGCCGCCTATCACGGCCGCAACTTCACCTTTGGTCCGGAGTACATCATTCCCATGCCGCTCGATCCGCGCATCATCGAGTGGGTGGCTCCGGCCGTGGCCAGGGCCGCCGTGGATAGCGGCGTGGCCCGCGGCAGCATGGACGACATCGGCGGCAGCGTTGAGGCCTACCGCCTCATTCTTCGCGAGCGCATGAAGAAGGCGAAGGAACGCATGGCTTCCTACTGGAAGAGCTACGAAAACTAAGAGAAAAGGCCGGGGACCTTCCCCGGCCTTTTTTAACGCGCGGCAACAGCCGCCGAAAAACGCCCTTTTCCGAGCCGCTGCCCGCCGGCCCGATGTTCGAACCGTGCAGCGCTCCGCCGTGCGGTCCCAAAAGACTCCCTTTCCGTCCTGGGCACAGCCATCCGCACGTCGCCTCACCGAAGGCATGAGGATTTTCCATGGACATACGTCTCATTACCCGCGACAAGAAGCGTTTTCTTCCCCTGCTGCTCGAAGCCGACGAACAGGAGAGCATGATTGACCGCTACCTTTCCCGCGGCGAGCTTTTCGTGCTGTTCGACGACAAGGAGGAGCCCCGGGCCGTGGCCGTGGTCACCAGAGAGGACGAAGGCGTGTATGAACTCAAGAATCTTGCCGTAGCCGCTCCCTTCCGCCGGCAGGGCCTCGGCAGACTCATGATCCGTTTTCTGCTCGGTCGCTTCAGAGGAGGCGGCGTCATGCTCGTGGGCACGGGCGACAGCCCCATGACGCTGGACTTCTACAAAGCCTGCGGCTTTCGCTTCTCCCATGTGGAAAAGGACTTCTTCGTGAAGAACTACGATCACCCCATAGTTGAAAACGGCAGAGTACTCCGGGACATGATATACCTCAGGCAGGAACTTCCGGTCTGAGGACACGCCTTTTTCCGTCATCCTTTTCAGCCGGAAGGCATGTCCCCCTGCATTTTTTACGGATGGACTGTCTGCAAAATGAAAGCCGTCAGTCTTCGAGACTCTTCACGCTCTCCCAGGACAGGTTGAAGGAACGCAGATACTTGTTGAGTCTGGCGGTATCGTCATTGCTGCTCTTTCTGAGACGGGAACTTGCAAAAAGCAGACGCCCCGCTTCGGAACGACGCTTGCATGACAGACACACTTCCAGCACTTTTTCCAGCTGCACCTTGTCGAAAAGATCGAGGTCCCGGTCTATGAAATGCGCAGCCCGGGCAATGAGGGGAAACTCGATGCCCTCAAGCTTTTCGGTCCTTCGGCGCCAGAGGCCCCGCAGGTAGGCTATTTCCCTGTCCACGGTCTCCTTTGTGATGATGCCCTGAAACGCGAAGGTGTGCATGCGCTCCATGCTGCTCGCAAGCGTGCGGAAATTTCCGGGCCACGCGGCTTCGGGAGAACAGGCGAATTCAAGATAGGCCTCCCGGGCTTCGGGCAGAAAGTCGGCAAAGATGCCGCGCTGCTCGGAAAGACGCTTGAGCTCATAGTCGATATTGGCCTCAATGTCTTCGGGGCGCTGCCGCAGGCTGGGCAGACGGAAATGCCACAGGTTGATGCGGGCAAAGAGATCCGTGCGGAACCGGCCGTTGCGGGCGTCGGCAAAAAGGTCGCGGTTGGTGGCCGTGATGAGCTGAAAGTTGCTGAACACGGGCTTGTCCGAACCGAAGGGGAAAAAACGCTTCTCCTCTATGGCCTTGAGCAGAAGCGCCTGTATGTCCATGCTCAGTTCCCCCACCTCGTCGAGAAACAGTATGCCCGAATGAGCCATGGCCAGCATGCCCTTGCGCTCCGAAGAAGCGCCGGTGAAGGCTCCGCGGACGTGCCCGAACAGCGCGGACATGGCCGAGTCGCCGCGGAAGGAGGCACAGTTCACCTCCACGAGAGGCCCGGTGACGAAACCGGCCTGGAGTCTGAGCTCGTAGATGCGGCGCGCCATCTGCGTCTTGCCCGTTCCCGTGGCCCCGGAAAGCAGTATGGGCGCGGTGGAACGGCTGGCCACGCGCTCTATGTCCTGCACGAGCTGATTGAATTCAGGATTCTTCGTCCGTATGCCGCCGCGCAGAATATCCTGCTGCGACTGCTTGCGCTGCTCTATGTCGCCTATCTTGGAGATCCAGTTGTTGATGGCGTTGTCGTATATCTGAATGGTGGAATGAATGCGGCCGAACCTGTCCTTGGAACTGCGCAGCTGTATGATGCGGCAGCGTATGCGCTTGATGTTCACGAGCATCATGATCATGAACGAATGCGCAAACATGTTGCCCGGCCCGAAATGCAGAAAATAGTCCTCCTCCTCATCCCTGAAGGGGAAGGAACTGAAAAAGGAATCAAAGAACAGATAGTTCTCCGCAAAGGACTGCGGAGAGAAGTTGCTCCTCGTGTCTATGACCACGGGCACCACTTCCGTGTGCGGGGCAAGTTCCTCAAGGTCCTTCTGCAGGGCGCTCAGCCTGTCGCGCAGCGATGGCGGAATGAAGTAGTACAGCCGGTGAATGAAGAACTTCCGCACCTGCACAAGTTCAACCAGCGGTCTCCACAGCTTCCAGCGGGAATCGGCGTCGGCTATGTCGTGATCAATGGATATGGTGCTGAACACCACGTTTTTTTTCATGAATCCTCCAGACCGGCACGCCTCTGTTCATGATCTTACAGCTGTTCCCCCGAACAGCGGGACAAGGGCTCCCTATACCATAAATAACGGAATTCGGGGAACCTCGATCCTCTGCTTGTCATAGTCTCCACAAACGGGCATTCACCACGTTTTCGGGGTATTTTTCACATATTTTCCCAAAGAAGCAATCATCAGAATATTATCTGATAATCAAATAATTCTCTGAGAATTCTGCATACATCAGCGAGTATCTTTTGCAATAGCGTGAATTTATTACACGTTATTTTTGCGCGATATGGCACGCTTCTTGCTCCTTTTTTGTCATGCAATCACGCATCTGTCACCAAGGAGCATATATGAAATCCGTCAAACACGATTGGGGTACTCTTTACGAGACCGATGTGCTTATTCTCGGCACCGGCGCTTCCGGCATAGGCGCGGCCCTGAACTCGGCCGGCAAGGGCCTCGACGTTCTCATGGTCGGCAAGGGCACGCTCGAAAGTTCCGGCTCCCTCGGCGGCGGCAACGACCACTTCATGGCCGTGCTCGACACCGACGAGCCCTACGACAACAAGGAAAGCTTTGTCGCCTTCTACATGAAGTCCGCCTACGGCTACCGCGAAAAACAGATCGAACAGTGGCACGACGCCCTCAAGCCCTGCGTCAAGATTCTCGAAGAGTGCGGCGTGGAATTCCTCCGTCGCGACGACGGCTTCTACTTCCGTTCCGTGGGCTTCGGTCAGCCCGGCGCGTGGTGGCTGCACATTCCCAACGGCAGAAAGATCAAGCGCGGACTCGCCAAGCGCGTGCGCTCCCTCGGCGTCACCGTGCTCGACAACTTCCAGATCACCAAGCTGTTCAAGAAAAACGGCAAAATCGCCGGCTGCATGGGCTTCAACGTGCTCACCGGTGAAGTTTCCGCCATCCGCTGCCGCGCCGCCGTCAACAGCCTCGGCTGGCACGCCCAGCGCTGCACCAACAACTCTTCCCACAACCCCTACAACTGCTGGTTCACCCCCTTCACCACCGGCAGCTACTTCACCCTCGCCTACGACATCGGCGCGCCCATCGTCAACGCCGACATCTCCTGCCGCGGCACCATTCTCCCCAAGGGCTGGGGCGCGCCCGGCATGAACGGCATCAACAACATGGGTGGCCACGAACTCAACGCCCTCGGCGAACGCTTCATGTTCAAGTACGATCCCATGGGTGAAAACGGCATCCGCCGCAATCAGATGATGGGCACCAATCAGCAGCAGGTCGAAGGCTACGGCCCGCCCTTCTACATGGACATGCGTCACCTCAACGAACACGACGTGCATCATCTGCAGTACGTGCTCATGCCCGCCGACAAGGCCACCTATCTCGATTACTGCAAGGCCCGCGGCATTGAATTCAGCAAGTATCCGCTGGAAGTCGAAGTGGGCGAACTCAGCCTCTCCGGCATGCTGCTTGCCGACGACAATCTGGAAACCCCGGTGCGCGGCCTCTACGCCGGCTGCAACTTCACGAGCTTCTCCGGCGCCATGTGCGGCGGCTTCGTGGCCGGCGGTCACGCCGCCGAAAACGCTCCCTCCCTCGAAATGGCAGGCCCCTCCGACGAGGAAATCCTCGCCGAACGCGACCGCATTCTCGCGCCCCTCAACAACACCTCCGGCACCATGACCCACAGCGACTTTGAAGATCCCATCCGCCAGGTCATGGACTACTACGCCAAGTTCCGCCGCAACATGCCCGGCATGGCCGTGGCCCTCGATCGCCTCAACTTCATCAACGGCTACAGAGACCGCGTGCGCGCCAACAACCTGCACGACCTCATGCGCATTCACGAAGCCTTTGAAATTCTTGAACTGTGCCGCATCCACCTCGACGCCTGCCTCCAGCGCAAGGAAAGCGGACGAGGCATGTACGTGCTCACCGACTATCCCGAAAAGGATCCCGCCCTCGCCAAGGGGCTCGTGGTCGTCAAGGGAGACGAAGGCCCCGTCTTTTCCTGGCTTGAACCCGCCGGCAAATAATTCCTCTGCGCCCGGCTCCCCCTTCGCGCCGGAGCCGGGCCCGGACGCGCCGCTTATGCGCTTCCGCCTTTCCCGGGTTCCTTTTCCCCGCCAAACGTCAACATCAGGAGATCACTCATGCCTCCCGTATTCCATGAAGAGAAATGCATCCGCTGCGGCATGTGCGTCAGAGACTGCCCCGCCTATATCCTGGCCCTCGACAAGGAACACGACAAAACTCCCCACGTCATCGAAGAATACAAGCACGAATGCTGGCACTGCGGCAACTGCCGCATAAGCTGCCCCAAGGACGCCATCAGTTTCGAGTTCCCGCTCTACACCCTTGTCTGACCGGAGGAAACGCATGAACAGGCTCTCTTCCCTTCTGCTCGGCGCCGCCATGATCCTGACCGCCGCCATTCCCGCGAAGGCCGCGGACTATGTGCTTTCCCTCAACCTCGCCATTCCGCCGGTTCACAACCGCTGGACCATGGCCATCAAGCCCTGGGCCGACGAAATCACCAAACGCAGCGAAGGCCGCATCGTCATCGAACCCTACTTCGCCCAGGCCCTCAGCAAGCAGGCCGAAGTGGTGGAATCCGTGCGCACCGGCGTGGCCGATCTCGGCGAAGCCACGTTCACCGTGGGCGGCCTCGGCCGCTACCCCTTCCATGAACAGATCCTCAACCTCGTGCGCCCCAGCCTCTGCACCGTGGACGCCGCCAACCTCGTGCGCTCCCTGCACGAAGCCTTCCCCAAGGAAGCCATGGAAGACGTGAAGGGCACGCATCTGCTCTTCGTGGAAGGTCACACCATGGGCATGCTCATCGGCACCCGCGACAAGCCCGTCAAGAGCCTTGAAGACCTCAAGGGCCTGAAGATCGGCGTGTCGGGCGGCGGCATCCGTCTCGACCGCGTGCGCGCCCTCGGCGCCACCGTGGTGGGCGTCACCCTGCCCGACATGTACATGTCCCTGGAAAAGGGCGTCATCGACGGCGCCGTCGTGGACTGCGAAGTGCTCGTTTCCCGCAAGCTCGGCGACATCATCAAGAACCTCACCCTCGTGAACATCGGCGGCTCCGTGTTCTACTGCGTCATGAATCAGGACACCTACGACAGCATGCCCGCCGATCTGCAGAAGATCATCGACGACGTGTCGCGCGAATACGCGCCCAAGATCTTCAGCGACTTCTGGAACGACATGCAGTACAACAGCCTTGCACGCTGGCAGAAGGAACAGGGCGGCAAGCTCCACATGCTCTCCGACGCCGACTACGCCAAGGCCGACGCCCTCGCCGAACCCACCTACGCCGAATGGATCCAGTTCACCAAGGACAAGGGTCTGCCCGCCGAAGCCATTCTTGCCAAGTTCCGCGAACTCGAAAAGCGCGACATGACCCCCTGGGCCCAGTCCCGCGCCGCCCAGTACGTGGAAAAGTAACCCTTTCACCTCAGCCGGGGGAGTTCTTCCCCCGGCCTTTTCCCTCTTTCCGGGCCGAAACATCCCGGCTCGTTCTCCAACAATACTCCCGCGTGCTGCGGAAAAACGCGGTTTTTCCTTGTACCCGGATGCGGCCTCGCCGCATCCTCCAGAGCGTCATGCCGAAACACACTACGCTCATTGCATAACGTCCAGGAGTCTGTCATGGCATCATCAGCAACCAACCTCTCCCCCCGGCCCGCCGGTCTGGCGCCTCTGCGCGCATGCGTCGACATTCTGAAGCATCTGGAAACCGTGTGCCAGAAAGCCAGCGCCCTCGGCATGTTCTTCTTCCTGCTCATGGTGCTCATCACCACGCTGGACGTTCTGCTCCGCTATTTCCTTTCCAGGCCCCTCAGCGGCACCATGGAACTCACCGAGTTCTTCATGGTCATCGTGTTCTTCACTTCCGTGGCCTACGCCCAGTGGACCGGCGGTCACATCGTCATGGACGTGGTCACCGCCAAGCTCAGCGAAAAAACGCAGACCCTGCTCGCCGTGGTCACCACCTTCTGGTCCGTCACCACCGTAGCCGTGTGCCTCGCCGCCATGATGCGCTACGCGAGCACCTGCGAACTCTATTCCCCCACTCTCAACCTGCCCGTGGCTCCCTTCGTGTGGTTCGCCTCCGCAGGCTGCCTGCTTCTGCTGCTCACCCTCATTCACGACTTCCTCGCCGCCATCCTCAAGGCTCACGACAACTACGGCACCGCTTCCACCGTGCTCGCCGTGATCGTGGCCTTCGCCTCCACCGCCGCCTTCGTCTGGTTCGCCATGCACAGAATGCGCGGCGTCTCCAGCGTGGTGCTCGGCGTGTGGGGCTGCGCGTTCATGTTCTTCCTGTTCTTCTCGGGCATGCCCGTGGCCTACGCCCTCATGGCCTCGGCCGCCGTGTTCATAGCCAACATGCGCGGCACCATGGCCGCCTGGAACATGCTCGGTCAGTTCTGGTACAACACCGTGGCCAGCTACGACTGGTCGCCGCTCATGTTCTTCCTGCTCATGGGCTATGTATGCTTTGAAGGGCAGTTCGGTCAGGACCTCTACCGCGCCGCCCGCTCCTGGATGGGCCACTGGCGCGGCGGCCTCGCCACCGGCAGCGTGTGCGCCTGCACGGCCTTCGGCGCCGTGGTGGGCGACTCCCTCGCAGGCAGCGTGGCCATGTCCGCCATCGCCCTGCCGGAAATGCGCAAGAGCCACTACGACGACGCCCTCGCCATAGGCTGCCTCGCCTGCTCCGGCACCATAGGAAGCCTCATCCCGCCTTCCACCACCTTCATCCTCTACGGCGTGCTCGCCGAACAGTCCATCGGCGAACTGTTCATCGCCGGCGTCATTCCCGGACTTCTGTGCATGTTGTGCTTCATCGGCGTCATCATGGTGTGGGCCCGCATCAATCCCGCAGCCGCTCCCGCATCGCCCCGCGTGTCCCGCCTGGAAGCCTTCTCCTCCCTGCGCTCCGCCCTGCCCATCATGGCCATATTCATTCTGGTCATCGGCGGCATCTACGGCGGCATCTTCACCGCCACGGAAGGCGGCGGCGTGGGAGTGTTCGGCATGCTGGCCCTTGCCTATGCCCTGCGCCGCATGACCACCAAAAAGCTCTCCTCCGCCCTCAACGACGCGGGCAAGTTCACCGCCATGTGCTTCGCCCTGCTCGCCGGCGCGAACCTGCTCGGCAACTTCATGACCCTGAGCCGCATCCCCATGGTGCTCGCCAACGCCATTGCCGCCCTCGACATCGCGCCCATGCTGGTCATGGTGGCCATCATCATCGTGCTCTGCTTCCTCGGCTGCTTCATCCCCGCCATTCCGCTCGTGCTCATCTGCGTGCCCATCTTCGTGCCCATCGCCAAGGTGTTCGGCTGGAACCTCGTGTGGTTCGGCGTCATCTCCACGCTCGTCAAGAACATGGCCTGCATCACTCCGCCCTTCGGCATCAACCTCTTCGTCATGAAGGGCATCGCCGACGTTCCCATCGGCCTCATGTACAAGGCCTCGCTTCCCTACGTCGTGGGCCTGTTCGTGTGCGTCGGACTCATTGTGGCCTTCCCGCAGCTCAGCCTGTGGCTTCCTTCCATGATGCACTGATCTTCTCCTCTTCCCGCTCATCCTCCCGGAGGGCGGGCGCTCCCCGAACCTCCCGCACCCGGAGACCCAGACCGGGTGCGGGCCCGAAAAGCCCTTCCTGCCGAAGGGCTTTTTCACGGCCGAAAGAACCGACAACACTTCCGGACGCTCACAGGTTCAAAAACAAGACCCTGCCGGAAAAATCCGGCAACGCAAACGAGCGCCCGACGGAAGCATCGGAAGTGCGGTTTTTCCCTTCTCCCTGCCTGATCCTGCCGACGCACGAAAACATTCCGGCATCTCCTGCGCACGGCACGGCAGGAACGCCCGGCACGTCCGTTTTCTGAACATGCACAGGTCCCTCATGCCGGACGCAAAAATCCCCGCGCGGATCTCTCCGGCGGGGATTTCATCACGTCATTCCGGCTCACGACGCCGCAAGGACGCCTTGTGCGGAAAACGTCGTCACACACGCACTCAGGCGGCTGCGGCATCCTTTCTGTTGTGGATGGCGTTCAGAATGAGCAGGAACACCACAAGAAGCACACCGCTCACAAGCAGGCAGATCCAGGGGCTTGAGCTGACGAAGCCCGCCACAAGGTAACCCACGGCGCTGCATCCTGCGGCAAGCAACGCATAGGGCAGCTGCGTGGATACGTGCTCGATGTGACTGCATCCCGCACCGGCACTGGAGAGAATGGTGGTATCGGAAATGGGCGAACAATGGTCGCCGAACACGCTGCCCGCCAGCGTGGCGGAAAGAGATACCACAAGAAGCTCGGGGCACAGAGCCTGCGCCACGGGAACCACCAGAGGAATGAGGATGCCGAAGGAACCCCAGGCCGTGCCGGTGGAGAAGCTGAGAAAACCGGCGATGATGAAAATGAGGAAGGGCAGCATTCCGCCCACCATGTTGCCGCTCGTGACCAGCGATTCCACGAACTTGTTGGTCTGGAGCATATCCTGGCACACGCCGCTGATGCCCCAGGCAAGCACGAGAATGAGGTTTGCGGTAAGCATGGCCTTCATGCCTTCCACGGCCCCGTGCATGAATTCGGTAAGGCTCATGAGGCGGCGGGGGACATAAAGAAGCAGCGCCACGACGAGACCGCCGAAAGAGGCCCACACCAGCGCGGGAGAGGCATTGCAGTTGCCGAGAGCGGCACGGAACTCATGATAGGCCGGATCGGAGCCCCAGTAGCCGCCGCTGTACATCATGGCGAGCACGGCGAACACGATGAGGCTGCCTATGGGAATGAGCATGTCGAACACATGGCCGTTCTTGGTTTCAAGACCGATTTCCGACTTCTGGGCCATCACGCCGAGATCCCCCTGTTCCGCGCGCTTTTCCGCCGCGCGCATGGGGCCGAAATCCCACTTGAACAGACACAGCAGCACCACGAGCGTGAGGGAAAGCAGCGAATAGAAGTTATAAGGAATGGCTGCAATGAAGGCCGCAATTTCGCTTTCAAACGCCCCTGTGGACTTCAGGTTGCTGCCCACGGCGGCGGCCCAGCTGGAAATGGGCGCAATGATGCACACGGGCGCGGCCGTGGCGTCGATGATGTAGGCCAGCTTGGCGCGGGAAATCTTGTAGGTGTCGGTGACGGGCTTCATGACGGTGCCCACGGTGAGGCAGTTGAAATAGTCGTCGATGAAGATGAGTCCGCCGAGGCCGCAGGTGGACAGCATGGCCGTGCGGCGGCTTTTAATGCGCGAGGTGGCCCAGCGGCCGTAGGCCCGGGAGCCGCCGGCCATGGAAATGACATACACCAGAGCACCGAGCGCGGAACAGAACATGACGATGTCGAAGTTGAGACGCTTGCCCATGATGGCAAAGGCCGACTCGATGGTATTCATGACCACGAAATCCGCCCCCGTTCCTACGGAATAGATGAACGTTCCGGTCAGAATGCCGATGAGCAGGGAGGAAATCACTTCCTTGGTAATGAGCGCAAGAACGATGGCCGTCACGGGAGGCAGAAGCGACATCCATCCAGCATAATAAGGTTCCATACATCCCCCAGAGAGGTAGGCGTTTCCCGAAAGAAACGCGGAAAACAACGTACGCTCCCGCCACGCTCCATGGCCGGGACCGCGTAAGGGGCGAAAATGAAAGACTCTTCACTTGCACCCCTGCAAGAGACTCTTCACATTCTGACGAGACTAGCAGATTATACGTCGCTCTTCAACGTTTTTTACGGACGAATCGGGCTTTTCATGAAGAAGTTTTCCAAAAGTCAAAGGG
>ENA-OVGB01002900-OVGB01002900.1-human-gut-metagenome-genome-assembly--contig:-NODE-2900-length-11277-cov-6.864819_pt1 | contig 11277 bp, 7 predicted proteins | sample MGYA00237767_ERZ505413 | MGnify/ENA primary metagenome ERZ505413 (study PRJEB26158, sample SAMN06016410) | human gut metagenome | biome: human gut; feature: ankylosing spondylitis patient; material...
TTTGCGGTGGACGAACCGTTGAAGGTGACACGCACCACATGGTCATCCGGCGCAAAGCTGGAAAGGTCGCGGGCTGCGCTGCCGCCGTTGGGGGCGACCAGACGCTTTGCCGCAGCCGTCTTGGGGTTGGCGAAAATTTCCTGCACCGAGCCCTCTTCCATGACCACACCGCCGTCCAGGATGGCCACACTGTCGCAGATCTCTTCCACCACGCTCATCTGGTGGGTGATGACCACCACGGTGATGCCCAGCTTCTGGTTGATGTCCTTGATCAGGGTCAGGATGGAATGAGTGGTGTTGGGGTCCAGCGCACTGGTGGCCTCGTCGCACAGCAGCACCTTGGGGTTGGTGGCCAGGGCGCGGGCAATGGCAATGCGCTGCTTCTGGCCGCCGGACAGCTGGGCGGGGTAGGCGTTTGCCTTGTCGGGCAGGCCCACCATCTCCAGCAGCTCTTTGGCGCGCTTTTCGGCGTCGGCCTTTTTCACACCGGCCAGCTCCATGGGGAAACAGATGTTCTTCAGGCAGCTGCGCTGCATGAGCAGGTTGAACTGCTGGAAGATCATGGTGATCTCGCGGCGGCGCTCACGCAGGGCCGCCGGAGACAGGGTCTCCATGGCGGTGCCGTCGATCACCACGCTGCCCTCGGTGGGGCGCTCCAGCAGGTTGATGCAGCGCACCAGCGTGGATTTTCCCGCGCCGGACATGCCGATGATGCCGTAAATCGAACCATCCGGGATGGTCAGGCTGATGTCCTTCAGCGCATTCACTGCGCCGTCCTTCATCTGGAAGGTCTTGGAAAGATGTTTGATCTCGATCACAGAAATTGCTCCTTGCTGTTGAATAAACTCCTTCAGTCAAATCCTTACGGATTTGCCAGCTCCCTCATGGAGGGAGCCTGAAACAGAACGGTCAAGCAAAGGCCCCCTCCCCGAGGGGGCTGTCACCGCAAGGTGACTGGGGGAGTTCGCTTAACCCTCGATCGGGCTCAGGTCACTCTGCTTGCCGCCGTAGATGCCCATGGGCTCAACGTGGATGCCGGCAACGGAGACCAGGTGGGTGCCCTTCTCCTCATTGAAGTTGTCCAGGTAGGGCTGATGCTGGAAGTAGTTGGTGTCGCACTGGCCATCCTCAACGATGGTGTTGGGGATCACATAGTCATCGTACTCCTGGATGTCCAGCGTAATGCCCTTGTCGGCCAGGATCTGCTTGCAGACCTCCAGGATCTCGCAGTGGGGAGCGGGGGTGGCAGCGCAGCTGACAGTCTCGCCGTTCAGTGCGTCATAATCGATGGAAGGATCATAGCCGTCGGTGGGGTCCTCCACAACAGAGACCACAGCGCCGCCGTAGCTCTCGGTCATAAAGTCCTTGACCTGCTGGCTCTGCAGGGCAGCGACCAGAGCCTTGATCTTGGGCTCCTCCTCATTGCCTTCCTTGCAGACCAGAACGTTAACGTAGGCAGAGGTGCCATCCTCCATGGCCAGAGCGTCGGTCATGGGGTCCAGACCGGCAGAGATGGCGTAGTTGGAGTTGATGACAGCGTAGTCCTCATCCTGCAGGACGTTGGGCACCTGAGCAGCCTCGACCTCGTCCACATTGACGTTCAGGGGGTTCTCCTCGATATCGTTCTTGGTGGCGGTCAGGCCTGCATCTGCCTTCAGCTTGAAGAAGCCGTTCTTCTCCAGCAGGGTCAGAGCGCGGGCCTCGTTGGTGGTGTCGTTGGGAACGGCGACCTTGATCTTGTCCAGCTTGGCAGCGGTGGAGGCAGCCTCAGAGGATGCAGCGCCGGAAGCGGCGGAGCTTGCGGTGGAGGAAGAGCCGCCGCAGGCGGTCAGGGCAGCGGCAGCAGCGGCCACGCCGGAAACTTTCAGAAAATTACGACGAGTGATCTTAGACATTTTGTTTTCCCTCTCTACTTTTACAAAAATGTTTTTGTGCGGTGCGGCACAATCCGCACCCTTTTGCACCGGAAGCAAAATAAAAACGCTTCCGTCCTCAGCGGGCATACACCCACAAGGACGAAAGCGTAAAACTTCCGTGGTACCACCTTGGTTTACTGTCCCCTCACAGAGACAGCCTCACTGCTGCGGCGTTTTGCAACGCGACAACCGGACGCTGTAACGGGCGCTCCCGTCGCAGGCTTAGCACTCTTGCACTTCGCCCCCGCGGCTCCGAGACCATTTTCAGTTCCCTGTTTCCTGCCCTTTTCCACCGCCCGGGCTCTCTGGAAGGATCAATGCGAAAACCTACTCTTCTCTTCACAGCCATTTTTGTGATATTGCATACATAATACCCCACTCTTCCGGGTTTGTCAACCCTTTCAACGAAGTTTTTCAGTAGGGAATTGCCTGCTTACTGCTGGCCGGCATCCTGCTCCGTGCTGTACAGCACCATCAGGTGGTTGGCGCTGGCTTCCAGCTGGGATTTTGCCTGACGGAGGTTCGCTTCTTCGGTCTCGTTCATCTTTTCGGGCTTATCCTTGCGCAGGCAGCGGCGCAGGCTGGCAAGGTCGTTCTTGACTCGGTTCTTCTCGTCCTTGTCCAGCTCCTTTTTGCACTTGGAGAGGGCCTCATCCACCTTGTAAGCCAGCATCTCGGCCTGATTGTGGAGTTCCAGCCGCTCCCTGCGGCGGGTATCCTCCTCCTCGTAGGCGGCGGCATCGGCCATGGCGCGCTGGATCTCGTTCTCAGAAAGATTGGTGCTGCCGGTGATGGTGATGTTCTGCTCCCGGCCGGTGCCCAGATCCTTTGCGGATACCTTGACCACGCCGTTCACATCAATGTCAAAGGTGACCTCGATCTGGGGCTTGGAGGAGAAGCCGGAGCGGATGCCGGTGAGCTTGAATTTGCCCAGACTCTTGTTGTCGCGGGCAAAGTGGCGCTCGCCCTGCAGCACGTTGATCTCTACGCTGGTCTGCATGGGGCGGGCCGTGGTAAAGATCTGGCTCTTGCGGGTGGGGATCATACTGTTGCGGGTGATGAGGGGGGTGGCCACGCCGCCCAGTGTCTCAATGGACAGCGTCAGCGGGGTGACATCCATCAGCACAAGGCCCTGCGCGGCCGCGCCGGTGGCACCGGCCAGCTTTCCGCCGCCCTGCAGCAGGCCGCCCTGCACGGCGGCACCCATGGCCACGCATTCATCGGGGTTCAGGGTGTGGCTGGGCTCACAGCCCAGCAGCTCCCGGACCTGCCGCTCCACAGCGGGCATCCGGGTGCTGCCGCCCACCAGCAGGACTTTGCCCAGCTGGCTGGCGGAAAGCCCGGCATCCCGCAGGGCGTTCTGCACCGGCTGAACGGTGCGAGCCAGCAGGTCGCCGGTCATCATCTCAAACTGGGGGCGGCCCAGGCTCAGATCCAGATGGTGAGGGCCATCCTTGCCCACCGCGATAAACGGCAGGTTCAGCTGGGCGGAAAGCGCACTGGAAAGCTCCTTCTTGGCCTTTTCCGCTTCCTCCTTCAGGCGGCCCATGGCGGCGGGGTCCTTGGTCAGATCGATGCGGTCAGATCTGCGGAACTCCGCCACAGCCCACTCAACGATGCGCTCGTCAAAGTCATCGCCGCCCAGATGGGTATCGCCGCCGGTGGCCAGCACCGTAAAGGTGCCATCCTCGATCTCGATGATCGAAACATCAAAGGTGCCGCCACCCAGATCATAGACCAGGATCTTCTGGGGAGCTTCGTTGTCCAGGCCATAGGCCACCGCGGCGGCGGTGGGCTCGTTGATGATGCGCAGAACATTCAGGCCCGCAATGCGGCCCGCGTCCTGAGTGGCCTTGCGCTGGCTGTCGTCAAAATAGGCAGGCACGGTGATGACGGCCTCGGTCACCGGTTCGCCCAGGTAGCTCTCGGCATCGCGGCGGATCTTGGTCAGGATCATGGCGCTGATCTCCTGCGGGGTCAGGTCTCTGCCATCGATATGCACCCGGTGATCAGAACCCATGTACCGCTTGATGCTGGACACCGTGCGGCCTGAGTTTGTGGCGATCTGGCGCTTTGCCGCGCCGCCCACCAGACGCTCGCCATCCTTGGTAAAGGCCACCACGCTGGGGGTGGTGCGCTCGCCCTCGGCGTTGGTGATGACCACAGGCTTGCCGCCCTCCACCACCGCCACGCAGGAGTTGGTGGTGCCAAGGTCGATTCCGATCACTTTGCTCATAGTGCTTGTCCTCTTTTCTTCGGCGCAGAATATTTCCTTGAATATCTTACCGGTTTCCTATGACGATTTCTTAGAACAAATGTAAAGAAACTGTGTTTCAGGCGTTTTTATCGTCGGCCAGCAGCTGATCGGTCAGCAGTTCAGCCTCCCGCAGCCAGGCTGCAGCATCCGTTTCGCCCTCGGCCTGCAGGATCCGAAAGCCCTGCACGGCCTCCGCCACCTGCAGCAGCGCCTTTTTGCGGGAGAGGTACTGGGTCTCGTACTGGGCAAGGCGCAGGCAGACCTGCGGGGTGTAGGCGATGTCCGGCACCTCCCGGGCAGCGCTCTGGGCGCGGCGGTAGTATTGCAGGGTCTCCGCCATCTCCCCGCCCGATGCGGCACAGTCATCCCCCAGGGCGATCATGGCCTGCACCTCCCCGGCCTGCGCGGCCTTTTTCCACATCCGCCGGGCCTGGGTCTTATTCTTCCGGGTACCCCGGCCATAATACAGGCAGTCCCCCAGGGCAGAAAGCGCCTCTGCGCTGCCCGCCTCGGCGGCGGCAGTGTAGCGTGCCGCCGCTTCTTGCCAATCCCCGGCCCGGGCGGCGGCGTGCCCGGCTTCCAGCTCCTGAGCGCCGGGGTTGTCGCTTCCCCGCTCCGATTTCAGCAGCCCGCTGAGCAGGGAGACATCCAGCGTGGCAGAGCTTGTCCACGGGTCCAGCACCACACCATCGATGCCGTCCGTTTCCAGTGCATACTCCATGGCGCTGCGCAGGCTGCGCTCCACCATGGGGCGGGTTGCGCTGGCCTTTTCCGCCTCGGCGTTCTTTACCGAGGTGAACAGCGGCAGATAGTGCCGCTCTTTCCGGGCGTGGAGCAGCCAGGGCGGCAGGCCCTCGGCCCGATCCTCCGGGATGGGCAGGTGTGCCCAGGGGGCGGCCCCGCTCTGGGGGTCCACCGCCGCATCCAGCGGCACCAGTACCTTGGTCTGCAATTCCAGCGCATAGTTCAGGGCGTTCATCAGGCTCCAGAAATGTTCCTCGTTCTGCTCCCGGTACAGCCGCGCCACGGCCTCCTCCACAAATGGGCAGCCTGTGCCCACCGGCCCGTACTGCGGCGCAGTCCGCTTTTTTCCGCTGCCCACCGGCCGGAAGCGCCGACCGCCCATGTTGTATGCCATTTATCTCACCCTTCTTTTTCATCAATAGGATAAGTATAGCAGGAATCCGCAAATTTCACAATATTTTCCCGCAGGCAGCCGAACGCAAAAACAGCAGGCGGCTGCACATGGCCGTCTGCTGTTCGGTTCACTCTTCTGCCGGTTTTGCCGCATCGTCCAGATAGTCCTCGATGCTGCCGATGCTGTACCGGTTCTCGTTGGCTTCCACGCTCCGTGCACTGGCATCGTAGCAGGCTTCCAGAATGGGCATCACTGGCTGCTGGCCCTCCGGGTCGGTCAGATGTCCGATGGCCCGGGCCTCATAGTAGTTGTCGATGATCTGGTTCACGATCCGTTTGCGGTCACGGAGCGGAGTCTGCAGGTTGGCCAGCTGCTCCTGCCGGATGCCGCAGCTGTTGCTGCCGTGGTCACCGAACAGGATGTAATACTCCTGCTCGATCTCCAGCGGTGCAGCCTGATGCAGGTAATAATCCGCCAGTACCCGCCGCTTTTTCTCCGTGCTGAAGCCCTTGATATCCTCCATGCCGCGCGGAAAGAGTTCCGGATGCCGGATCCACATTTCATAGGGCCCCACCGGCAGGTGCAGAGTATCGAATACATCCAGATAATCCTCCAGCGCAATGCGGATCTCGCCCCGCTCCCATTTCTGAATGGTGCGCTTGTCCCGCCCCAGCATATCCGCAAGCTCCTGCTGGGATCTGCCCGCCACGTTCCGGGCAAAGGCAATGGCTTCCCCGATTCGGTTCCGGTAGTTGGTCATATTCTTTCCCTCCTGACACACACTTGTCCACCAGGCATTCCAACGTCTGGCGACATAAAATACTTTCCTCTGGATAAAAGGATAATGGTTTGTCCCGCCTTCTGTCAAGAGTTGCAAATTCAATCACTTCACGTCAAATTTTTGTTAAATGTGTCAAACAGGCCGGACAGCCGCCTTTTTTGCAGAGATTTCGCCGCTCTGTGGGGCATCCGCCCCCTGTCTTAAACAACGTTCGGGCCATTTTGTCCTTTTTCACCTGCCGGAGGCGGCCGGATGTGTCAGGTACACCACACCATGCAACGCAAAATATTTTTTGCAAAAAATTCCTCTTCGGCAAGTTTTTCCCAGCGCATCCGTTTCCATACACGCAAAAACCGCCCATAGCTGTCAAAAACAGCCATGGGCGGGTGCTTTTTTTATGCCAGTTTATTCAGCCTTACGGCAACGTAGGGGTCAGGGAGCTTGAGCTCGTCAGCAAGGTCGGCTTCAGATTCGTACTTCTCCGCCGCCATGCCCACCACAACGCTGCACACGTCAAAGCGTCCGGCGGGCGAAAGGGCCGTGACCTTGGCTTCTCCATCGGCAATGGCGGTCACCACGCCATCCGCATCCACGGTAACGACACCGGGGTTGCTGCTGACCCATGTAATGGGCACGCTGCCGCCGCCCTCCACCGCAACGGTGGCCGTCAGACGTTCCTGGGTGCCTACGGTGCGGAGCAGCAGGTCACTCTTGTTCAGGGTCACCTTGCCGATATCCGAAGTCACCGTGACGCTGCACCGCAAAGCCTGGCCGTTGGAGACCATTGCCGTGATGGTGGTGGTGCCCGCTGCCTGAGCTGTGACAAGGCCCTTGTCGCTGACTGTGGCAACCTCAGGGTTGCTGCTCATCCACTGGTAGACATAGAGGAAGGAGTGGTCGCTGTTGGTCAGCTGGAGCTGGTGGACGGGGTGCAGGTCATTGTACTGCAGCACAAGACTCAGGCTGGTGGTATCCAGCGTGGGCTTTTTTCTGGCTGTTTCTTCATTTTTGCGGGTCACGGTCACCTTGCAGGCGGCACGTTCGCCGTGGTCGGAGATGGCGGTGATGATGGCAGTGCCTGCATTGCGGCCCGTCACCTTGCCGTCGCCATCCACCGTAGCAACATTGGAGTTGCTGCTCATCCAGACGATGAAGTAATAATCGCTCTGTCCGCTGGTGTACAGGTAGCCCTTGGGGCGGGGGTCATCATCGGTGATCTCCAGCTCCATCTCGGTCAGCTCCAGTTCCAGCTTGGAACCGGTTCCGGTCAGGCCTGTCAGCACACCGGGCGCGGCCTGCGCGGGCAAAGGGGCAGCCAGCAGGGCCCCGCTCAGAGCCAGCAGGGCCAGAAGCCGCCCCGCGGTTTGGAATTTCCATTTCATTGGGTCGAACTTCCCTCCTTGTTTCATCCCATGGGATCAAAGGAATGCCGCACACATGGAAAAATTTCGCGTCCATGATTTTTCTCACTATTGATTTATTTTACACGTCCGGCCAATGTGGGTCAAGTTTTTCGCCCAAAGTGCTGTGCTTTCGCACCCGATTTCGTGGACTATACCAGTTTTTCCGGAAAATTTTGTGCAAAAAGAACGCCGCAGTCCCGGCGTGGGAGCTGCGGCGTTCCGGACAGGATCAATAATTGTGCTTTTTCAGCTCAAAGTAGCTCTGGGGATGTGCGCAGACCGGGCACTTAAGGGGAGCCGACTTGCCGATATAGGTGTAGCCGCAGTTCCGGCACTGCCAGACCTGCTGCTCTTCCCGGGCAAAAACCTTGTTGTTCTTCAGATTCTCGGCCAGCTCACGGTAGCGCTCCTCGTGCTCTTTCTCGATCTGCGCCACCATGGTGAACAGGGCAGCCAGCTGGGTAAAGCCCTCTTCCTTGGCCTCTGCGGCCATCCGGGGGTACATCTCGGTCCACTCGTCGTGCTCGCCGCCGGCTGCCATTTCCAGGCAGGTCATGGTATCGGGGATGGAGCCGCCGTTCAGGGCCTTGAACCACATCTTGGCGTGCTCCTTCTCGTTGGCAGCCGTCTCCTCAAAGATCGCTGCCAGCTGCTCATAGCCCTCCTTCTTGGCCACGCTGGCGAAGAAGGTATACTTGTTGCGGGCCTGGCTCTCGCCTGCAAATGCTTCCCACAGGTTTTTCTCGGTCTTGGTGCCCTTGAGTTCCATAATCCATGCTCTCCTTTATTGTTGTGTGTATGTGCTCGCCTCCGGCTGCAACCGGGGCGTTCCTTCTGAGAGTATTATAACAGAATTCGAGCTCGAAATCAAGAATAGTTCCTATTTATTTTGAGAATCATTTTCAATTAGTGCTGCTTCAGCGCGCAGACAGCCAGGCTGAGGGCGCTCCACGCAGCCTGATACATCAGCACAGCGGCAACGGACAGGGTGCCGATGCTGCCCGCATAGGTCAGCAGCACACCGATGGCCACCGAGAACCAGACCGACACCAGCTGCACCGTGGTGGCAGCCGTCTCGGCGTTCTGGGCCTGCTCGGCAGCGCGGAGACCGCCGATGAGGCTGACGAAGCCCTCATCGTGCAGCATACAGCAGCGGGCGGCGTTCTCCGGCTGCGCCGGGGCAGCGTTCAGGGCGTCGCACTGGTCCTGTTCCAGCAGGGTGATCATGCCCTCCGGCAGATGGTAGGCGTCGGTGATGTGCCTGGCGGTCAGGCTGGGGTCTTTGCAGGTGACCAGAAGGCGGATGTTCTCCTTCTGCAGCACTTCCAGCCCGCGGGCCGCATTCCGCCCGCCTGTGGAGCGCAGCACGAACATGGCGTGGAGATTGCCCGAAACCGCCAGATACAAGATCTGCAAGGTCCCATGCTGGGAGTGCTCTTCCTCGTACTCCGTTTCGGGCACGGGGACGCCCTCCTTTTCCATATAGGCGCGGTTGCCGATCAGGACACGGTTGTTATCGCACCAGGCCGCAAAGCCGAGACCGTAGTGGGTCTCCAGATCCTTGACGGGGTAGAGGATGTCGGTGCGGTCCTCAATGATCTGGCGGAACAGGCCGCGCAGAGTCTCGCAGCTCTGGTTCAGGATGCTGGCCGCATAGAGGATGGCGCGGTCGATGCGGCCCCCCTTGAAGATGCGGATGTCCTCCAGATTCACGCTGTCCGCAGTGAAAAGCTCGTCGGCGTCCACCTGCACGGTGTCCACGCCGCCCAGTTCTTCGATCGCGGCCCAGCCGGGAATGACCGCACCGGCAGCGGCGGCGCTCTTTTGCAGCCGCAGGGTGGCCAGACCGGCCACCAACGTGGAGGAGAGCGGAGCGCCCATGCAGAGCATGGCGGTCATGGCCGCAGCCATGCCGTTGAGCCCGCCGCCGAACAGCAGGAACGCCAGACCGCTGAGCACCGCAGCCCCCAGCAGGATGTACGACGTCTTGCGGGCGCGGTGCTCACTGGCGCGCTCGCCAAAGCTCTGTTCCAGCAGGGCGTCGTCCCACTGGACCGGGCGGCTGAGCAGGACCCAGGGGTCCTTTTCGTCCAGACTGCGGGCAAGCATCCGGATCAGGTCTTTGTCCCTGACCCGGAACGCCCCCTGCAGCCCGGCCGGGTCTTTGGTGGCCAGGTCGTAGCCGTTTTTCACAGCGGCCAGCTGCACCCGGCTGCCCAGCAGGGCCATGAACAGCCCCAGCGCCGCGATGCCGGACAGCAGCGTCCAGCTGGACGTCTGGTAGCTCCTGGCGTTGAGCAGGGCGATGGCGGCTTCCAGCGCCGCACCGCAGGCGGCCAGCGCGGGCATGGTGTCTGCACTGGGGCGGCGGTCTTTTTTCAGGCCGCTCAGACCGTCCCGCAGGACGGGGTAGGCCACGGCCAGCGCCGCAGCCAGCACCAGCAGGTTGGCGGCGTAGAATGCCGCCGGAGCGACGACCGGGTCCAGCGAGGCAATGGGTGCCAGCAGGCCCGCCGCCGTCAGCCCGAAGTGGAGCAGCACCACAGCCAGGATGCCGCTGAGCACACAGCGCAGCGTGAGTTCTGCGCTCATCTTATGCAGCTTCTCGTCCACGGTTTCGGAGGTAGACTCTTCGGCAGGCTCTGCGGCAGCTTCCTCTGCCGGGGCCGCAGGCGTCTCGGCTGCGGATGCCTCGCCGGGCGCGGCTTTTGCAGCCGCTTCCGCAGGCTGGGCAGCTTCGGCGGGTGCAGCATCCGGTGCGGAGACCGGTGCTTCCGGTTCCTCCTCAAGGCCCACCAACGGGATGCTCATGCTGTCGTCCATGCTGGGCGGTGCCTCCCGCGTGGGGGCCGCAGGCGCGGCTTCATCGTCGCCCTCTCCAAAGAAGCGGAAGGGCTGGGTCGGCTCCGGTCGGGCCTCTTCCGGCTCCGGCCTGCGGGTCCGGTCCTCGGCGAAGACCATCTTCGGCAGGGCCGCGCAGGCCTTTTCCTCGGCCTCCAATGCGGCGGTCTCGACGCCCAGCACCTCCTGCGGGGCGGACGTGTCCGCTTCGGGCCGGGCCGGTTTCGGAGCCGGGAAGAGCAGGGCCTTGAGTTCCTGCATCTCGGCATGTTCCTTCTGCTCCTGCGGGGTCAGCGGGCCGCGCACATAGTTCTTCTCATATTTCGGCTGCTGCGGCTGCGGAGCGGGCTGCTTTTCGGCAGCCGGCTTCCGCTCGGCCGGGGCGGCCGGGGCAGGCTGCACCGGCGGTTCCGGCTCCTCTGCCACAAAGAAGTCTGCGGCCAGCTCCAGATCGGCCTTCGGCTCCGCGGCCTCGTCCTCCCCGCCCAGCCGGATCTCACCCGTCGGCGGAAGTTCCTGCGGCATGGCAGGCTTTTCGGGGGCAGGCTCTGCCTCCTCCTTGGCGCGGCCCAGGATGCGGCCCAGGATGCTGCTCTGGGTCTTCTGCTTTGCAGGCTCCTGCTTTTCGTCGTCCCGGTGCTTCATCTCATCGGGCACCTGCGCCACACTGGTGCTGAAAAAGGTGCGGAATTTTTCTTCCTTGGCTGCGAGGTCCTCCGGGTTCGTTTTTTCAAAGCCGTTTTTACGGGCATCATTCTTCGCCATTCGTTGTACCTCCCTGCTCAATCTCTGCGGAGCAGTCCGCGTTTATTCGCCTGCGCGCTGGCTCTGGATCTCATACAAAATGATGCCAGCCGCCACCGAGACGTTGAAGCTGTCCACGCCGGTGCCCTGTGCGGCCATATCCAGCCGCACCACGCCGTCGCAGAGCTTTTTCACCA
>ENA-OVGB01002901-OVGB01002901.1-human-gut-metagenome-genome-assembly--contig:-NODE-2901-length-11273-cov-3.415850_pt1 | contig 11273 bp, 10 predicted proteins | sample MGYA00237767_ERZ505413 | MGnify/ENA primary metagenome ERZ505413 (study PRJEB26158, sample SAMN06016410) | human gut metagenome | biome: human gut; feature: ankylosing spondylitis patient; material...
ACGGCCTCACCGTGTCCCCCTGGGCCATCTACGGCTCCAAGGGCGATGCCGAAGGCTTCGAACCCTCCAACCTCACCGCCCAGGGCAACATCAGCGGCGCCGGTCGCGCCAACATCATGATCTTCGGCGCCGGCATGGAATGGAAGCCCTTCGATCCCGTCACCCTCGCTCTCGACGTGGCCTACGGCCGCTCCCACTATTCCGACTCCCATGATCAGGAAGGCTGGTACGCCGTGGGCAAGGCCGCCTATGCCCTCGACTTCGCCGAACCCGCCATCATGGGCTGGTATGCCTCCGGCGACAAGAAGGGCCGTCCCGAGAATTCCGGTCAGATCCCGATCATCTACGGCGACTTCAACGGCACCAGCACCTACTTCGACAACACCTTCGGCCCCATCGGCGGTCATCGCTGCAGCTTCGGCGGCACCTGGGGCGTGAGCGCGCAGTTGAACGGCATGTCCTTCATCAGCGACCTCTCTCATGACTTCAGCGTCACCTACATCGGCGGCACCAACAGCAAGTACAACGGCGGCTACGGCAACGGTTACAACTACCTCACCGTCGACGACTCCGCCCTGCTTTCCACCTATCAGATCTACAAGAATCTGACCGCCGCTCTGGAACTCGCCTACATCATCGAAGACTTCGATACCTCGGCCTCTCACGACCGCGGCAACCAGAAGTTTGACGACGACTGGCGTGCTGCTCTGCACTTTGAATACAAGTTCTAATTCCCCGCGGCACGGCATCCCGGCCGTCTGAACATGAAACGCGCGATGGTTTTCCGTCGCGCGTTTTTTTGTGGGAAAAGCCCGGGAAAAGGGGCGGGAAAAGCGGGCGTTTCCGACACTGCGTGCAGGCGGGAGCATGTCCGGCCTTGCCCCGAAGCGGCTCACGGCAACGATGCGGCGTGCAGGCGGGGGGGGCTCCCGTCTTTTTTGGGGGATGTTGTTTTTGCGGGCGAGCCCGACGGACAGGGGGAGCCGTGCAGGATGGGGGCGCGTCCCTGCGCGGGGGAGGATTTTTTTTGAGGGGAGCCGGGACAGACGGGGAGAGTCGTACTGGACGGGAGAGCGGGAGGCCTGCCGGGGAGGCGGATGTGCCGGGCGGACCGGGATCCCGGGAAGGGGAGGTCGGAGCCTTCGCGGCGGACCGGTGTCATCGGGCGGGGCGGCGCAGAAGCGCGTCATGCCGGACGGGCATTTTCTGATGTGGGGACGGGCGCTCCGCGGAAGGAGCATCGGACGGAAGTCAGGAAGCGTGGCGTGGACGCGCCGGGCGACAGCCCGGAGGAAACAGCCCGGAAGAAGCGCCGGACCCGGGAAGAGCGCCGGGAGCGAAGAGGGGAGAAGTTCCCGGCCGGGGCAGCGTCAGGCACGGAGCCGTGCGGGGATGAGAAGGCGCGGAGCCTGTTTTCCCCCGCAGGGCGTCATGGTATCGGCAGGAGGAAACGTGCATCCCTGGGGGGGCGAAAGAAGGGCGTCGGGGCCGCGAGACGGGGCTGTCCCCGCCGTCCGAGTGCCGTCAGCGACAGGGAAGGGCGTCGGGGACCGTGACAAGGGGCCCGGCGCAGCGATGGGCGAGGAGAGGGGGACAAAGCGCATGTTCCCCGCAGGGCGTCTCGCCGTCGGCGGAGTTTCGTGCGTCCTTCGTAGCCCGCGCGGGGCGAAGCCTGTTTCCCCCGCAGGCGTTTCGCCGTCGGGGGGGGGCGTGCGCTTCGTGTCCGGGCGTCCCCCCCCCGGCGCTGCTCAAACGAAGGGGCAAGCCTCCGTCCATCTCCGACGCGGGGTGGACTTTCCGCGCGCCGGGGCCGTTGATCGTGGACGCCTCCGTCCCACATCCGTCCCCGCGCGGGCAGTCGGGGCGCGCACCTCCGTCCCCACCTCCTGACGCGGGGCGCGCTCGGCCGGAATGGACATGTCTTCGGTCTCGTCTTCGTCTCCCTCCCCCGGCGCGGGGCGGACCGTGCCTGCGGAGATTTCGCCTCTCGCCCGCCGCAATCTTCGTCCCCCCCTCCAGACTCAGGGCGGACCGTTCTCCCCCGTGCCTTCTCCCTCTTTCCCCCTCGTCCGTCCTTTGTCGGGACGGACGTACAACGTTTTAAATAAAAATGAAATTCTTTTTCAATTAACTTGACAGACGTATTATTTTGGGAGAGTTTGGCCCTGCGTATGGACACTTCGCAACGGGTGAGAGCGCGGGCAAAGGCTGAGGGGCCGGAGAACGTTCCTGCGATGTGGCGCTGAAATGACCGCAGCGGCGGTCAAACATTCGGGAAATCGACGAATGAAAAAGCTTGTCACTCTTCTTTTTGCGGCCGCCATGGTCACGGCCGCTTCCGGCCCCGCTTCCGCCGTCGACGTGAAAATGGACGGCGAATATCTCTTTCAGTTCCAGTCCGGCTCCGAGGGTTTCCGCGGGAAGAACACGGACTATGCCGTCCAGCGTCTGCGCACGGGCATGACGTTCAGCGCGAGCGAGAGCCTTTCGGGTTATTTCCAGCTTCAGGTCGGGGAATACGACTGGGGTTCCGACACCACGGGCCGCAATGAGGAAGTCTTCATGCGTCAGGCCTACGTCGACTGGATCGTGCCGAATACCGACGTCAGGGTGCGCATGGGCCGTCATGCCTTCGATCTGCCTTCCTACGCCAGCGTTTCTCCCATGATCGCCGACCTCGTGGCCGACGGCGTGGTGGTTTCCGTGCCCTTTGCCGAGCGCTATAATCTGACGGGCTTCTGGACGCGCATCTCCCGCGGGGCGAACCGCTCGGGAGACAGGGCCGACATCCATGCGCCCAAGTACGATCTTTTCGGACTCGTGGGCAACGCCTCCTTTGAGACGTTCACCGTGTCGCCCTGGGCTCTGTACGGGACCAGAGGCGACTTCAGGCACGAGAACGGCGAGCGCTATAATCCCGACATCGTGAGCGAGCAGGGCAACATGACCGGCACCGGCCGCGCCGATGTCATGATCTTCGGCACGGGTCTGGAATGGAAGCCCTTCGATCCCGTCACCCTTGCGCTCGACGCCGCCTACGGCCGCGCCGACTATTCCGCCTCGCGGGATCAGGAAGGCTGGTATGCCGTGGGCAAGGCGTCCTATGCCATGAGCTTCGGCGAACCCGCGCTGCTTGCCTGGTATTCCTCCGGCGACAAAAGCGGCCGGGCCATGCATTCCGGTCAGATACCCATCGTCTACGGCGACTTCGACGGCACGAGCACCTATTTCAATGCCGCCTGGGGCATACTGGGCGGACATCGCAGCTCCTTCGGCGGCACCTGGGGCGTGAGCGCGCAGCTCGGCGGGGTCTCCTTCCTGGACGGCCTCTCCCACGACTTCAGCGTGACCTACTTTGCGGGCACCAACAGCCGGAACAACGGCGGCTACGGCGAGGGCTACGACTACCTCACCACCGACGATTCCGCCGTGGAACTCAACATGCTCTCCACGTACGAGATCTACAGGAACCTGACCGCGGCTCTTGAACTTGCGTACATCTTCGAGGACTTCGACACGTCCGCCGTTCACGGCCGTTCCGGCTCGTCCTTCGACAACGACTGGCGCGCCGCGCTGCACTTCCGCTACAGCTTCTAGTCTTCCCTCGTGAGTCTTACGCGCGGGGCCGCGCCATGCGGTCCCGCGTCTTTGCGTCGTTTCCCCCGTCCGTTTTCCCGTCCGTTCCCCCGGAAAAACGATCCCGGAACCGTTGCGTCCTTGAGAGGAACATTCTATACCACCTGTGGCGCGCGCTCCCGGGAGGGACGGCCGTTTGCAGGCGGTGCGCCCATGATTTCCCGTTCCTGCGGAAAAAAAGGATGCAGAATATGACCAGGGTACTCAATTCCGTTAAACTTGTTCCTGTGCTGTTCGTGCTCGACGTGGCCGTGATGTACGCGTCGATGACCATAGGAGGTCTTTCCCTGAACGCGCAGAACCTGCTCTTTCCCTTCACCTACTATCTGCCGGTGTTCATGGGACTGAGCATCCTCTACTTTGCGGTGCGCAACTTTTACACCGAGCTCAACTATTTCTTCTTCGTCAACGTGTTCCACTTCGTGGTGCTGAGCAAGGAACTGCCGAGCCTGCTCACTCTCATCACCGTGTAGCGCTGCGGCACTGTCGGCGCAAAAGGCGCGGGACCGGTTCGAAGGAAGCTTTTCCCGGACCGCTCCCGCGTTTTTTTATCCGGCCGTCCGAAGAGCCTTCCCCGGGATGGCTGAATCCGGACCCCGGCGGCGTTTAAAAGAAGAGGCCCGTTTCTCTGCAGGGGGAGGGATGGAGAAACGGGCCGTTTCCGGCAGAGCCGGGGCGTCGCTATCGGTCCTGCTGTCTCTTGTGCAGGAGGAGGCTGAAGACAAAGGGCCGCGCGGCGATGAGGGCTTCAAAGGTGGGTATCATGGAGACCACGGAGGCCACGAGCATGACGGCGATGCCGACCCACATGTTCCACGGGATGCTTTCCCCGAGAACGATCATGGCCAGTATGGGAGCGAGAACGGGCTTGAAGAAGAACACGAGCGAACCCTGCATGGCGGAGGTGGCTTCCATGCCCATGAAGTAGCAGGCGTAGCCGCCCGCCGTGACGAACACGCAGATGTACAGCACGTTGAGGATGTTGCCCGAAGTGTAGCCCGTGAAGAAGGGCATGTTGGCGAACATGCCCATGCCTGCGGCCTCAAGGGCGGACGCGACGGGACCGATGTGGCTTATGAGCATGAGCACGATCATTTCCGCACTGGCGGCAAGACAGCTGAAGCAGGTGACGGCCACGCCGGAATACTGCGCGCACTGCTTTTTGCCGAGCACGGCGTACAGGGCAAACGTGGCCGCGGAAAGCAGCACGAGCACGATGCCCACCGGATCGACGCTGATGTGCAGAGGATCAATGATGATGACGGCCGCCACGACTTCCAAGACCAGAGCCGCGACGTGCTGAGGACGGATGTCGGCATGCAGGATGAGATAGGCAAAGCCCAGAACCAGCACGGGATTGCAGCTGAAAAGCACGCTCACCACCGACGCCGGAGCGTACAGGATGGAGACCTGATAGAGCATCATGCTCACCACGAGACCCACGAAGCCGAGCCATGCGAAGCCCTTCCAGGAGCCGAGCGTGACTCTCGCGCCGTGCTGCCTCACCCCGCGCAGCGCAAACGGAATGAGCAGAAGACCGCCTATGAGAAAGCGGGTGCAGGTGAGCTGCATGGGATTGAAGTCGTTTGCCACGGTCTTGAGCGCGACTTCCATGGAGCTGAAAAAGATGGTGGCCAGAAAAATGAATATATATCCGCGATTCATGATGTAGGGTTCCTGCCTGAAGGCATTTTCGGAGCGCGCGTTGACATCCCTGCGTGTCCCGGATTCCTCTTGCCTATAGCAGGGGGGAGTGATACGGTAAAATGCTCATTTGATATGGCAGTCATATTAAAAAAATATGACAGGAGATGCGCGTGGAGCTGAACTGGGAACTTTGCCGGGTGTTTTATCACGTGGCGCGCTGCCGGAATTTCAGTCGTGCGGCGGCCATGCTGTTCACGAGTCAGCCTGCGGTGTCGCGATCCATGGCGGCGCTGGAGCGGGAACTCGGATGCCGTCTTTTCATACGCAACCGGCGGGGCGTGGAGCTCACGCCCGAAGGAAGGATGTTCTACGCGCATGTGGAAGCGGGCTGCGAACAGTTCCGGCGGGGACGCGAGGAACTCGAGCAGGCCGTGGGGCTTCAGTCGGGCAGCATTGCCGTGGGAGCCAGCGAAACGGCGCTGCGCGTCTGGGTGCTGCCGAGACTCGAGCGCTTTCACGCCCTCTACCCCGGCGTGAAGATGCGCCTCTACGGCGGAACCTCGCGCCAGGCCGTGGAAGAACTCAAGTCCGGAGCCATAGATTTCGCCGTGGCCGCCGTGTCGGGCGAAGACTTCCACGCCCTCAAGGAAACGCGCCTGTGCGCCTTCAGCGACGTGTTCATAGCTTCCCCGGCCTTCGAGGAACTCAGAAACGTCCCCCTCTCCCTTGCCGATGTCATGAGCCGCCCCGTCATCTGCCATAAGCGCGGCTCCCTCACCTTCGACTTCCTCGAAAACCTCTGCAAAAAAAACGGCCTCGAATTCGACCCCGCCATGGAACCCGATACCTCCGAACTCGTCCTTGAACTCGTCAGACACGGCTTCGGCATAGGCTTCCTCCCTGAACTCGCCGCCCAAAAAGCCCTCGCCGCCGGCGACGTCTTCGCCCTCAACATCTCCGACCCCATCCCGGAACGCTCCATAGGCGAGAATATCTACGTTGGGCGCTATCCCACCAAGAAATACGGACCCGTCACCGTCATCGACCACGACAAGATGTACGAGGATGCGGCCAAGGTCCTGAAGGAAGTCCATCTGAATTATGATCCGCACGCAAAGCTCGGAACCTTGAGCGTTTCCCAGATGCAGCTGGTTGAGATCGCCAAGGCGGTCTCCGCAGACTGCAAGGTGCTGATCCTCGACGAGCCGACCTCCTCGCTGACGGCAGCTGAGGTCGAGGCACTGTTCACCATCGTGAACGAGCTGCGCGCCAAGGGCGTTTCCATCGTCTACATCAGCCACAAGATGGACGAAATTCTTCGCATCAGCGACGAAGTCACGATCATGCGTGACGGCCAGTACATCGGCACCTGGGAGGCCAAGGAACTGACCACCGATATGATCATCACCAAGATGGTCGGACGTGAGCTGTCGAACCTCTACCCGCCGCGCTCGAATACGCCCGGTGAGGTCGTGTTTGAGGTCAAGGACTTCACGTCCATCAACCCCAAGAGCTTCCGTCACGTCAACTTCAACGTCCGCAAGGGCGAGATCCTCGGCGTTGCGGGTCTGGTCGGTGCCCAGCGCACCGAGCTGATGGAGGGTCTGTTCGGTCTGCGCTGCCACACGTCGGGCACCATCACCTATAAGGGCAAGGAACTGACCATCAACCAGCCGCAGGACGCCATCAAAAACGGTATCGCCATGCTGACAGAGGACCGCCGCGCCACCGGTATTCTGGGTGTGCTTTCCATTGCGGATAACGTCTCCATTGCATCGCTGAACAAGTATCTGATCGGCGGCATCATGCTGGACGACAACAAAATCGAAAAGCTCGTGCAGGATAATGTCGCCAAGCTGTCCATCAAGACGCCGTCCTCCAAAACGCAGATTCAATCGCTGTCCGGCGGTAACCAGCAGAAGGTGCTGATTGCCCGCTGGCTGGCCAACGACCCCGATGTTTTCATCATGGACGAGCCGACCCGCGGCATCGACGTCGGTGCAAAGTATGAAATTTACTGCATCATCGCCGAGATGGCCAAACAGGGCAAGAGCATCATCATGATCTCCTCCGAAATGAGCGAGCTGATCGGCATGTCTGACCGCATCATGGTCATGTGCGATGGCCGCTGCACCGGCTTTATCGACGGTGATAAGGCGAACCAGGAGAACATCATGACGCTGGCTACCCAGTTTGAATAAGGAGGAATCCGAAAATGGAGAAAAAATTCGACTTAAAAAAATTCCTGTCCAATAACGCGATCATTATTCTGATCATTTTGCTGGCCCTCTTCGTCGGCTGCACGACCCAGAACTTCTTTACCGAGACAAACGGCAAAAACCTGCTGCTGAACGTCGCCCCGCGTTTCATCATCGCCTGCGGCGTTTCGGGATGCCTGATTACCAAGGGCACTGACCTGTCCGCCGGCCGCCAGGTCGGCCTGGCCGCCTGCTTCTCCGCCATGCTGCTGCAGAGTGTTGACTACTCTGCCCGCATGCTGCCCTGGCTGCCCGATATTCCGTGGCCCGTGGCCCTGCTGATCGTTATGGCAATCATGGCCTGCTTTGGTGCCATCAACGGCTGCATTATCGCATTCCTGAAGGTTCCTCCTTTCATCGCTACGCTGGGCATGCAGACCATCGTTTACGGCCTGTGCTCCGTCATCACCAACAACCAGCCCATGGGCGGTTACAAGCAGAGCTACCTGACCGTTGCCAGCGGCACGCTGGGCCCCATCCCGTTCCTGGCCATCTTTGCGCTGATCGTCGGCATCTTCTTCTGGTTCCTGTACAATAAGACCCGTCACGGCAAGTACATGTACGCCATCGGCGGCAACGAGAACGCCGCTCAGGTTGCCGGTGTCAACGTCACCGCGTCCCTGATCCGCATCTACATCCTGGCCTCCTGCATGTATGCTCTCGGCGGCTTCCTCGTCGGCGCAAAGGCCGGCGGTGCTTCCACCAACACCGGCAACGGCTATGAGCTGGAAGCTATCGCAGCCTGCACCATCGGCGGCGTTTCCACCAACGGCGGCGTCGGCAAGGTCTCCGGCGTTCTGGTCGGCGTTCTGGTCTTTGAAGTCCTGAAGATTTGCCTGCAGTTCCTCGGCGTCGACCCCGCTTACACCTACATTGCACAGGGCCTTGTCATCGTCATCGCCGTTGCCCTTGACCTGCGCAAGTACCTGGCCAAGAAGTAATATGGAAGAAGAAAAAACCACCTCTGAAACGCAAAAGTCTGATTCCCGCCCGGATCACAGCCAACTGAACGCCTTTGAGAATTTCTATGAGAAGTTCCGCAAAGTGCCGCTGAAATACATTGACATCTTCATCGGCGTCTGCGTAGCCGCTCTGGTCATCGTAGTGCTGGTCGGCATCCTCAAGAGTAAGGGGATACTGTAAAAAAAGAAGCACCGTTCACGGAGAAAAATCTCTGTGAACGGTGTTTTTTTTGTGCTTTAGCAGAGCTGTAGGGGCCGCACATGTGCGGCCCGCAACCTTGCATTTACAGCGCGGCTGCCTTCTAGCCGAGAGACGGATATGGAATTTGCCCCTATTATTTTTTGATCACCTTTTTCTTCTTCCTGACTGTGTCCACCGATTCCAACATTTACTCCTGCTGAAATCTTCGTCGCTGCGATCTGAATGATGTTGTCACGGAATCTTTCACATTCACGTGTTGAGATCGTAATGCTTGCAAATGGCATAAAGATTCGATATGCACAAATGATCTGTAGAAGCTGTGGTTCATGAACATCTTTTGGATTGATCTTATCGTTATTAATGATCGGACGTAATCTAGGACATGAAAATGCGATTTCTGCATGTGGATATTTTTTCTGTAAAAGATATGCATGCATTCCTGTTGCCAGTGCATCTTTTCTAAAATCATCCAATCCTAAGAGAGCAGCAAATCCGACACCTCTCATTCCACCCATGATCGCACGTTCCTGAGCATTGAGACGGTATGGGAAGATTCTCTTTCTTCCACCCAAATGCAGTGTCTTATATTTGTCTGAATTATATGTTTCCTGGAAGACTGTAACAAAATCTGCCCCACATTCATGCAGATATGCATAATCTTTAGAATCCATTGGATATACTTCAAGACCGATCAGTTTAAAATATTTCTTCGCGATCTTACATGCTTCTCCGATATATTTTACATCAGATTTCGCTCTGCTCTCTCCTGTAAGAATCAGGATTTCCTGCAGTCCTGTCTTTGCAATTGCAGCCATTTCCTTATCAATCTCTTCTGCGTTCAGCTTCGCTCTGCGGATCTTATTATGGCAGTTAAATCCGCAGTAAATACAGTAATTTTCACAGTAATTTGCAATATAAATAGGGGTAAACATATACACACTGTTCCCAAAATGTTTCCTGGTTTCTTTCTTCGCTGCCTGCGCAATTTCCTCCAGAAGAGGCAATGCAGCCGGAGACAGCAGTGCCTGAAAATCCTCTGGTGTACGGTTATCATGAGCAAGCGCCCTGCGTACATCTGCCTCTGTATATTTATCATAATCATAAGCATTCATGGCAGAAATAACCTGATCCATCACGTCTGATTCTTCCAGTACTTCCATTCCCGGAAGATATTTCATATGATCGATCCTGTTCTTTTTCATATCTTCCAGAATTACTTCATTGACAATACTTTCGTTGAAATGTTCCCCATGTTCCATATTTTTTTCTGTTGTTTCCATTGATGTTTTCTCCTTTATTACCATTTGGCAACCTTCGTTTTCCTATAATTAATAACTACTCCGCAGTTATAGCAATCCTCTAAAATAATGCATCTTAATCCAGCCCATCAGAGTGTGAAATCCTGCGTCAGATATCTTTGCCGTGCGTCAGCACGCCTGCAGATATCTTCCTTGTCTTTCGCACGCTGCTGAACTGTCTTAAATGCATTATTTACGAGGATTGCTATAATCAAAAATCTCATTTTAGAATGATTTTTTATTTATTACTCATGAAGAAAACCAGTCAGTGGAGAGGATGCGCTTGCACCTTTTTCCAGGGTTCTTCCCAGTCCGGCAAGGTATGCACTTCGTCCTGCTTCAATGGCTTTTTTGAATGCTTCGGCCATTATCTGTACATCACCTGCTGTGGCAATCGCAGTATTTGCCATAACTGCAGATGCACCCATCTCCATGGCTTCACACGCCTGAGAAGGACGTCCGATCCCTGCATCTACAATGATCGGAAGCTCAATTTCGTCAATCAAAATCTGGATAAATTCCTTAGTGCACAGACCTTTATTAGAGCCGATTGGAGAACCCAGCGGCATGATACAGGCAGCTCCGGCATTTGCCAGATTTCTGGCTGCATTCAGATCCGGATACATATAAGGCATTACTACAAATCCTTCTTTTGCAAGAATTTCTGTAGCTTTGATAGTTTCATAGTTATCCGGAAGCAGATATTTTGAATCATGGATCACTTCGATCTTTACGAAATCACCGCATCCGATCTCTCTGGAAAGTCTGGCAATACGAACTGCTTCTTCTGCATTTCTGGCACCTGAAGTATTGGGAAGAAGAGTAACATTTTTCGGAATATAGTCCAGAATATTTGCCAGTCCACCTTCATTGGCACGGCGAAGAGCCAGAGTGATGATCTGCGCATCTGCCTTTTCAATACATGCTTTCACCAGATCCAGAGAAAAACGGGAAGTAAATTCATGACCTCCCAGAATCAGTTTGTCTTCATTATTTGTACTCATAATTTAAGTCCTTCTTTCGTATATTATAATGTGATATCAGGATGTTCCTGTTTATCTTCCGCCTCCCATGAAGCTGACTATTTCCAGTATGTCATTTTCATGTAAAACAGTAGTGCTGTACTCTGCTTTTGACAGAATTCTTTCATTTAATTCTACTGCGATCTGGCTGGGCACATAGCTGTTTTCCTCCAGATATTGCTCTATTGTAAGAGTATTCTGCAATTCTTTTGTTTTTCCATTAACAGTAACAAGCATACTTTCTCCTT
>ENA-OVGB01002902-OVGB01002902.1-human-gut-metagenome-genome-assembly--contig:-NODE-2902-length-11264-cov-58.559372_pt1 | contig 11264 bp, 10 predicted proteins | sample MGYA00237767_ERZ505413 | MGnify/ENA primary metagenome ERZ505413 (study PRJEB26158, sample SAMN06016410) | human gut metagenome | biome: human gut; feature: ankylosing spondylitis patient; material...
TTCTTTTGATACAAAAAGAAAAAAGCTCAAAAAAGAAACTGCTGAAGAAATTGAGTCCGTTTTACATCATAGCCGCGCTGTGCATAGTTTCGGCTCTGGGCGTTTCACTTTGGTCGGCAAAATTTCGAGTAAAGACCGACAACGGCGAGTCAACTCGAAAAACGGAGCAGAGCGTTACCGCTGTGTATACCGTCCCTGCGGCGGATATAGTGACGGATGTGCCCGATACTCGTCGCGAAACGACACCGGATACATCGAAAACCGAGGAGGAGACAAAGCTGTCACGGGCGGCGCAGTTTGTAAAACCGATAGATACCGATGTCATAAAGGCTTTTTCGGGCGACACGCTTGTAATGTCAAAGACAATGGGCGATTGGCGAACCCATAACGGCACGGATTATGCCGGAAATATCGGCGACCCCGTAAGAGCCGTCAACAACGGTAGGGTCACAAGGGTATATGACGACGTTTTGTGGGGAACGACGGTTGAAATCGACCACCTTGACGGGCTTACCGTGAGGTATTGCGGACTCGGCAAGGGCAGCACCGTAAGCGAGGGCGATGAGGTAAAAATCAACGATAAAATCGGAAATCTCCCCGAGATACCTGCCGAGTCGGCGGACGGAACGCATTTCCACATCGAGGCCGAAAAGGACGGAAAATATATTGACTTTGAAAGCCTTTTGCTTGCTTAAATTAAATCATGCCGCAGCAAAAAGCGTGACGGAGCGTCTTAATTTTAAAAGACGCTCCGTCTTTGCGCGTTAAAGGTCAAAAAGCACTTTACATAACAGCGAATTTAAGATAAAATATATTTAATTATAAGTATGACTTAAAATATGAATGGAGGAATTAAAAAATGCAGCCTGCATATAAAAGAATACTGTTAAAGCTCAGCGGTGAGGTTCTCGCCGGCAAAGAGGGTCACGGTATCAATTTCGACACGGTAAGCGACGTGTGCAAGCACGTAAAAAAATGCTCCGAGATGGGCGTTCAGATAGGCCTCGTCGTAGGCGGAGGAAACTTCTGGCGCGGCCGCTCCAGCGGTAATATGGACAGAACCAGAGCCGACCATATAGGTATGCTCGCAACGGTTATGAATGCGCTTGCTCTTGCCGACACTCTTGAGCAGCTCGACGTTCCGGTCAGAGTTCAGACGGCCATCGAAATGCCCCGTGTGGCAGAGCCTTATATCCGCAACAGAGCGGTTCGTCACCTTGAAAAGGGCAGAGTTGTAATATTCGGCTGCGGAACCGGCAACCCGTTCTTCTCAACCGATACTGCGGCGGCTCTTCGCGCTGCTGAGATAAACGCCGACGTTATATTTAAGGCGACAAATGTTGACGGCGTTTACGATAAGGACCCCAATCGCTTTGCCGACGCCGTAAAATATGATGAGCTTACTCACACCGAGGTTCTCGCAAAGGGACTCAAGGTAATGGACAGCACCGCGGCTTCGCTTTGCCGCGACAACAACATTCCGATACTTGTTTTCAATCTCAACGATCCCGAAAACATCATTCGCGCCGCAGCGGGTGAAAAAATAGGCACGTTAGTCAAATAACAATATATTTTCAGGAGGAAAAACCATGCAAGAGGTTTATGATTTTGCCAATGAAAAAATGACGAAGAGCGTTAAGTCTCTTCATAACGAATATGTTTCGATGCGCGCCGGAAAAGCTTCCGTTTCGCTGCTCGATAAGGTAGTCGTAGATTATTACGGCTGCCCCACTCCCGTTCAGCAGATGGCTGCCGTCTCGGTTTCCGAGGGCAGAAATCTTGTCATTCAGCCGTGGGACGTAAGCACTATAAATGCCATTGAAAAGGCGATACAGGCGTCAGACCTCGGAGTTAATCCGATGAATGACGGCAAGGTTATCCGCCTTAACTTCCCGCCTCTCACCGAGGAAAAGAGAAAGCTCCTTGCCAAAGAGGTAGGCAAATATGCCGAGGAGGCAAAGGTTGCCGCCCTCAAGCCGGACATTCTGGCCCACATCGACCTGATCAAGAAGCTGAACGCCAACGGCGAGTTCTTCGACGAGGAATCGCCCCGCTACAAAGCCGCTGCCCTCAAGGCCCTGCAGGCCGCCAAGGACAACGACTGCCTGCTGGAGGTGAACACCGGCGGCGTCTACCGCGGCTACCGCAAGGACTTCTACCCCGGCGCATGGCTGCTGGGCGAGTGGCAGAAGATGGGCGGCAAAGTTATTATTACGTCCGATTCCCACGACATCAACAGCCTGACCTTCGGCTTTGACGAAGCTGCTGCTGCCATCAAGGCAGCGGGCTTTACCAGCGTGCAGGTGCTCACCGGAAACGGCTTTGAGACGCAGGAGCTGTAACGATTTAGAATTGCCTCCGCTTGCGCTCTGGTGATTTTCAGCGGAAAAATTATTTTTATATTTACAAATCTGGAAAATCTGCGGATTTTCCAGATTTGTCTTTTCACGAGAGGGGCCCGTGCGGGCAGCTTCCTCGGAAAAAGCAACAGCATCACATGGAAAACAAGGGGCTGACTTTTGTGCAGTCCCTTGTTTTGCGGTAAAAACACAACATTGGAGGACCCCTATGACCCAAGCGCAGCCCCGGAAGAAACAACTTTTCAATATGAACGTTGACCTGATGCACGGGCCGATTTTAAAGAGCCTGCTGCTGTTCATGCTGCCCATCCTCGTCTCCAACCTGTTCCAGCAGCTCTACAACACGGTGGACACCATGATCGTGGGCAATGTGCTGGGCGACACCGCCCTTGCCGCCATTGGCTCCTGCGGCTCCATCTACGAGCTTCTGGTGGGCTTCGGCATCGGTATCGGCAACGGCCTTGCCATCGTGGCAGCGCGCTCCTACGGCGCGCAGGACGAAGACCTGCTCAAGCGCACCGTGACGGGCTCCATCGTCATCGGTCTCATCGCCTCGCTGGTCATCACGACGGCGGGCTTCTTCGGCCTGCGTCCCCTGCTGCAGCTGCTGGACACCCCGGCCGAAATTCTGGAGGACGCCTACCGCTACATCATCGTCATCGACCTCGGCGTTGTGGTCATGTTTTTGTATAACCTCTGCGCGGGCCTGCTGCGCGCCATCGGCAACAGCGTGATGCCGCTGGTGTTCCTGCTCATCAGCTCGGTGCTGAACGTGGGGCTGGATCTATGGTTCATTGCCGGTATCGGCATGGGCGTGCGGGGCGCAGCCGTGGCCACCGTCATTGCGCAGGGCATCTCGGTGGTGCTGTGCGTTTTGTATGTGCTGGCCAAGGTGCGCATCCTTATCCCGGAGAAAAAGCATCTCGCCGTGGGCAGCCACCTCTACTGGGAGCTGTTCAGTCAGAGCATCTCCATGGGCCTGATGAGCAGCATCGTCTCGGCGGGTTCGGTGGTGCTGCAGTACGGCATCAACGGCCTGGGCACGCTCACCATCGCGGGCCACACAGCCGCCCGCAAGCTGTTCGCTTTCACGGATATGCCGCTCATCTCCATGGCGAACGCAGGCTCCACCTTCGTCTCTCAGAACCGGGGCGCAAACCAGCCGGACCGTGTGCGCAAGGGCATGCGGGAGATGTACCTGTACTCGGTGGTGGTGATGATCGCCGCCGTGGCGCTGATGCAGCTCGGGGCCCCGTGGCTCGTCAAGCTCATCTCCGGCTCGTCGGAGTCCATCGTGCTGGAAAACGGTGCCCGCTACCTGCGCTGGAACGCACCCTTCTACGCGGTGCTGGGCGTGCTGCTGTGCACGCGCTACGCTCTGCAGAGCCTGGGCCAGAAGGTGCTGCCGCTGTTCTCCAGCGTCATCGAACTGGTGGGCAAGGTGATCTTTGTGCTGGTGTTCATCCCGAAGTTTGCCTACAATGCGGTCATCCTGTGCGAGCCCATCATCTGGTGCTTCATGGCGGCGTATCTCGTGTTTGTGTATCTGCATGAGCCGTTCGTGTTCCCGAAGAAGTAAATGAAAAAGGGACTGCAATGCAGTCCCTTTTTCATTTGTGAGTGCTTTTTCCAGAACGCTTCTGGGCGATTTGATACACTTCATCAGCGGCACGGGCACCGATGACGATGATCAGCATCTCCGTCTCGGTCTGAATGAGTTTGTAGACGATGCGAAGCTCGGCAGCTTTCAGCTTGACCTTGAACAACCCGGTCAGGTTCGTTCCACCCTTGTTTCCAAGAGGTTTGCCGTAACCGCCTTCGTAGATCGAGACCGGATTCTGGCGGACTTTTTCAAGCGCTTTTGCAACGAGAAGCTGCTGATTGCCCGCCAGCCGGTCATAGTCCTTCTTGGCTTCCGGGATAAATTTTATCTGCCAGTTCATTCAAACTCGACCTCGTCCATGCTGGCAAGGTCGGCTTCCGTAATGCCATGGCTGCGGTAGACTTCTTCGGCGGGGATCGTGGCTGCCGGGTCAAAATGCTGCATTCGTTCTGCTGCCAGAGCAGCAAGCTTTGCGTCGTTTACCTCGTCCATCAGGTGCAGATATTCTTCCGGGGAAAGCAGCACGCACTCCGGGGTGTTGTTCTTCATGACGACCTTGCTGCCCTGCTGTTTTACTTCTTCAAAAATCTTTCCGGCCAGGCCGCGGTTGAACAGTGTGATAGGAACAGTATTGCGAATGGCGCTGGTGACGTCTGCCATAAAAGCTCACCTCCATGTGATTTTTCAACTTTATTATATGCGATAGCAGTGGAAAAGTCAATAAATCTGCTGATATTACTGCGCAAAATAAAATACCGCCGACACAAGGCCAGCGGTATTTTGAAAACGCAGATGTTTTACAGCGCCGAATAGCCGAAGCTGTTCACCAGCGCATCGATGTGCTGGCCGGCCTTGCACATGGGGCACTCGCGGCTGTCGTAGCTGGAATAATCCGGCAGGCTGGCGGGGTCGAAAATGGAGGTGACCGGGTAGCCCATGCACTCGTGGGTGGTGGCGAAAATGGCCGAAAGGCCCGCCACGGTGCCGCCGTAGTAATCCACGGCCTGCACAGCGGCCTGCACGGTGTAGCCGGTGGTGATGGAAGCCGCCAGAATGAGCACATGCTTGCCCTTCACCATGGGGGCCAGGTTGTCGCGCAGGATGATCTGGCTGCCGGTGGTGTACTCCGGCGTGACGACGTAGATGGTCTGGTGGGCGTTCATGTTGGCAAAGCCGTCCTTCGTCAGCTCGTTGGCCAGGCAGGTGCCGATGACCTGGGTGCCGTCCAGACAGAGCACGGTGTCCACGATGGTGTTGTGCTGGTAAGCCGCCACCAGTTCTTTTGCCACGGCCTTTGCCTCGGAAAGGCGGGCCTTTTGGGTGGTGACGTCGATGTAATAATTGATATGGCTGTGGCTGGTGGCAAAATGACCCTTTGCCACGCGCAGGAACAAGTTGCTTTTCTTGGTGGGAAGCTTTACCATGTTGATCATCGAAACAGCACTCCTTTACAGCGTTTTCGGGGGTTCCCTCAAAATACAAAACATCGCGGCGACTGCTCTGCCGCGATGCACCTGTACGATCTGATAACCCTATTGTACCGGAAAACACCACTGTGCACAAGGCACAAAACAACTAAAAAACTTTGCTCTGTTTGCGGCAGGATGCCAAAAACTGGGATACAAAAAGGCCCGCACCCTTTTGCAGGTGCGGGCCTTGAATGCTTTTCAATCAAACCGTCTGGATGATGCTGGTAATATCCCAGGTTGCATAGACGTCAGAATAAGCGTCGTTCTCGTTGCCCAGAGCATTGTGACGGGGGAAATACTGGATGTAGACATTCTTAGCAGTCTGCAGAGCGGTATCGTTCAGATTGCTGATGGTCAGAGCGACCTTAGAGGTCTCGTTGGCCTTCAGGCCTTCGCCGCCGCCAGCAGCAACAAAGCTGCTGCTGGGAGAAACATAAAGTGCAGTACCGTCAGCGTCGATATATCTCAGCTGATAGTGAGAAAAAGTATCGCTGGTGCCCTCGGAAACAGGAGTGTGCTCGAAGTTGCAGACCAAAGTACCAGTACCAGTGGCTACAGTATAAGAGGCACCGGCTTTCAGGACGTGCTTATCGTGAGAAGCGCCAATACCCAGGAAACCGCCGGAAGAACCACCGAAAGTCAGGGCGCTGTCATTGTTCACATTGTAGACAGCAGTGGGCTGGTTCGGGTTGCCGCTGCAGCCGGTGAACATACCGGCACCTGCCACGGCCACGGCGGTGAGGGCAGTGTACTTCATAAAATCACGACGGGAGAAAGTGTAAGACATGATCGTTCCTCCTTTAAAGGCAGATACATTCAAAAAGCCTTGCGGCGTTTACTTATAAAATAGGCGAAACCGGTGGGAATGTCAATGCCTTTTGCAAAAATAAATTCTGCAAAAAACAGGATGCTGCGCGGATTTTGGACGAAATTTCGTCCCGCTTGCGGGGCATCAGGCGCGGGTGACGTCGGCGGCCTTCATGGTAAAGGTGAGGGTCTTGTCGGCCACGAAGGTGGGCATGTAAGTAACTTCCAGCTCTTTCCAGCCCTTGGGCACCATCAGCAGCATCTGGACATAGCCGCTGCCCTGCGGGGGCAGGGTGGTGGAGTCCGAGAAGCTCTGGGAGTTCTGGTTGTACAGCGAGATGGTGGCGGTGCACTCGACGGTCTGGCCGTCGCAGGAAGCCACGAAGTCGGTGGTGTCGGCAGCCAGTGCGTGGAAGTTTGCGTCCACGTTGCTTGCCGGGGGCACCGGGTAGGCGGCGTCGATGGCGTCCACATTCTGTGCGCCGATGGTGAAGGTCTGATCCTTGGTGCGGTTCACCACGGTGACCAGAACTGCCAGATATTCATAACCCTCCTGCTGGGGAGCGGTGTCAACGCTGAACAGGCTGGAGAGCTGAACGCCCAGACCGTTCCAGTTGCTGACCTTATCGCCGACCTTGACGGAAACGACGGTGGAGCTGCCGTTCTGCTTGCAGCCGGCCAGCATGCCGGATGCGCCCAGAGCCACCACAGAAGCACCGGCACCCTTCAGAAAAGCGCGGCGGGAAATGCAGTTGGACATAATAAATCCTCCTTAAAACGTGCGGAAAGCCAGCTTTCCAGAATCTACTATTCTGTTTATACCCTTTCCGGCACAAAAGTGCAAGCCTTTTGGGCGAAAAATCACCTGTTTTTCACAGGAATATCACCTTTCCGGCGAGATGCCCTTGACGTGGGTCTCGCTGGTCTTGACCAGATTCAACAGGCTGGGGGTGTACAGCGGGAACTCCCGGGTCAGGCTTTCGGTGGTCATGGCAAGGCAGGCGGGGTCCTTCACACCCTCGCCGCCGTTCACGTCCTGCCCGGCCAGCAGCGCTTCCACATTGGCCTCAGACATGCGCATCACGGCGTCGGAATAGCCGCGCCAGCGGTAGGCGTCGATGCTGAACATGCTGGCGGCGTTGTGGGGCTCGGCCGAGTAGAGGTGGCGGAACATCTTGGCCACCGCCATCATCAGGTAGGAGCTCACCTCGGTGGTCAGGGCCTTGCTGTGGCACTGGCCGATCTTGGCGTACAGCACGTTCAGGCTGTTGGAGATCAGCTTTTTGTTCATGGTGGGCAGCACGCTGCCGTGGTAGACGTTATCCTTCATCTTATCCGGGTTCGGGATATCTTCGGCCGAAAGCATCATGCCGTTGCGCTCGGCACTGCGGCCCAGCAGGTAATCGCAGGAAACATTATAATAATCGGCCACCCGCACCACGAAGTCCAGGCCGCACTCGCGGATGCCTTTTTCATAGTGGGACAGCAGCGCCTGCGAGACGCCCAGGTCTTCGGCGGCCTGCTTCTGGGTGATGCCGCGCTCTTTGCGCAGCAGCTTGATGATACGGTTGAATTCCATGATACTGACTCCTCAATGCGTCGGATGGTTGGGGGACATCCTGATTTTTGGTTTACAACAGGTTGATTATACACAGTGGAAAACGACTTGTAAAGCAAGAAAAATGACGATATTTTTCATCAAATTTCGTCATTTTTGTCAAAACCATTGCACCGGATACCATATCTATGCTAAACTGAAAGCATCAGCGCATACATTTAGTGGCGCGCGATTTGCGGGAAAACCAAAAAAATTCGGCGCTTTGGCACGGTCTGCAGCCGTTTGCCGGGAATTTTGGCCAAAAACAGCGCTGCAGGCAGAAAAATAAGACGAGGGATCAGCATGGAAAACGAGTATTACAAGCGGTATGAGCCGTTCTTCGGCGAGTGGCACATCAAGCGCTTCATCGGCGCGGGCAGCTACGGCAGGGTGTTCGAGATCGAACGCCGGGATGAGTTCGACACCGTGTACACCGGTGCGCTCAAGGCCGTGACCATCCCGTCCAGCCAGGGGGAGCTGGACGAGATCCTGGCCGACGGCATGGACATGAACGGCGCTTCCACCTACTTCCGGGATTACGTCAAGGAGCTCAACCGGGAGATCGCCCTCATGAGCAAGCTCAAGGGCCACAGCAACATCGTGAGCTACGAGGACCACAAGATGTTCCCCCACGAAGACGGCGTGGGCTGGGACATCCTCATCCGCATGGAGCTGCTCACCCCCATCACCAGCTACCTGAAGCAGAACCACACCTTCACCCGCCGCGAGGTCATCCAGCTGGGCATGGACCTGTGCAAGGCGCTGGAAATTTGCCAGCGGTACAACATCATCCACCGCGACATCAAGCCCGCCAACATCTTTATCTCCGAGACGGAAGATTTCAAGCTGGGCGATTTCGGCGTGGCGCGCATCGCCAGCGCGTCCACCGGCGCTTCCACCCGCGCAGGCACCGTGAACTATATGGCCCCGGAGGTGTTCAAGGGCGAAAAATACACGAGCAACGTGGATATTTACTCGCTGGGCCTTGTGATGTACCAGCTGCTGAACAACAACCGGATGCCGCTTTACCCGCCCTACCCCCAGCCCATCACCCCCTCCAGCCGGGAACGGGCCCAGGCCCAGCGGCTTTCCGGCGCGGCCCTGCCGCCCCCGGCCAACGCCGAGGGCCGTCTGGCCGAGATCGTGCTCAAAGCCTGCGCACCGGACCCGGCCCAGCGCTACGACAGCCCCACCGTGATGCGGCAGGCACTGGAAGCCATCCGCTACACCGAGGGCGAGGCGAAGATGATCTACCCGGAGGGCGACACCGTGCCCGTGCCCAGCACCAGCGGCGCGGCCGCCCCGGAGGAAAATGACCCCAACGGAGAGACGGAGCGCCCGGTGTGGGGAAAGGCGCACGCCGACAGCGAGAAACCCGCCAAAGCGGAGAAAACCCTGCCGGAATGCCTGAAAAACGCAAGGGATGACGCCCCGCTGGAACAGCAGTTCTCCCTGCGGGAGCTTTCCGGCCTGAGCAAAGAGGAAGCCGACGCGCTGGACCTCACCCTGAAACCGATGCCGCAGCCTGCCCCGGCGGCAGAACCGGCAGCACCTGTCGTGCCGCAGGAGCCAGCAGCGGACCAGACCGTGCGGGTGGAAACGGCCCAGCCCGCCGCCCCGGCCGACGACAGCACCGTGCGGCTGATGCCCGGCGCAGTGCCGGTGCAGACCCCGGCGGAGGACCGCACCGAGCGCGTGGCCGCGCCGGTGCAGCCGGTGCAGAACGTGCAGGAGAGCGACAAGACCACCTTCCTGTTTGAAGCCCAGGCCGAGAAGCGCCGTCAGGAACAGCAGGCCAAGCGGGAAGCGGAGGAAGCTGCCCGCCGCAAGGCCGCTGAAGAAAAGGAAGCGGAGCTGGCCCGCATCCGCGCCGAGAAGCGCGCGGCCGAGCAGGCCGCCGCCGAGGAAGCCGCCCGCAAGGCAGAAGCCGAACAGGCCGCTGCGGCGCAGGCAGCCCAGCAGCAGGCGGAACCCGCCGCCCCCAAGAAGAAGGGCAGCAAGCTGCCGCTGGCGATCGGCGGCGTGGCCGTGGCCGCCGTGGTGGCTGTGGGCGGCTTCGCTCTGGCTGGGCGGGGCGGTGCATCCAGCACAGCAGCTGCCAGCACGGCAGATGCCATCTATACGGCGGGCACCTACACGGCCACGGCCGAGGGCTGTCTGAGCGATGTGACCGTGACGGTGACCGTCAGCGATAAAGCCATCACCGATGTGCGGGTGGACGCTTCCGGCGAGACGGCAGAGCTGGGCGGCAAGGCCGCAGAAGAACTGCCGAGCGAGATCATCCGCAGCCAGAGCACCGATGTGGACGGCTATACCGGTGCCACTCTCACCAGCGACGCCATCAAGAAGGCTGCTGCAGACTGCATTGCACAGGCTTCCGGTAAAAAGGCGGCGTCCAGTCAGGCGGCAAGTGCAGCGGCTTCCAGTACCGCCAGCGAGGAAAGTGCTTCCGCCAGCGTGGCCGAAAGTGCCGCCGCAAGTTCGGAAAGCGAAAAGCCGGTGAGCAGTTCCAGCTCTGTGAGTTCGTCCAGCAGTGTGGCGGCAAGCACAGCACCGACAATCAGCACAATAGCATCTGGAACTTGCGGCAGTAAGGTAAAATGGGAACTGGATACGAACGGAAAACTGCGCATCTATGGAACGGGCGCAATGAGCGATTATGAGCCGACGTCAAACAATACTTCGACGACTGCACCGTGGGCGGATTATTCAAGCCAAATTACGAGTATTGCAATTGAAAGCGGCGTAACGACCGTAGGCTTTTTTGCTTTTAATGGCTGCTCCAATGTTGCAAGCGTTTCCATTCCGAACGGTGTGACCGTTATCGGGAGCAGCGCATTCAGAGGCTGTAGAATAAAAGCAGTTTCGCTTCCGTCGAGCCTGTCTGAGATTTGGATTGCTTCGTTTGCGGGTACAAATCTCACAGAGATTACGGTTCCGGGCAATGTGAAGGTAATTGATTGGGATGCATTTGCCTATAACAGCCGATTGAAAACAGTAACTCTCCAGGAAGGTGTGGAAGAAATTGGCGCGTATGCATTCTCTTCAGATACTTCGCTGACAAGCATCACGATCCCTCGCAGTGTGAATTATATCGAAAGCAGTGCTTTTGAAGGATGCACAGCTTTGAAATCTGTGACGATCAGCCGGAATTGTACGGTGGAAGATGGTGCCTTCCCCTCCACCGTCCAGATCAACTACTACGACTGACCCCGGTTTTCAAAAGCGGCTTTTTGTGCTATAATAAAAATTCAGCGCCTGTCCGCAGTTTGCCGGGCGGGGCATTCCCCAAACGATACGAGGTGTTTTCATGAAAACCTTTAAGCTTCATCTCATCCGCCACGGCATGACCGCCGGCAACCTGCAGGGCCTTTACATCGGCAGCGGCACCGACATCCCGCTGTGCGACGAGGGCCGTGCCCAGCTGG
>ENA-OVGB01002912-OVGB01002912.1-human-gut-metagenome-genome-assembly--contig:-NODE-2912-length-11237-cov-3.809962_pt1 | contig 11237 bp, 8 predicted proteins | sample MGYA00237767_ERZ505413 | MGnify/ENA primary metagenome ERZ505413 (study PRJEB26158, sample SAMN06016410) | human gut metagenome | biome: human gut; feature: ankylosing spondylitis patient; material...
AAATTTTTTAAATTATATTTTCAACTTAGACAATTTGCCAAAACAAAGTTTTTTAGAACAACTTAATTATTTTTAGCACTTTAACCTGTTGAAAAAAGGAAACGCTTATGATATAATCTTGAAGATTTAGATAAAAACAGAAAGGGAGATTATATGAAAGCATTTCTGATATTAGAAGATGGCCATGTGTTCAAAGGAACCAGTATTGGTTCAACAAGAGAAGTCATTAGTGAGATCGTTTTTAACACATCCATGACCGGATATCTCGAAGTAATGACTGACCCATCGTATGCAGGACAGGCTGTCTGCATGACTTATCCTTTGATTGGAAATTACGGAATCTGTTATGAGGACCAGGAATCCAGGAAACCTTGGATCGATGGTTTTATTGTTCGTGAATTATCCCGTATCCCAAGTAACTTCAGAAGCGTGGATACGATTCAGCATTTTCTTGAAAAGCATGATATACCTGGTATTGCCGGTATTGATACTCGTGCTCTCACAAAAATTCTTCGTGAAAAAGGTACCATGAATGGTATGATCACAGTCAACGAAAATTATGATTTAGATGAAATAATCCCCCGTTTAAAAGCATATACAACTGGAAAAGTAGTTGAAAAAGTTACATGCAGTGAGAAGGAAGTACTGAAAGGAAACGGACCGAAGGTTGCTCTTATGGATTTTGGTGCAAAACGCAATATTGCACGTTCTCTGAATGAAAGAGGCTGTCAGGTAACGATTTATCCGGCACTTACATCTGCTGAAGAAATCCTTGCAGACCATCCGGATGGAATCATGCTCAGCAACGGACCTGGAGACCCGAAGGAATGCACTACTATTATAGAAGAAATCCGCAAACTTTATGCGTCAGATGTACCAATTTTTGCAATCTGCCTCGGACATCAGCTGATGGCACTTGCTACAGGCGGTGATACACATAAAATGAAATACGGACACAGAGGAGGCAATCATCCGGTTAAGGATCTTGCAACAGGACGTGTTTATATTTCATCTCAGAACCATGGATACGTGGTTGATGCGGAAGCCCTTGAGAAAAAAGGTATTGCAAAACCTGCATTTGTCAATGTAAACGATGGTACAAACGAAGGAATGGCTTATGAAGGCAAAAACATCTTCACGGTACAGTTCCATCCGGAAGCCTGCCCTGGACCGCAGGACTCCAGCTACCTGTTTGACAGATTTATGGAAATGATGGGAGGAACAGATCATGCCGAGAAATAAAGATATACATAAAGTTCTTGTAATTGGATCCGGTCCGATTATCATCGGCCAGGCAGCAGAGTTTGACTACGCTGGTACACAGGCATGCCGTTCTCTGAAAGAAGAAGGCATGGAAGTTGTTCTTCTGAACTCCAACCCTGCTACGATCATGACAGACAAAGACATTGCAGATAAAGTTTATATTGAGCCTCTTACTGTAGAGGTTGTAGAGCAGCTGATCCTTAAAGAAAAACCGGACAGCGTACTGCCGACACTGGGTGGCCAGGCAGGTTTGAACCTTGCAATGGAACTGGAAGAAAAAGGTTTTCTCAAAGAACATAATGTGCGCCTGATCGGTACCACAGCAGAGACGATCAAGAAGGCTGAAGACCGTCAGGAATTCAAAGACACCATGGAAAAAATCGGTGAGCCGGTTGCTGCTTCTAAAGTCGTAACAACAGTAGAAGATGGTGTGGCTTTTACCAAAAAGATAGGATATCCGGTCGTTCTCCGTCCGGCTTACACACTTGGTGGAAGTGGCGGTGGTATCGCTAATAACGAATACGAACTGAGAGAAATCCTCGAGAATGGTCTCAGACTTTCCCGTGTAGGAGAAGTTCTTGTAGAACGCTGTATCGCGGGATGGAAAGAAATCGAATACGAAGTAATGCGTGACAGTGTAGGAAACTGTATTACTGTCTGCAACATGGAAAACATTGACCCGGTTGGTGTGCATACAGGTGACTCTATCGTAGTTGCTCCATCTCAGACACTGGGCGACAAAGAATATCAGATGCTTCGTACATCAGCACTGAATATCATCACAGAACTTGGTATTACAGGTGGATGTAACGTACAGTATGCACTGCATCCGGAAAGCTTCGAATACTGTGTTATCGAAGTAAATCCTCGTGTAAGCCGTTCTTCTGCACTGGCAAGTAAAGCTACCGGTTATCCGATTGCCAAAGTTGCAGCGAAGATTGCGCTTGGATATACACTGGATGAAATCCCGAATGCCATTACAGGAAAAACATATGCAAGTTTCGAGCCAATGCTTGACTATTGTGTAGTTAAAATTCCGAGACTTCCATTTGATAAATTCATCACTGCCAAGAGAACACTGACTACTCAGATGAAAGCTACCGGTGAGGTTATGAGTATCTGCCATAATTTCGAAGGTGCACTTATGAAAGCTATCCGTTCTCTGGAGCAGCATGTAGACAGCCTGATGTCCTATGACTTCACAGGCCTGGATGAGGATGAACTGATTGAAGAACTGGCAGTTGTAGATGACCGTCGTATCTGGAAGATTGCGGAGGCAATCCGAAGAGATATTTCCAAAGAATATATCCACAGAATCACTAAGATCGACAGATGGTTTATTGACAAAATTGCAATTCTGGTAGAGATGGAACAGGCTCTGAAGACACAGCCGCTTACAGAAGAACTTCTTCTTGAAGCAAAACGCATGGAATTCCCGGATTATGTGATCGCAAATCTTTGCGGAAGAACAGAAGCAGATATCAAAGCTCTCCGTCAGGGTTATAAGATTACAGCAGCTTACAAGATGGTAGACACCTGTGCAGCTGAGTTTGCTGCCGCAACACCATATTACTATTCTGTGTATGGCGGCCCGGATACAGAAAATGAAGCAGTTGCTGCCCATGATAAGAAAAAAGTTCTTGTTCTTGGTTCTGGACCGATCCGTATCGGACAGGGTATCGAATTTGACTTCTGTTCTGTACATTGTACATGGGCATTCAAAAAAGAAGGCTATGAGACAATTATTGTAAACAATAACCCGGAAACTGTCAGCACAGACTTTGATATTGCAGATAAGCTGTATTTCGAGCCATTGACACCGGAAGATGTGGAGAACATCGTAAATATTGAAAAACCGGACGGAGCAGTTGTGCAGTTCGGTGGACAGACTGCCATCAAGCTTACAGAAGCACTGATGAAGATGGGAGTCAAGATCCTTGGAACATCTGCAGAAGATGTTGATGCTGCAGAGGACCGTGAGCTCTTTGATGAGATCCTTGAAAAATGTGAGATCCCGAGACCGAAGGGACAGACTGTATTCACAGCAGAGGAAGCTAAAAAGGCTGCCAACGAGTTAGGATATCCGGTACTTGTTCGTCCTTCCTATGTTCTTGGTGGACAGGGCATGCGTATTGCAGTCAGTGACGAGGATGTAGAGGAATATATCGGAATCATCAATCAGATTGCACAGGAACATCCGATTCTGGTTGACAAATACCTGATGGGTAAAGAAATCGAAGTCGATGCAGTTTGTGATGGAGAGGATATCCTGATTCCTGGTATCATGGAGCATATTGAACGTGCTGGTATCCATTCCGGAGACAGTATTTCCGTATATCCGGCACAGACGATCAGCCAGAGAGCAAAAGATACAATTGCTGAGTATACACGTCGTCTTGCAAAAGCACTTCATGTAGTTGGTATGATCAATATTCAGTTTATTGTATGTGGCGAAGAAGTATATGTTATCGAAGTAAATCCGCGTTCCAGCCGTACAGTACCATACATCAGTAAGGTAACCGGAATCCCGATCGTACCGTTAGCAACGAAAGTGATCCTTGGATACAAACTCAAAGATATGGGATATACGCCAGGGCTTCAGCCGGAAGCAAAACATATCGCGATCAAGATGCCGGTATTCTCCTTCGAGAAGATCCGTGGCGCTGATATCAGCCTTGGACCAGAGATGAAGTCCACAGGTGAATGTCTTGGTATTGCAGAGAACTTCAACGAAGCTCTGTACAAAGCATTTATCGGAGCCGGAATCAAACTTCCGAAGTATAAGAACATGATCATCACTGTCAAAGATGAAGATCAGCAGGAAGTTGTTCCGATCGCAAGGCGTTTTGAGGCACTTGGATACCGTATCTATGCAACAAGAGGCACAGCAAGAGTCCTCAAAGAAAATGGAATCAAGGCAATCCGTACTAACAAACTGGAACAGCCGGCGCCGAACCTTATGGACCTTATTCTGGGACATAAGATCGATGTTGTTATTGATACACCTCCACAGGGTGTGGAACATCAGAAAGACGGTTTCGTGATTCGTCGAAATGCGATTGAGACAGGCGTTAATGTCCTTACCAGTCTGGACACCGCAGAGGCACTTGTAACCAGTCTTGAGAATACAGATCTTCACAATCTGACACTGATCGATATTGCAACGATCGCAAGCAGATAATCGAATAAAAATGATTTACTGACCGGAGAAGCCGCAGAAGTTTCTCCGGTCTTGTATGTTGCAGAAAAGAAAAGTTAACCAAAACTTAAACTTTGAATTAAAATGTATGGAAAGGTTTACGAACCACCGAAACTGTAATATACTGATACATGAAAAATAAAACAGAGAGGAAAAGAAACATGAGTGTTTTGGAGTTTATAAAAGTTGTGATCCTCGGCATCGTAGAGGGTATTACTGAGTGGCTTCCAATCAGCAGTACCGGTCATATGATCCTTGTAGATGAGTTTATCAAGATGGATATGACCACAGAATTTAAGGATTTTTTTCTGGTAGTCATTCAGCTGGGTGCGATCCTTGCGGTTGTTGTCCTGTATTGGAGTAAGCTGTGGCCATTTTACATACGACAGATACCCAAGAAGAAAAAAGCACAGATTGCACGTAAGAATCCGTTTTCTCGCATTGTGCTGACTTTTGTGGAGAAGTTCTGTGATAAAGATAAATGGATTTTGTGGTTTAAGATTATAGTGGCATGCATCCCGACTATCGTGATCGCGCTTCCATTCAATGATTTTATCGAAGAGAAATTTAACAACTATGTGGTTGTTGCAATTGCACTTATCGTTTATGGTGTGATTTTTATCATTGTAGAAAATTACAATAAACGAAGAAAACCAATCTGTACATCTCTTGAAGATCTGAGTTTTGCCACGGCATTCAAGATTGGTATTTTTCAGGTATTATCTGTTATTCCGGGAACATCCCGTTCCGGTTCCACGATTATTGGAGGTATCCTTGTTGGTACTTCAAGAACGGTTGCAGCAGAATTTACCTTTTTTCTGGCAATTCCGGTTATGTTCGGAGCGAGTCTGCTGAAACTGGTAAAATTCGGCTTCACATTCACTCCGGCAGAGGTTCTTACACTGGTCACCGGTGTTGTGGTTGCATTTTTTGTTTCTATTATCGCCATCAAATTCCTGATGGGATATATTAAGAAACATGATTTCAAGGCTTTTGGCTGGTATCGTATCGTACTTGGTGTTCTTGTGCTGGGCTATTTTGTAGGAAAAAATTTCCTTGGATAATTGAATATAGAAATGAATCAAATTCTGACCAGGCTGCTGTAAAATATTGTTATGGCAGCCTGATTTAGTTGCTGTTCACTCCGTTCACAGCACTTGGCCAAAATGCATTTTAAATCACCTACGGTGATGGCATTTTGACCTGTATGTCTCGGGATTTTGTCATATATATGACAAAACACCTCGCGGAATATTGACTTATGAACACTGATTTGACTTTTAAGAGCATACATGGGATAATAAAAAGAACTATAGAAAATAAAAAATGAAATAGAACGGTCTTCAGACCGGAGAGGATGGTAAATAATGAAAGCAAAACATATAATGCTCGTACTTGGCATGACAATGATACTTACCTTTACAGGATGTGGTTCTTCAAAACCGGTTGTTGAAGTGACACCGACTCCGGCAGCAACACCGACACCGACAGAAGTTCCGGTAACAGTAACACCGGTACCGACATCCACACCGGCTCCGAAAGTGATTGGAGTTAAAACTTCTCAGGCGAAATATATTTATATGACCAATAAGCTGGAGGATGATATCAGAGAAATCTATCTGATGACTTCAGGTGGGGATGACTGGGGCAAGAACCTGATTCCGGCAGAAGCTTCTGTAAAAGCATCTGAACAGGTACAGATGTTCTATACTCCGGATGACACAGCTGTTTCTTCAGACAGTACAGATGAATCAACAGATACAACAACTACAACTGTATATGATATGAAGATCGTTACTGCAAAAGGAGATGTTTACCAGATTTACAGCATTGATCTCAGTGATATGGAAAAAGCATCTCTTGCTTATGATGAAGAAAGCTCCACAGCATATCTTACATACACAAGTCTTGCAGACAAGTCTGAAAAAGATACAAAGGGCAACTCACAGCAGACAGCATCCTCTGATGAATCTGATGACAGTGATACAGAAACTTACAGTAGTGATGACAGCAGCGATGACAGTAGTTATGACAGTGGCTCTTCGGACAGTAGTAGCTATGACAACAGCAGTGACGACAGCAGTGATGACAGTAGTTATGACAGTAGTTCTTCGGATAACAGTGGTTATGATGATGGCAGCAGCTATGATGACAGTGACGACTATGATGACGGAAGCGATGATTATGTTGATGAGGGAAATGATTCAGATTCCTATGACAGTGGCAGTGATGACTGGAACTACTAAAATATTTTGAGGTTCTATAAAAAATTTCTATTGCAAATTGCAGCTGTTAAATTGATTTGAATTTTTATTACAGTTAAAATATTAGCATGAATATTGAACAACATTTGAGAGAAAAGAAGGGAGATATATTCATGAAGAAAAAAATATTAACTGTAATGCTGGCTGGCGTTATGGCAGCAGGAATGAGTGCAGGAAGTGTACAGGCTGCAACAACAGAGGATGCAAGTGGTGATCTTTATGTATTTATCGCAGCAAGCTTAAGCAATGCAATGGAAGATATCCAGAAGGATTTCAATAAGAAATATCCGGATGTAAATATTCTTTTCAATGCAGACAGTTCAGGTACATTACAGACACAGATCGAAGAAGGTTCCAGATGTGATATCTTCTTTTCAGCAGCAACCAAACAGATGGATGCGCTGGTAGATGAGGAACTGGCCAAGAAAGACTCTGTGGTAGATCTCCTGGAGAACAAAGTTGTTCTGATCAAACCAAAGGATGGCGAAACAAAAGTTACAGGTTTCGAAAATATCACAGATGCGAAGAACATTGCGCTTGCGGGCGAGAATGTACCGGTTGGACAGTATTCCCGTGAAATCTTCAAAAACCTTGGCATCGAAGACGATGTTAACAAGATGGAGATCAATGAAGGCAAGAATGTAACAGATGTGCTTGCATCTGTCAGCGAGGGAAGTAACGAAATCGGTATCGTTTATGCAACAGATGCTACATCTGTTGCAGACAAAGTAGATGTTATCGCAGAAGCTCCGGAAGGTTCTCTGGAAACACCGGTTCTTTATCCGGTGGGACTTACTGTAGACGCAGAGGCATCTGACGAAGAAGCAGCTGCTGCAGATGCATTTCTTGAGTACCTGCAGACGGATGATGCCATGAAAGTATTTGAAGAGTATGGGTTTGCCGCATATAAAGCAGATGATAAGAAAGAAGAAACTGCAGAAGATGCAAGGGAAGACAAAACCGAAGAAACAGATACTGCAGAAGAAGCTAAATAATTAGCGATTACATATAAAAGGGGCGGCATATATGTCAGCCCCTTTTTGTACATACAAAAGGAAAGAAAAGAATGGAATTTTTACAGGAAATAAACTGGAGTCCATTGTGGATTTCTTTAAAGACCGGAGCAGTGGCTACGATAATTGCCTTTTTTCTGGGGATTTTCTGTGCACGTAAGATTATGAAGATGAAGCCGGTATCGAGAGCAATATGGGATGGGATCCTGACTATGCCACTGGTGCTTCCGCCGACAGTTGCTGGTTTCTTTTTGCTGGTGATCTTCAGTCTCAGGAGACCTTTCGGAAAATTTCTCATGGAGAATTTTGATTTTAAAGTGGTACAGACATGGAAAGGCTGCGTGATCGCTGCTGCAGTGATTGCATTTCCACTGATGTACCGGAATGCAAGGGCTGCTTTTGAACAGGTGGATGTGAATCTGATCTATGCAGGACAGACACTGGGAATGAGTGATCGCAGAATTTTCTGGAAAGTGATCGTTCCGGCGGCTGCGCCGGGAATTGCATCTGGAACTGTTCTGGCATTTGCAAGAGCAATTGGTGAGTATGGAGCGACTTCCATGCTTGCAGGAAACATTCTTGGTAAGACTCGTACAGTGTCCGTTGCAATTGCAGCAGAAACTTCGGCTGGGAATTATGATATAGCCGGGTTCTGGGTTGTGGTAATCGTAGTGATCTCGTTTGTGATCGTGGCACTGATCAATATTGTCTCAGGGCGGGGCATGAAGAGTAGAAGGTGGATCTGATGGCAATACAGGTAAATATAGAAAAGAATTTTAAAGGCTTTTCGCTCAAGTCAGTGTTTGAGAGCAATACAGCAGCAACTGGAATCCTCGGTGCATCTGGAAGTGGAAAGAGTATGACACTTCGTTGTATCGCAGGAATTGAGACGCCGGACAGAGGCAAAATCGTAATCAATGGAAGAACAGTTTTTGACTCAGAAAAGAAAATCAATCTGAAGCCGCAGGAGCGTCGGATTGGGTACCTGTTTCAGAATTATGCATTGTTTCCGACAATGACAGTAAAAGATAATATTCTGTGCGGTTATCGTGGTGAGAAGGGACAGAGAGAAGAAAAAGCCAGAGATTTTATGAAAAGATATCAGTTGGAGGGACTGGAAAACCGTTATCCATCACAACTTTCCGGTGGACAGCAGCAGAGAGTTGCACTGGCAAGAATGATGATCGGTGAGCCGGAAGCGATCCTTCTGGATGAACCTTTTTCTGCACTGGATGGATATTTGAAGGATGTACTGCAAAAAGATATGCAGGAATTTCTAAAACAGTATCAGGGAGATATGCTGATGGTCACACATAGTCGAGATGAGGCCTTCAGATTTTGCAATGAGCTGATGCTTTTAAAAGATGGCAAGACACTGATATTTGGTGATACAAGAAAATTATTTGAACAGCCACAGCTTCTGGAAGCAGCAAGACTGACCGGCTGCAAAAACAGTTCGAGAATTGAACGTATGGGAGAATATCAGGTATTTGCTCTGGACTGGGGAATATCTCTTCGTACAGAGCAGAAGGTGGAACTGGATATGACACATATCGCAATCCGCGGTCACTGGATTCGTCCGTCAGAGAAGGCGGGAGAAAACTGTCTGGTATTTGAAGCGGCAGAGTATGTGGAGACAACCTTTGAACATCAGTATCTGGTGAAAAGTCCGGGAATGGAAGACGAGGCAGTTCTCTGGTGGATGCGCCCGAAAAAAAGTTTTACGGACGAGCATGATAAGAACCTGCCGAAATATCTCTATCTTCCACCTGAACACCTGATGCTCCTGAAATAAAAACGACTCCCCTTCAGGTTCTGTTCTGATATCGCAGATACCGGGACACAAGCATGGCAAGCTTAAAGGTCATAGCATCTTCGAAGGTACGGAGATCAAGTCCAAACCGTTTCTGTATCTTTTCAAAACGATACACAAGCGTATTCCTATGCACATACAACTGTCTGGATGTCTCCGACAGATTCAGATTATTCTCAAAGAAAGTACGGATGATCGCCAGTGTCTCTCCGTCGATGGAATCCAGTGATTCATCTCCGAAAATTTCCTGGATGAACATTTCACAGATGGAAACCGGAAGCTGGTAGAGCAGTCGTCCAATACCGAGAGTGCGATATCCGAAGACATTGCGTTCGGCATAGAAAATTTTACCAATCTCAAGAGCGGTGCGTGCTTCTTTGTATGCATTGGAAAGATCTTTCAGGTCATTTGCCGTGTTGCTGTAAGCAACCCAGGCCTGTGTCATGGCTTCTGTGCCCAGCATATCTACAAGCATATGTGCAATATTTTCCAGATCGTCATATGTTTCTGCAGATGTCAGTTCACGGACGATGATAATGCCACGATTATCGATAGAAGTGATGAAATCATGCGTGCGTGCAGAAAATATATTTTTGATGGTAGCCAAGGCGTGTTCATCCTTGGACTGACGGGTTTCAACGAGAAAGACAGCTCTCCTTGCACTGGAAGAAATATGAAGTTTGCGTGCCCGGTTAAAGGCCTCTACATCTGTATAATCTCCAAGGAGCAGTTTCTGCATAAAGGCATTTTTGTCATTTTTTTCGGCATAACTTTCCAGGATACTCTCAATCTGGCAGACAGCCAGTTCGCCAATCGTGGAAACAGAATCTTCGCTTCCCCACACAATGAGAAGAAGCTGTTCATTTTTTTCTGTTATTTTGTAGAGACAGCAGGTGGCATTTGACAGACAAAGAGCAGTGCTGTTTCGGAATTCTTCCAGTTTGGATTCTGCTGGAAGGCGGCGGTCACAGGTGGTGACCAAAATGGAATTATCTTCCTGAAGAAGACAGAAATCGAAATGACTGATGCGTTTCCAGTCATCCATATATTTTTGTAGTGTTCTCTGTACTGACATTGAACCATCCTTTCTGAAAATAGTTTTCTGAAAAAAAGACCCGGGGTAAATTGCCCCGGGTCTGATATTTTGATTGAATCTTAGTTTGTGATAACCAGTTCGGTATCTTTGTCGAAGAAATGAGTTTTCTCCATGTTGAAATCAAATTTAACCGGATCACCTGTTTTTGCTTTTGTGCCAGGATCAACACGAGCTGTAATCTGAGTTCCGTTTACATCGAAGTACAGGAATACTTCTGCACCAAGAAGCTCGTATACTTTAACAGTAGAAGACATGGAACCGTCAGCTCTGTCTGCAACATCTTCCGGACGGATACCCATAACAACTGTTTTTCCAACATAGCCGCCATCTTTAAGAGCTTTTGCTTTGGCAGCCGGGATAACAAGTTCGTCTTTGCCGATTACTGCAACAAGATCGGAACCTTTTTCTTTGATTTCTGCATCCAGGAAGTTCATCTGCGGGGATCCCATGAATCCAGCTACGAACAGGTTGCCTGGTTTCTGATACAGATTCTGAGGAGTATCTACCTGCTGAACAACGCCGTCTTTCATAACAACGATTCTGGTACCAAGTGTCATAGCCTCTGTCTGGTCATGTGTTACATAGATGA
>ENA-OVGB01002918-OVGB01002918.1-human-gut-metagenome-genome-assembly--contig:-NODE-2918-length-11219-cov-2.332497_pt1 | contig 11219 bp, 17 predicted proteins | sample MGYA00237767_ERZ505413 | MGnify/ENA primary metagenome ERZ505413 (study PRJEB26158, sample SAMN06016410) | human gut metagenome | biome: human gut; feature: ankylosing spondylitis patient; material...
AGAACAAAGGGCGACCCCTGCGGAACAGGAGGCAGCGGTGGAACGACAGTCTTGGGCGGTGGAACGACCGTTTCCGGATTAACCGTTTCGGCTTCTTCTTCGTCATCGCCTCCAAAGCCAGCCCATTTGCCGAGAGACTTCAGCGTATCCCCGAAGCCTTTGATTTTTTGCCAGACACTGCTGATGATGTTTCCGATGTAGCCGAATACAGCGTCAAAGGCAGCGCGTACCGGCTCACAGGTCTGGTAGAGATAGATAAGCCCGGCCACGAGAGCCGCGACGGCCGTGACGGCGATGCCTATGGGGTTGGCGGAAAATGCTGCATTCAGTCCCCACTGAGCGGTGGTGACCGCGGCAATGGCGGCTCGACCGCCCAGAAGTACAGAGCGGAACAGGCTGTAGGCCAGAGCGCCGGCGCGAACCACAGGACCGAGCAGCATGAATCCCGCTGCGGCTCCCACGATAACGGTCGTGAGCGTCTGATGCTTTCCGGCAAAATCCGCGATGGCAGAGATGTACGGGCCGAGGGTATCAAGACCGGCATTCAGCGCAGGCAGTACGACGGAGCCGAGAGTAATCCCCATTTCCGCCAGTCTGTTTTTCATGATGACGAGATTGTTGGCCGTCGTCTTTGAGCGGTTGGCAAACTCCTGCTGCATGGCTCCGGCATACTGGGACTCGTCGCCGGCAATCTCAAGATTCTGCCTCACAAGTTGCAGGTTCTTAAGAAGCGGTGCGATGGCGCCGATGCTTTCCTTGCCGAATATCTCGCTCATGATGGAAAGCTGTTCGGCTTCCGGAAGCCGCTTGACCGCTTCGAGGACACTGATGACCGCAGCCGGTCCGTCCTTCTGCATCTGCCGGGAGAGCTTGACCACATCGATGCCGAGCTTGGCAAAGGCTTCCCGCTGGCTTTTGGTGGCGGCGCTGCCGGCCGTCAGGGAGAGAAGCATATTCTTGATGCCCGTGGCTGCCACTTCAGGAGCGATCTTCATGGAGTCCAGCGTTGCGGCCAGCGCCGTCATGGGCTTGGCGGACACGCCGGCGATCTGTCCAAGAGAACCGATGCGCCGCACAATGTCGGCAATGCCTTTTTCCGACGCGGAAGAGGTGTTGGCGTACTGGTTCATCAGATCCAGCATGGAGCGGGTATCTTCAAACGAGAGGCCGAGAGCCGTCCTGTAGCCGCCGATGGCATCCGCGGCTTCGTCATTGCTCATGCCGAAGGCCACCGCCATCTGTGCGGCCATGGTGGCGAATTCGCGCAGGTCACTGATGGCGGTCATGCCCTGCTGACCGCCGGCCGCGAACAGAGAAGCAATCTGGTCATGAGTCAAAGGAAGCTCACGCCCCAGACTCTTTACGGCGGCTTCCATCTCATAATAAACCGGAGTGAGAGCGCCGGTTTCATCGCGCATACCGTCAATGGTTTTCGCCGCGTCGGCCATGGCAGACTCAAAAGAAATGGCGGAGCGCACGGGAGCCGCCACAGCCATGACGCTGGCCACATCGCCCACGATATTCTGGCGCAGCATGGAGCGCCTAGTCTGTTCCCCCTGCATGGAGGACAGAAGCTCTTTTTTGCTGTTCAGCGTTTCCAATGTGGCGGCGGCTTTTCGATGCTGCGTTTCCCATTCAGCAACGGAAGCGCCGTATTTGAGAGCTTCCTGCCTGGCCTTCACATAGTTTGCCGATACGCGCTGCAGCTCGGCATGAAGCTTTGCATCGGTTCCCCCGGACGCCCGATACTGATCCACCAGGGAAGAACGCTGGTTCTGCAGCGTGATGGCTTTATTCAGAATGGACATCTCCTGTCGGGTTTTGCCCATCTGTGCTTGTGTTTGTTTGATTTTATTGGAGACTGTGGTAAATGCAGAATTGACTGAAGCCGCAACCGTGGCACCAATGATGAATCCTACGCCGAAATTCTGTGCCATGGTGTTTCTCCGGAGGTAATGATGGAAATTGTCAACGGTGTGCTGTCCGGCGTGATGGTGGTGCTGGCCGTTCTCGTTGCCGGAATTGTGGTTCTTTGGTGTCTCTGTCGCGTGCTGGACGGCATGGCCCTTGCGTTTACAGGTACAAGGTTTGCCTTTGCCGCGTCTGGACGTTTGTTCGGCGCCGTGCGGCGGGCTGTTCTGTATATCTGTCTGCGCAAGTGGCGGCCGGAATGGAAAGCGCGGGAGCGGAAGGCATGGGAAGAAGAGCTGAACGCCCGCAAGCGCCGGGAGCATCAGGAGATGCTTGCCCGGATCGATGCTTTAAAAAAGTCTCAGAGAGCCTGACTACTTGCCGGCCATGGATTTTTCCACATCCATGGCGACGTCCAGCCAGTCTTTCACGTCGCATACCTTCACGCTCCGCACGTCCTCAAGCCCCCATCCCGTGAGCCGGGACAGAATCACGCACAGACGCATCACTTCCTTCTTCGACATCGTTTCCGATGCGAAATCGCAGATAGCTTTTCTGCACCTGCAGGTAGTCTTCGAGGTCGAGCTTGCGGAAATCTTCCATGTTCATGCCGCAGAGTCTGGCCAGAAGAACGGCTTCGCCCTTTATGTCCGAGGCGTCCTTCACAGGACAGTCGAGCAGGTCGCCGAGGTCCGGCCGGCGTATGAAAATGTTGCTCAACTTTCCGTCTGCCAGATTCAGAGGATATTTCAGCGTGATGTTTTCCTTCATTTTTTCGCCTCCCAGTCATTCATGCTGCAGTGTTTTACCCGGTCGCGCTCTTCTGCACGTTTGCCGTTGTTGAACCTGTCCAGATCGCCGACCAGGTAGCCGGTAATCCGACGAATACGCTCGAATTTGACGCCCTGGCCGACAACGGAGGCGTCCATCAGATCATCCCCAGATTGATTCTCATGACCTGGAGAAGGTCGGTGCCCTGTATCCTGCAGATGAAGTTGAGCTTGTCGATTTCCATCTCTTCCACCCCATTGATCCAGAGTTTCAGGTAGGTGACTTCCAGTTCGGTTTCTCCGTCCATCTTCTTGGCCGGTTCCATGGTTCCGAGGCTGTTTGTCTTGGGAGCTGCCTGCAGGACAAGTTTCACGGGCAGATCAAGGAATTCACCGGTGCCGGCGTCCACTTTTTCGACGGAGCCGCGTATGTCCAGATGATGGGCGGTGGTTTCCAGAAGCTGAACGGCCTCCGGTTCGACCGTGTTCCATTTGATTTTGACGGTCATGCTTTTGAAGTGCCCCTTGACGGGGACTTCGATTTCACCGCCCAGGCCGAAACCGGAAAGCGTTTCCGACATATATTCGATGCTGGGCAGTTCAATGTTGCCTACGCCCAGAAGAACATAGCCGTCCTTATAGATGCGGGCATCTGCCAGAAGTGCGGGAATGAGGTTGGTCTGTGCCAGTGCCATGGATGCCTCCGTTACGCCGCTTCAAAAAGCGTGCTGAGGTAGTCGACGTCGTATTCCAGCGTGAAGTCCAGTTCTCCGGCGGCACTCGGAGGCGTGACATACACATGGAAGCGGGCAATGCCGCCCATGAGATCAGTCGAAGGATTTTCCGATTCCAGGAATTCCACGCGGCCGCCGAGGATGAATTCCCGCGCCGTCAGACCGTTGAGCCAGACGTTGAGCGTATCGCACACCGTTTCGATGAGCCGGCGGCGCAAAGGAGCGCTGACCTTCTGAAAGGCAGTGAGGATGATGCTGTTGCCTATCCAGTTGAACATCATGCGGACGGGGATCTGTACCTCCTTCACATCGGACACACCGGGATAGGCGGTCGTCAGGTCACCCCAGAACACAAACGAAGACGTGAAATTGATGAAGGTGGCAATGCCGTTGCCGTTCAGGTAGGCGGCCTGAGACAGATCGAGGTTCAGATCGCTGTCGCCATACATCACGCCGTCGGCCTTCAGCCCGTAGTTGGAAGGGCTCCAGAAGGGAATGTCGTCGTTCTCCGCAGCCCTGCGGCAGATGCCGCAGGCTTCGTGGATGTCGCCGTGTTCCTTCAGACCGTTATAGGTGGGAGAGCCGAAGGTGCAGATGAGATGGCTGTCGGTCAGACCGTTGTCGATGAGCCATGCCGGCGCTTCCGTATAGTTGTTCAGCGTTTCGGGCACGGTAATGTGGCCCTGGGCGCGGAAGACGCCGGAAATGTCGGTGCAGGCGGAAGCGATGGCAATGCCCACGGCCGGCACATCGGAGAAGCCCGGAGCCAGAATCTGGCCGGGAACAAGCCTGAACAGAGGAAACACACGCTGGACGGCGGAAAGACCGGTAGGCTTCAGCGTCGTTTCATCCACGCCGCCGATCACCTCCTTGGACGTGACCTTGGTCGGATCGGCATAGGTGTAGGTGGCGGTAAGCGTCTCGTTCCCGGTAAGGCTTCCGCCTTCCAGAATCGAAATCTCGCCGGTCCCTGCGTTCAGGGAAAAATCGGTGTTTTCCGTAAGCGGGCTGCCTTCACTGACTTTCAGGGTCAGAGCGGACACGCCGCCGTGAGCGAGCAGGGCGGAACCCTTGACGAGAGTGAGGCTTTCGCTTTCGACCTCGCTGGTATGCTCCGCAGGGTCGAACACATTGATGCAGACAAGCGGAGAGACCTTATAGCGGTCCAGCATCAGGGATGCCGCCTCGTAGAGCGGATATCTGGTATAGGGTTCATCGTCCCTCGGAGAGCCGAAGGCGGCCACGAATTCCGTCATGGTGTAGATGAGCTTCGGTTCGTTGACCGGAGCTTTGGTATTGCCCAGAGAGTGGACAGGAGCAACGCCTACGACCACGGGAAGAGTGGAAGTTGCTTCTACGGCCGAGACCAGTTTGGTATCGGCTTCACTGATGTAAACGCCATGCTTATAGGCCATGAGAATACCTCTCGGTGTGGGGATTATTCCATCCCCTTGAAGGTCCAGGTGGTCAGAATGAAGGCTTCGGCAAAGGGAAAGACCTGTTCATCAGGACGCCACCAGGGAAGAATGCCGTCTTTGGTAGGTTCCAGCCGGTACAGTTTGGCCAGAGGTTGCTTTTTGAGCTGGAGCAGGCGGTGCCTGACGGCGTTCAGGACATTGTGCAGATGGTTTTCTGCCTCTTCGCCGGTTTCTCCGCGCACGGCTATGCGTATGCCCACGTCCATGCTGGCCAGCCCGTCCTCGGTTTCTTTGCCGGAAAGAGCCTGAATGGAGACAAAGGGCACGCGCTCCCAGCTTTCCTGACCGGTGGGAGGAAGGCCGAGTATCAGGCTCGGCACGGTTTCCGTTTCTTCATGGCTGCCCCTGTGTTTTCTGGGCAGACGCAGGTTCTCCAGAGCCGGAGACAGATAATCGGAGAGCTCGGTAAGAAGGAAAAAAGAGTTCATAGTCTGGATACTCCCAGCCGGTTCAGTTCATTTTCGAGGTTGCGGAACAGGCTTTGCCGGCCGTACTCCTGTACTTCAGGGATCATGCCGTCTTCGTACATATGCCACTGCAGGGAAGGGCCTCGCTTTTCATGCAGCGCATCATCCGATTCCGTCCGATAGAACACCGCAGTGCGGCCGCGTACCGTGGTAACAAAGAGCTTCGACGTGCGGCCGACTGCTTCTTCGCCTCGCACACGAGAGTCGTCGTAGAGCTTTCCGCCCCTGCGGAGACGGTACCAGGTGCGCGGTCTGTCACGGGAAGCGATGCCTTTGGGAGGAACGCGGATCAGAGGCGTGATCTTGTAGCTGATGAGGGGAATCTGCCCGGAAGCAATGCGGACTTCCTGAGCGCCGTTTCTCTGTCGTGCAGTGACGGCACGGGTTACGGAAGTTCCAGGCAGTTCCACGACTGCCTTGAGCTTCTTGGTGACGTGCCGGCGAAGGACGCTGCGCGTCGTTTTCTCCGCCTTCTGAAGAGCCGTTTCCAGAAGGGAGGGAAAGGCGGCGCACATTTGCTTGCACCTGGCGACGTCCTTTTCATCGAGGCGGATATCAAGAGTCGGCAGCATGAGAACCTCACGAGTATGCCCGTTGCAGTTCCAGGACGAGTACGCCCATTTCTTCCTTGACGCTGGTGTCGTCCGGGCCGATCTGCCAGCGCTCGCCGTTGATGGTCACCAGCTGTTCCGGAACAGGCCGCGGAGTTATGGTGTCTTCCATGTACAGAGTGCGGACTTCCTTCAGAAGACCGAGAGCGGAGGCATCGGAAAAGCCCTGAGAGCCTCCCGTGGAGATGGCGGCATGGCTGTCATCGATGACGGCCCGCACGGAGTGCCCGTCGAAGTCGATTTCTTCTCCGAATTCGTCGAGACTCATAAAGACGGCCCGGACGTCGTCCATGACTTCATCCCGAAACATCAGCGTTCCTCCCGGCAGGCTTCCAGAGAGGCTTCAAGAACTCCGACCCGCTGGGCCAGAGCGCCGTTTGCTGCAACCAGTTCATCCATGCGCGTATGGAGGCGAGAAACGGTTTCTTTCTTCGCGTAGAGCGATACGCACAGAACACGCTGGTTTTTCAGCTCATCCACGGCCTTGGAAATCATGTCGTGCTGACGGTCGTGCCGGCGCAGATAGTAGCTCACCACGGCCACGTTCACGCCCAGGAGCGCACAGATGAGGTTGTACATGATGTCGGGACTCACAGCAGACCTCCTGCCTGTTCCATCCAGAGTTGCAGTTCTGCCGCTTCGGAGGCAGGCAGATGTATCCATTCGCCGGGCACAGTTACCGTTTGCCCCTGATACTCATACGACCAGGCCTCAGTCGCTATGGCTCCCGGAGTTGTCGGCAGGACGCCGGTCTTTGCCGCCGAAGCGTTGCAGCCAGCTGCCAGCACCATCGGAACGCACACTGTCAGCATGATCCTGACGGTTGGTTGCCCGACATTTTTCCAGTGCCGCAGCCAGAGCGGACACGATGACCGAAAGGAGCTCCAGAAATCGGTCCACACGGCTATTCCTGTTTCTTTTTGTTTTTCAGCGTCTGAATCCATCCCCAGATGAGAGAAATCATGCCGCCTGCGCCGAAGATGGCCGTGAGACCTTCCATAAGCGTCTGCTGTTCTTCCGTGGACACGTCGATGCCGAACCAGGCCATGACGGCCACAAGGATGCTGACGACGCCAGCAATCACACCTTTATTCATCGTTTTCCTCGGTAGCACGTTTCAGCCAGCCCGCCAGAAATTTTCTCTGTACGGGATTGGCCGCAGCAAGGGCAATGTAGTAATTGCCCTGCTGAAGATTGAGGCAGCGGAGCACATCGCCGGCGCTGTGCCCGATCAGAACGGAGTCAAGGGCGGCAAGCGTTTTTGCTCCCATGGTTCCATCGACGGAGAGATCCTTGAAAAGCGTCTGTCCCTGCCTGAAGTTCAGGGCATTGCAGGTCTTCTGCAGAAACATGACTGCCCTGAGAACGCCGAGATTGACCGCCTGCTCCAGCATTTCATCGGCCAGGGCCTGCGGCATGGTGTCGGCACAGGCCTTGCTCCAGAAATTCTTGAGGTAGAACTGAGACACACGGGCATAGAGCGTAGGGATTCCGGCCAGATGCTTGCTGAAGGCAGCGGGGCCTTCCTCATAGGACTCATGGACTTTCGCCTTGGCGATGATGCTCCAGCCGTCCCAGGCAGGCCAGGAGCGGCTGGAGATGCCGCAGTAGGTCTCTCCGCCCTTGTCCCCAGGTACGTTGCACCAGCCGCCTTCCTTCTGAAGCAGTTTTTCCAGAGCAACGTCGAAACTGGCCATTACGCGGTTACTCCGGTGATGATGTAGCCGGCTCCGGCGAACTGAATGCACTCGTCCGTGTACTGACGCACGCGATAAATGTCGCTGCGGGTCTGTTCTTCCCGGTACTGCTCAGTCACGATGATGTCGGGGGCATCGTTTTCCCACACGAAGGTGCGGCCGAGACTCGGCTCCTTCAGGTCGTTGCCGCCGCTGGAAATGCAGGCCAGCATGACCTTGTCGACGGGCCAGACGGATTCGATTTTCTTTGTCTGCTTTTTGGCGGAACTGTTGTAGACGGCCCCTGCCACAAGCAGATGCTCCACACCGAAGTAGGCCTTGAGCTGCTCAACGGTCAGCGCTCCGCGGATGGCGTTGGGGCTGGTGTACTTCACGCGCTCGATGACGGCTTCGCACAGCGAAATGTGGTCGAATACGTCCTTGTCCATGATGAGAGCATTGGGCTGCAGGCCGACGGTATGGCGGAAAGTTGCCTTGCCCACGCTTACGTCGGCCAGCGGATCTGCCGAGCCGTAGCTGTTCCAGGCGGCTTTGGCGGCGGCATTCGTGAATACCTTGGTATCCATGACCTTCTTGGCCACACGGCGTTCCATGGACCGGAGCACGATGCTGGTAGCCCGTTCCACGGCTACGGTCTCAGCATCGAAGTAGGAGCGGAAAAGCTCGGCCTCGGTGTCGTCAATAGGCTCTTCCCAGCCGTTTTCGGAGCAGCTGTAATTTTCCATCACGAATTCCCAGTCACCGCGGGCATAGGCCGAGCGGGCTGCCCGCTGGGTATCGGCCACTTCAAGAATGGCTTCCGCAGGAATGACGGGGTACTGAGCGTTTTTCAGCGGGGTATAGAAGGGCGGAAGCACAAGGGAACCGATGAAGCCCTGTTTTGCCGCGTTCATGGAATATTCGTAGGCCAGAGCGCCGAGGTCGGGGCGAAGAATGGCGGAAGTTCTGGGCATGGGTTACTCCGTTTCGCTGATAGAGGCGGCAGCAGCCTGCTGAAGGTTGAGCAGCGGCATCATTTCCACCAGAGAGCCGTCTTCTCCGGCAGTCAGAGCTATGCCGCACACAGGAAAGGCCGTGCTTTTTGCCACAGCGCCGTTGGCCGCAGGGCTGAGTTTGTCGCCGACGGCCACGGCACCGCTGCACAGCACTTCCACGGTGCCGGACGCATTGATGAGGCGCACGCCGACAACATCTTCGGCATCATGCGCCTGAGTTTCGGCCACGCCGACAGGAAGCGTTTCCGACGTGCAGGGAACTACGCCGTCCGCCGTCAGACTCACCAGCGTGTTGCATTCGATGGCCGCACCAGCCACAAAGGTTTTGCGGGGAATTTCAAAGTAGCTCATGTGTTCTCCTAGTTCTGAAGTTCTTTCAGCCACTTCTGATGGGCTTCCGGGTACTTTTCCGCGATGGCCCTGACGGCTTCGCCGCGCCTGGCGTTGTGTTCCACCATGTAGTTGTCCACAAGCTGTTCAAAGCCGGCGGCGTTGCGCGGAGCCGAAGCGCGGGGAGCAACGTCCGTGCCGCTGTGTGCCTGACGCAGAGCATCGAGTTTGCTGCCGGAGCTTGCGAGCACCTTTTTCACCTTGTCGAACTGCTCCGGCGTCATGTCGGATTCCGCAAGTTCCTTCAGCGTGGCTCCGGCCTCTTCGCCGATGGCGGCCGCGGCCAGCGCCACCATGCGTGCGCGTTCCTGTTCGCATCCGATTTTCATGCCTTCTTCCTTTGCCGCACTCAGGGCGGCCCGGTGTTCCTGTTCGAATTCCGCTTTGAGATCCGACACCGCTTCGGGGTACTGAGCCTTGAGTTCCGTCGAATTCATGGGGACTCCTTCTTTAATGTGTTGCAGGAATTCCGACCGGGAACAGACCCGGTCGATAAGCCCCTTGGAAAGGGCTTCACTTCCCGAAAATATTTTTCCGTCGGCCATGGTCAGAGACTTTTCGCGGTCCACGCCGCGGCCTTTTTCCACGGCCTTCAGAAAGAGATCGTAGGTTTCATCCACGCCGGCCTGCAGGTAGGAGCGCATTTCTTCCGAGAGCGGTTCCACGGCATTGCCGGCGGCCTTGTAGTGACCGGCGGCAATGATGTTGCAGGCAATGCCGTTTTCTTCGAGGGCCCTGGAGTATTCGCGGTGAATCAGAATCACGCCGATGCTGCCCACCTGAGCCGTGGCCGGCGCGGCGATTTCGCGGGCACTGCAGGAAAGCCAGTACGCGGCGGACGCCATGAGACCGTCGGCAAAGGCGTACACGGGCTTCATAAGACCGACCTGCGAGACGGCTTCCGCCAGCTCTTCGATGCCGTCCACCGTGCCGCCGGGAGAGTCCACATCCAGCATAATGGCCTTGACCCTCGAATCCGCCGCCGCACGGCGCAGGCAGGAGGCAATGTCGCGCATCCCGTCGCACAGCTTCCAGCCGAAGAAGAACAGGCCGTTCTTGGCCAGAGCACCGTGAACAGGCACAATGGCCACGGAGCCGTCGAGCTGATAATCCAGGTCGCTCGTCGGCTCCGGGGTTGTGCGGGCATTCTGCCGGGCCACACGGGCCGCTTGATGAAGGAGCACATCAAGCGTTTCCGGCAGAATGGCCCATTCGCGGGGGAGGGTGGGTGAAATATTATTGTTCGTCGGCATGATCGTCGTCCTTTGTTGCAGACACAGGAGAAGGGCTTTCTGCGAGGCCGAGTTTTTCCATCAGACGTTTTTCCCGCTGCCTGGTGCGAATTACGGTTTCAAAGTCCAGACCGCGGGCATGGCAGATGGCCGAATGGGTTTCCGTGAAGTTGGCCAGTGCAAGATTGTCGGCCTCCCGTTCCTTGACGGGATCGATCTGTCCGCGGGGCGGCCGCGTCCATACGCAGTTGCACCAGGCGCGAAGCGTGAACGGGTCGGAATCCGGGGCCTTGGCTTTGGCGGGAATAACCAGCATTCCGCGAATCCAGGCTTCCTCCAGCACCATGCGGTAGTAGGGCGTAAGCACGGAGCGGACGAACCAGTCCTGATAGAGCGCGTGCAGCTTCCACACTTCCAGAAGAGCCGCACGGGCGCTGGAGTAGTTGGTCTTGGAAAAATCCTTGGCCACGCTCTCGTAGGGCTGACCGGTAGATGCCGCGGCCGCCCGAAGAATGCGCTCATAGAACTGGTCGAACATGGAGCCGGGCCGGTTGCTGGATATGATGTGCGGCTTGTGACCGGCCTGGCCGAGTACCACGGTGCCGGGCTGAATCTGCTGGGTGTAATCCGGCGGAATAGCGGAGGACGCCGAAGCCGCCGCCGGGGAACGAGGGGTTCGCGTCTTCGATGAACACCGTGAAGCTCGCCGCAATGAGCGCTCCCACCAGCTCGTAATCCACATAGTCGGCAAGGTCGCGGAACTGCTTCATGGCCGGAGCCAGAATGCTGGTGCCGCGGATGGCCTCCGGCATGAGCGAGCGATAGCGGTGCAGGCAGATGATGCGGCCGGCCTTTTCCCGTTCAACGCGGATGAAGTCGCTGGAGCTCAGGCCGTCCAGGGGCTGAGCGTCGCCGGGCGTGGCTATCCAGTAGG
>ENA-OVGB01002920-OVGB01002920.1-human-gut-metagenome-genome-assembly--contig:-NODE-2920-length-11212-cov-4.130053_pt1 | contig 11212 bp, 8 predicted proteins | sample MGYA00237767_ERZ505413 | MGnify/ENA primary metagenome ERZ505413 (study PRJEB26158, sample SAMN06016410) | human gut metagenome | biome: human gut; feature: ankylosing spondylitis patient; material...
CACTATATATATATTTTCTGCCTGTTGCTTTCAATGTATCTAAATCTCCTGCATATCCTTCCTGATAAAATTCCTCAAGAATCTCTTCATGTTCATACTCAAAATAAAGATATCTGCGCTTTCTTTCGTCTCCCTCTTTATAATCGAATACTTCCTCACCCGTTGCCCCATCAAGAAGTCTTGAAAAAGCTTCCTGTAAATCATCATAAGATATAGGAGCTTCTGACACCGTGTAATCATGACTTTCATTCTTTCCTTTTACGAAAAGAACCGGATGCTGTCTGTTTCTTGGTCCATAAGAAAGCCCATATCCATGATCAGCCATAACAATAATAACAGAATTATCATATACACCATTTTCTTTAAGTTTCTTAAGATATGCATCTGTCATTGTCATACATGCTTCTACATTCTGTGCATAAGTACCCTCTTCTATTCTGTTCATATCTTTATCAAAGACAAATGGAACATGTGCACCCCATATATGTATAAACTTAAATGTTTTGTCATTAGTTGTTGTTACTTCAGAATTCTTAGCTTCATCATAAAATGTTTCGTTATCATATGTATATGCCTTACAATCATCAGGATTAGCTCTGAAATCCTCAAAATCCTGTGCTCCTACCATGCAGAATCTCTTTAGTACAAATGGTGCATACTTATATCCGCTTATCTGTATTTCCCTCTTTAAAAATGTGAAATATGAACTTATTCCTGTTTTATTCTTTATAATGTTACTGAATTTATACAGTTCCTCATCTGTTGTATATAATTCTGGCTCATAAAGAGACATTTTATAACCTTTCTGGGTTAACTTTGTAAGAAAAGGTGAATTAGTATATGCATCTGCCGCATATTCCTCAAAAGGTCTCTCATTTTCATACCATATTCCTGATAAAATAAATGGAATCGATTGTTTAGTGAAAGTATATCCGCATACTGTATTATCATAATATGTAAAATCTTTCATTATCTCCGCATATTCAGGATGATTTTGGGCAACCTCATTATATGTTCCACCTTCCATTGCATCCAACAGTAATATTATAAAATTGGTGTCTGAAGACATCTCAAACTCATCTTTGTCTGTAACAACCATTTCATAATCTTTATCAGCCACCTTAGTTGTAAGAACTACAGTTACCATAGTAACAGCAATCATAAGGAACATACATACTGATACTATACTTACTGCTTTTCTCATAATTACCGGCTTGAATTTTATTGAAAATGCTATAACTACTGCTGATACAACAACCCATACAACAATAGTTTTGATATCTTCAGATATATAATCCTTCCATACTGGCTGTGTACCATCTAACCCAGGAAGATTCTTAACAAGAAAATTTCCCTGAATGTATGAACTTATAAATGCTATAAAATACATTGCAAGTCCAATATTATAAACCTTTGTATTAATTAAAAACATTATGCCTAATATAATAAGGCTTCCAATAAATAAAAGCACAAAAAGGCATGCCACAACCGGAATCAGCTGTTTTATCTCAAACCAGAACTGATCCTGATTGGAATAATATATCTCTATTGGTGCAAATACCATAAGCATAAAACTTGCTGCTAATGACACCAAAACAGCAGGAATAAAATCTTTTATATTCTTTTTTTCTTTCTTTTTATCCATTTTTACATCCTCATATATCACACTTAAAACTTACTAAAAACATGTATTCCACATTCCTACCATAAAAAAGTAAGACATTATACTTATTGATACCACTGTCATTACATTTTTATTAATCTTTATCTGAACTCCGTCAACCCCTGTAAAATATGCTGTCGGGAACAGGATAGGCAGCAGATATCGCGGCTGACATCCTGCAATATAGTTAGCACCAACCTCCGTAAATGATATATATAAGGCCGTTGCTACTAAAACTATGCATACTGCAGCACTAAAGAAATAAGCACCTCTTACACATGGCATTTTTATCTTTTTCTCATCCCTGTCAATATACATCAGTACAGCCATTAACATCAAAGTTATTGTTGTTCCCATTCCATAACCCATGTATGCCATTGAAGTAATAAATTCTTCAGCATAGTCAAGATCAAGATATTCTTTAAGGAAGTTTAACAGAGTTCCTGTATACTCACCCGGATTAGAAAGTATATATTTAATCTGCTCTATAGAATTAACATCTTCTCCCCCTCTTGTGTCACCGGTTCCTGAGGAACCAATAAGCATAGGAAGCAGGAATGTCATCATAAGAAATACTGCTACACCTACAATTAATGTATAATATATCTTTCTTTGCTTTTTATCAACAAATTTATCTTTTGGCATAAATAAAAGAACAAACATCAACACAAAATATATTGCTTTTGGTGCTATTCCCAGCAAAAAGCAGATATTCATCATTATCATATTTTTATATTCTAATTTCTTATCCCGGTTCTGAAGTTCAGAAATAAAGAAAGAATACCCCAGAGTTGTAAACCCTATTACCCAGTAATCATATGACATTGTAGATGCCATAAACATCGTTGTGGATGATAGTCCAATTACAGCCAGAAGAATCTTACCATTCTTTAGCTTTTTAATTGCGAAATACATTACCAGAACATATGTGAATAATATTACCATTTTAGAAAGCATAAATGTATGGAAAAATGACAGTCCCAATGCCCTTCCCATAATTATGCCAGCTGCCGCCGGAATATATGCAACAAATTCTTTTCCGATTTCACTTCCAAATCTGATATCTGTTAATTTTAATTCATATTGATATTCCACATCATTAAGAATTGCTTTGTATTCTTCCTCTGTTATTTCTCCCTGTGAATACATATATGTTGCCGCCTGTGAATCATAAAATGAGCTTTCTGCATTATACTTGGTATTATCAAAGGCATCTGCTATTGAAACACTTCTTAAATAATGAGTCTCATCATCCCATGTTACAAGCAGATTTCTTGGAGAAACCATTATATAAGTAATCCCCATTATAAGTGCTGCTGCTGCAAATATAACCTCAACACGCTTATATGCTATCTTTCCGCACAACACAATTGCAAATATAAGTATTCCCGCTCCCATACAGAAATACATTCTAAGATATGAATAACCGCCAGATATTCTGCTTAATATAAGTTTTTCCAATAAAACAGCTGCTATAATAATAACCACAAAAAGTGCTGTATATAACAGCACCTTTTTCCGGTTATTCTTTAATGCTTTAATCTGATGCATCTTATTGCTTATAAACATATCAATATAATCAGATACTGATTTAACATATGTAAGAAATAATGGCATTCCAATAACACCTGTCAGGCTTATTACTGCTACCATAACTTTATTTTTCCATGTACTGAATTCCGTCCAGTACATAGCTCTGTTAAATAAAAATACTAATATCAGCATTATTATAAATGTCACTATCAGTTTTTTCTTTTTACTAATCACCTTAACCTCTGCCATTATATCCTCCGATGTTATTACATTCTAATCAACATTTATCTCTTCTTCGAATGGTCCGAATTCTAATATTTCTGATAAGTGATTCTTTCTTTCGCTTTCAGGTGGAATCACCATATAATCACCAAACATACGCTTTAAATATACATCGTTATTCTTTGGTATTTTAACAACAATATCCTCAAAAGGGCCTTCTGCAAGCGGAAACAAATCATCATATCTTATGGCCTGCTTTAACGGATGCATCTCTCCAAAGAAACATGATACCCACTCTGTCTTCTGTCCATTATATTTTGTTGCACTCTTTAAATATCTTTTGTTAATAAATTTTCTTGAAAAATGAGTCCACTTAAGAATTCTGTTAGCTATTATACAGATTGCACTTACAAGCTTTCTCTTCCATCCCTTTAGAAAAAGAACCGGCCTGTCAAACTCGCGTAAAATTCGAAGTTTACTCCAGAAAAACACTGACATAGTATCATCAGGAACATTATCAAACGGATAAATTGCCACATCTATCCCCATAGGAACATTAGCATCTCTAAAAACAAATGGTATATTCTTTGTTCCTTTTCTTGCAATTTCAGCATTATAAAACGGAAATGTTTTATAAGAATCTATATCTAATACATTATATTTGTCACTATATTTTTCTCTTATTATCTTAATTATCTTGTCATAATCTTCTCTTAGCATTCCTATATCAATATCATCATCCCATGGAATAAACCCCTGATGTCTTTCTACACCTATAGCACAGCCGGCAAATAAGAAATACTGTAGATTATTTTCCTCACATATTTTTATAAAATCTTTAAAAACTGACAATTCTGACAGCTGTAATTTCCTAAGTATTTTAGGGTCATACTGTTTATTACTATTCATTTTTTGTGTTCCTCCTGGTCTGAATAATGATATACACTAACAATAATGCCGCCAGCAATGATACAAGTATCAGATATCCTAATGATGCTCCCGTAAGTCCCATTCTTACTGTCATAGTATCCATTATTAAAAATGATACCAGACATACTATGATATACAGAATTGTCATATATTTTTGCTTACGCATAATTGCAAGAACATAATAAAAAATAATATTAACTGCATTAATTCCACCACACAATAATAATAATAGTAGTGTAAGTTTATATTTTTTAAGATTAACTCCGTACAGCCATGATAAAACCGGAATTCCTAATATATATGCTCCAACCTCACATACGAATGTAAATCCTGTTATTATTAAAATCATTTTGCTTATAATATGCCAGAAATTTTTATATTTTTTTTCATAATAATTAACTGCCATAGCGGTCTGCATTGGCTTAAATATTATTCCACTAAAAAGGTTAATCACCATATTAGGCATAAAAACTGCAGTGTAATATAATTGTGCTTCATCACCAAGAACCCTGTCAACTGACAGCTTTGATGAATTAATAATGTAAGTACTAAGAAATGTGCTGACGGCTAGAGGAATACACATCTTTACAAGTTCCCATAATCTTTTCCTGTCCCCTGTCATTCTTACACTTACACGTTTAACAGCAATGCTGATATCAAGGAGCACAATCATTCCATATGCAACTACATTCATAATAATAAGTGCCAGTATAAGGTTTTTGCTTACTGCAACAGCTATAATAAGAACCAGTATGCTGAAAAAAATTCTGTAAAATTCAGACTTTCCTGAAATATCTATTCTGTCTTCCTTCTGAAATTCTCCTTCAAATGTATCTGCTATAGAATCTGATATCTTATATAAGCAGACAAGCAATATAATAATTACCTTCTGTATATCATAATTATTAAATACAACATAAACTATACTAGCCAGAAATGTTATTATACACATTACGATTCTTAATGTCAGATAATACTTAAAAGAATATTCATTTCTTACATCTGTAACCTGAAATGTTCTTATTTCAAAATAAGCAATTGTAACAAGCCACTGTGCAATTGATAAACCCACTGAAAACATTCCAGCCTGTGTTTCTCCTAATAAACGGCTTATTACAATTGTCATTACCAGTGTTGCTAAAGCAAAACAGGCTGTTCCCATAGTAAACCAGATATATTTATATTTATCATCCGGTTTTTTGTCAACACCCATTATTTTGTATATAAAATTCATTCAAACCTCTTAATCATTGAATTCTAGTTTATATGGATAGTGATTTTTTCTCTTTTCCACTGGCGGAAGTTCCATATAGTTACCATACATTTTTCTTAACTTTTTATCTTCGCATGCTGGCAAAGGCATCTTGACATCCTCAAAATCATATATCTGTAAAGGAAATGCCTCTTCTTTAACCATTATGTGCCAATATGGATTAGTATCAAACAAAAATGCCATTCTCTTTGTTTCTTTGTCATTATACATATTAGCTATCTCAAGACATTTTCCTGCAATCCATTTATGAGATATTCTGAACACAACCATTCCCGCATGGATAAGTCCTGTAACTGCATGTGTAAGCTTTGCCTTAAAGCCTTTATAAGGAAGCACAGGAAATGCAACATGTCTTAATATAAGTACTTTGCTCCAGAACCATGCACGTTTTGCCTGTTTCTTTAACTCCTCATCACTGTCCGGAATATTATCATATGGATATATGTCAAGGAATATTCCTAATTCGCATTTCAGATTTTTCAATGGCTCTTCAACAAATTTAGTTCCCTTTAACATAAGTCTTGTCGTCATGAGTGGATAGTTTTCCATAGTCTCAACATTAGCTATAGAATATTTATCACTATAATCTCTTTTAAAGACTTCTATCATCTTGTTAAAATCTTTTCTTGGCAGGACAACATCAATATCATCATCCCATGGAATAAATCCTTTATGTCTTAATGCTCCAATTCCTGAACCTGCATCGCCAAACCATGTAAGATTATTCTCTTCACATACCTTAATAAAATCCTTAAGTATTCCCAATTCGGTCTGCTGTACTTTTTTCAAAGTTGCTTCATCGTATTCCTTCATTGTTAATTATTCCCTTTTACTTGATATTATTTGACTTTTCACTGCTGCTGTATAACTTAGTCAATATACGTGCTATACCAGATGGCCAGAACTTACGATACATTGCATAATCTTCTTCTGATCTTTTACTGTCATGTATTATCTTAGATGTCTCTGAGTCTTCATGTATCCTGTGATATGTGAGAATCTTGTTACAGAATATAAATTCTCCATCTAATTGTGAAATTCTTTCCTCTGCCTCCCAGTCTTCATTAGATCTGAAACCATTTAAGAACACTGGTTCCATAAGGTTTGGTTTATAGTATGTTATAGACGGGCAGCATATTGGGGACCCCATAGAAAGTACTCTTCTTCTTGCAAATCTGCTTCCCCACATTGACTTAGGCCGCAATATGAATAACATGATTCTCTTAATTCTTAATAATTTGTTGGATTCAACCATCTTTCCATCACGAATTTCTGCATAATCTGTAAAGAAAATTAATGGTTTTTTCGCGTTTTTTGTATATGCCATAAGATTTTCTACATATGAAGGATTATACTTATCATCCTGGTGTGCAATAGTCACATAATCTGTTTCAGCTTTAGAATACGCAAAATTCCAGTCCTGTGTAATTCCATGTTCCCCATGATTTACATATACTTTCAGATTATATTTTGCTGCAATATCATCAATATACTTACTTGGTGTTGCTGTAGCTATCAATATATCAGACTTAACAGTCTGATTTATAAGAGATTGTATACACTCTTCAAGATATGGACTCTCTTTATACGCACATATTGCAAATGTGTGATTAGTATTTATGTCCTTATTCATAACTATTTCCTTCCTTAGCTTACTTTTTCTCTGACATATTATTTCTTACAGCTATTTCCTCTGTAAGATTTCTTAATTTGTCTTCAAGAACTGATATCTTAATAGACATAACGAATACCCTTAATATTAACAGGAAAATAACAACAACAAATACAAAATTAACATCTGCCTGAAATCCTAAAACATCTGCTCCCCAGCTTGCGATTCCCGGAAACACACTTAATAGCACCAGCACGAGTGCAAAAAATATCCAGAAAACAGTGTCATTAATATTCATCTGTGATTTTCTTAACTTTCTTGCAATATAAAAGCATGTAAGTATCGAAATAACTATTAAAACAACTTTTAAACTTAATGTCATACTTACAGCCCTCTCTTTCTAAACCACTGTACAAAAAGTATAGATGTAGTCATATTAAACATATACTTCATACTGTTTATTGGATTAAGATAACTTTCTCCAGCAATTCTCTCGCTCATCTCAACCTGATATTCGCCAACTTTAGCCCCACATCTTGTAAGATATGCCACAGTATCTGGTTCTGGGCCAAAATTCATGCTTGTAGCAAGTTTGTGAATCATTCTTCTGTTAAACATTCTCATTCCTGATGTTGGATCTTTTATTCTCTTATGGCATGTAACAAGTATACAGAATTCAATAAGTCTGCTTCCCAGCATTCTTGCGGTAAATGGCTTCTTCTCTGATGCAAATCTTGAACCTATGACAATATCAAGATTGTCCTTTTCAGCCATCTGCTCCATCCCTTCTATGAACTGTGGATTATGCTGACCGTCCCCGTCAAACTGGATTGCATAGTCATAATCATTAGTCAGTGCATACTTCATACCAGCCTGAAATGCACCTGCCAGGCCAAGATTAATAGGAAGATCTACCAGATTATATCCATGTTCCCTGCATAATTTAGCAGTGTTATCTCTTGAGCCATCATTGATAACAACATAATCCAACTGCCCATAGTTATTGATAAGATTATCAACCACTCTGACAATATTCTCTTCCTCATTGTAAGCTGGAATAACAACCAGTACTCTCTTATCCATAAAATTCCTCTTTCTAATTAAAGATACTCATTCTTTCCTTCTTCACGAAGCTTTGCAAGTACCTGCTTGATTTCTCCTGCATTCTCTTTAGTTGTAATAAGAGTTGCATCTTTAGTATCAACAACAACGATATCTCTTAAACCAACTGTGGCAATAAGTTTTTCGCCACCTTCTATTACACAGCCCTTAGTATTAACCGCAACTACATTGCCGTTGATTACATTGCTGTTGTCATCATTCTTCTTAATTCTTCCAACTGCAAGCCATGAGCCTACATCATCCCAGCCGAAATTGCCTGGAAGCGTATAGATAGAATCTGCCTTCTCCATAATACCGTAGTCAACTGACTGTGACTCAAGATTAGGGAATTCTGCCTCAAGTACTGCATTTTCATCTGCTGTTCCCACTGCTGCCTTAATCTTTAATAAGCCTTCATATGTATCCGGCATGAACTTCTTAAAGCAGTCTAATATTGTAGATACCCTCCATACGAACATTCCACTATTCCACAGATATGTTCCATCTGCAAGGTATGTTTTAGCTGTCTCAAGGTCTGGCTTCTCGACGAACTTTTCAACTGAATAAGCATTATTCTTCTTGTCAGCCTGATTATACTTAATATAACCATAGCCTGTCTCTGGATAGTTCGGAGTAATACCTACTGTTACAAGGTTAGCCCCCTCTTCTGCAATCTGAACAGCTTCTTTAAATGTATCTGCAAACACTTCGTTATTCTTAATAAGGTGGTCTGATGGAAGTACTATCATAACTGCATCATCATATTTGCTTGCAACATGAACTGCTCCAAGACCTACACATGGTGCTGTATTTCTTCCAACAGGCTCGCATAAGATATTTTCCTCTGGAATACCCGGAAGCTGCTGCTTTACAAGTTCTCTGTAGTTCTTATTAGTAGCAACATAAACATCCTTAATATCAACCAATGGGCTGATTCGCTCTACCGTGAGCTGTATCATAGTCTTTCCGTCATCTGTAAGAGAAAGGAACTGCTTTGGCATATTAACACGGCTCTTTGGCCAGAAACGCTCTCCCTTACCACCTGCCATAATAAGTGCTGTAGTCTTCATAAATTCCTCCTTGTTCTGCCATATTGTTTTAACCATCAATTACGACATCTGTCTGTGCATCATAATATTTACCATCAGCTCTGATAGCACATCTATATGTGCCACTTTCCATATCTGTTGTATCTATCCCACAAAAAAACGGTGCGTAGTTAATATTCTTATCTGCACCTTTTCTTAAATGAAATACTCTGTCACATACTGACTGTGCCTTAATCTTATAACAATTCTGTTCATTCCACAGAAAAATTACGGGATTATAATACACTTTATTTCCATTATATGCAAATCCCCTAAGCTGCATATCATCATGATATCCTGTTTCTGTCACCTTAACTGTAGGTGATACTTCCATATATCCAGCAGCCGGCCTTAATCTGTCAGCTTTCTGAGGTTTTCTGTATATTACAGAATATATCTCATCTCCGAATCTGTAGTTATTCTCCGTCTGCGTAAGAAGCGGACTATAGAAAGGGTCATATTTCTCAAGCTTGGGATGTTTTTCATATACCATATCCCTGGCATACATATTACGTCTGTTCTTTTCTTCATCCACCTCATCATCACCTCTTGAGAATGATTCATGATGAAAAAGAACAACATCATTTCTTAAGACATTGTAATATCCCTGTTCATACAGAGTCAGGCATATATCAACATCATTATGTGTTACTTCAAATGCTTCATCAAATCCACCTGCTTTATCGAATTTAGCCTTCTCAAGCATAAAGCATGCTCCTGTAACACACAGACAGTCATAATCAGCATAATTTCTGTAAGCCTTGATATTATCATCATCAACTGCCTTGGCATACAGATGTGCAAAACAGCTTGATTCATAATTAATTACACCTACATGCTGGATATATGATGAGTCCGGATACAGAAGCTTTGCACCAACCGCGCCGGTACTTTCCTGCTTTGCCTGTCCGGCTAGTACTGAAAGCCAGTCTGTATCTTCATAATCCTGTCCGATTATTTCAATATCATCATTAAGAAATAATAACATGTTTCCAGTCGCTTTCTTTGAACCTATATTACACATTTTAGAAAAATTGAAATCAAATCTTTCGTATGTGTACGAAGCATTTTCTCCAAATTCAGCTATCAGCTTTTTATATTCATTTCTGTTGTCTTCATTACTCCCATTATCAATAACAACAATTTCATATTTCGTGTATTTCGTGTATTTTTTTATACTTTCAAGACAAACCTTAAGAATTTCCGGGTTATCTTTGGACGGAATAATGATGCTGACACAATCATCCTCAGAAAGAGGATAATGTACGTGTTGTACATTTTTATTATGTTTATCAGTAACCACACATGCATTTTTATTCTTTAATTCAGGCAGCAAACATTTATAATCGGAAACATCTGATTTTTCTTTATAATCCGCCTTTTTATGGGCAAGAATCTGATGAATGTGTCCAACATTCTCTGGTGAATTATCTGATAACAGGAACAATGAGGTCTTGTAACTGTCAAACTTACTATCATAACCAGAATCATCTATAAACTCATTCATTTTCTGAAGAAAAAACTGTTTTCTCACAACAAACACATTGCCAATATAATTGAATGAAAGCAGTGTGTTCCATGAATAATCAGGTTTACAATCAGGATTTTCCCGTTTACCACTATCATTAATAATGTCTGAGTCACTATAAATGTATTTTAGATTTCTACCAGCTTTTTTCTGAATCAATATATAATGAGACACTTTTTTCTCATAATCATCACACAATCTGTAATCAGCACTACACAATGCAGCATATTCTGCAGAAACTTTTTCTACCGCTTCCATCACT
>ENA-OVGB01002924-OVGB01002924.1-human-gut-metagenome-genome-assembly--contig:-NODE-2924-length-11206-cov-2.750605_pt1 | contig 11206 bp, 10 predicted proteins | sample MGYA00237767_ERZ505413 | MGnify/ENA primary metagenome ERZ505413 (study PRJEB26158, sample SAMN06016410) | human gut metagenome | biome: human gut; feature: ankylosing spondylitis patient; material...
CAGCCGTCGGAGCGGTGCTTAAGCCGTAAGGCGGGAATTGTGCGGTGTTGCCTTAGGTCAGAACCGATTGCACGCAAATACGGTGGCGCCGCTGGCGCGGGCGGCGGCAAGGCCGGGGGCGCTGTCCTCAAAGATCATGGTATGGGCGGCGTCCACGCCAAAGTGGGCCATGGCTTTCAGGTAGCCCTCCGGGTCCGGCTTATTGTTGACCACATCTTCCTGGGTCAGGATCAGGTCAAACCAGTCAGTGCAGTGAAAGTGGTCCAGCATTTCCGTTGCGTTCTGGCGGCTTCCTGTGGTAATCACGGCCAGGTAATGGGTGGGGCGCAGGGCTTCCAAGATGACAAACAGTGCCTCGTTTTTGCGGGCTATGTCCATGCTGGCGGCGTAATACTGCTTTTTCAGGTCATGCACCCGCTCCACATCCTCGGCAGAGGGGCTGCCGCCCATCAGCGGCTGCAAAAAGGTGCGGTAATGACTGCCGTTGCAGTAAGCGGCATAGTAATCATAATCCACCGTAAAGCCGAACGACTCCAGCGCACGGCGGTAGCTTTCAGCGTTGACGGCAACCGTATCAATCAATGTGCCGTCCAGATCAACGGCGATCAGTCCTTGCTTTTTCATCAAACTTTCCCTCGTTTTCCCATGTATTCAGGTCGTTGGCCACCATGACAAGCCCAGCATAGAACATGGGGGCACGCTTTTTATCTTTGTTGAGCTTGTAGGGCATCAGGCGCAGCCAGTGGATGAGCTCGTGCGCCAGGATGCTGTGCAGCCCTGCCGCGCCGCAGCGGGCACGCAGGTCATCGCAGACCGCTTCAAACAGTGTATCATAGGCGGCGGAGCGGGTCAGCTGGAAGTCAATATGGTTTTCCTGCACAGTGCAGCGCGGGGTCATCATCATGAACTCATAGCCGCCGTGCAGGCTTTGCAGCAGTTTGCCGTAATCCAGGTAGGGGCTGTCGTGCAGGTTGCCGGTGTTGGGGTCAATGATGTACCACGCTTTATCGGGGTTCTCCACATCGGTGCGGCAGATGATGTTTTCCACCGTCAGATCGCCGTGGATATCCGCCACGGGGTCTGCGGCAAACAGGGTACGCAGCGCATTGTGGTCAAACAGGCGGCCCAGCTCTTTCAGGTTGCGGTAGCTGCGGCCATTGATCCAGATGCGGTCATAGTTCCACAGTTCTTTCAGGATGCGGGCATCCCGGATCTTTTCCAGATTGGCATCCATCTTTTTGTTCAGGTATTCCTCAATTTTTTCGGGATCCGCCGGGCGGGCTGTGGGGCGGTAGAGCTGTTCATCCAGTGCCCGCAGCACACTGCGCAGGATGGCTGCGCTTTTTCCCGGCGGGTTGGAATGGATATAGCGGAACAGTCCCACCGCGCTGCCGGAATAGGTCATATCATACCAGCAGTAGCCTTCGCCGGTGCCCTCGCGCAGAATTTCGCACAGCGGCAGGCGGGCGGCATTGCGGCGCAGCCAAGCCAGCTGTTCGGCCAGTTTGGCACCGTCCGCGCCAAAGGCGTATTTGCGGTAAAAGGTCGCGGCACCATCGGTACACAGCATGGTAGTTGCGTTGGAACCGGCGGAATAATCCTGCAAAATGGTAATGTTCTGGTTGATCTCAATGAACTTGGCCACATAGGCTTTGTTCTGCAGGCTGAAATACTGGTTGAGGAATGCGCCGCGGTCCCGCGGGTCCACCTGGGGCAGCAGGTTCAGGTAGTTTTCCTGCCCGGCTTCCCGGTTGGCGATCGGCTCCGCTGCACCGTTCAGGGCGGCGCGCAGATGTTCCGGCAAAAGAGGTGCCGCAAACATAACCGCCAGCGGCAGCAGGAACCAGGCGATCACCAGCCCACGGGCAGCATCGCTCAAACCGAGGGAGCCCGCCACGCCAAGGCTGGTCACATCCACGCTCTTGACGCCGAACAGCATGTTGAACACTTCCACCAAGCCAAAGCTGCCGCCAGCGCCGCCGCAGGCAATGATTGCCTGCCCCAGCACCGCGTAAGAAGCAAGGTAGGCCCCCCACATGAGAACTGTATTGAGCAGCAGCCGCCACAGGTTGACGCGGCGCAGATCCTTGAAGGTATTGATGAGACTCCAGCAGAACACAAGGCCGTCCAGCTTGATGGTATCATTGAAAATGCTGCACACGGCCAGGCAACACCGCTTGAGCAGGTCCCGCAGCAGCACCACCAGCACCAGGGCGGCGGCCAGCAGCAGCGCAAAAACCAGATAATACCGCGTTGCGCCCAAAACCGCAGCGCCGCCCAGCCCGGCCAGCCGGAACCCGCCGAACAGCAGCGCCACCACCCACACATCCAGAAAGCGATCCATGATGACAGTGGCAAAAGCAAAGCCTGTTCCGGTTTTCATTTTGCGGCCAGCCAGAGCGGCGCGCAGAAAATCGCCCACATGGAATGGCAGCAAAAAGTTGACAGCATAGCCCCCGGCCATGGCGCGCAGCAGGCTGCGGCGCTGGGGGTATTCATAAATGCGGATAAACTGTTCCCACCGGAGCAGGCGGAACACATGCCCCAGCAGCACCAGTGCCGCGGAGGAAAGCAGCAATAATAAAATGGTTCCGAAAGGTTGCATCGGCGGTCACCTGAATCCGTTAGTTTATTGGGGGGATTTTACATCAGCATTTCAAACGCAGCCTTGTTGGCTTCCTGTTCCGCCTGGGCATACTCCGCCGGGGTGCCAAAGGGCAGGTGCAGATCAGTTGCAAATCCGCGCAGGTCCGCCCCGCGGGCGGCCAGCACGTTGTAAATGCCGGAAACAAAAAATTCTTTATAATCGCAGTGGTGCAGGTACTCTGCACAGGCGGAAGCATAGAGCTGCTTATTTTTGAAGTAATACGCCCCGCAGATGGCATCATGGCTGACGACCTGCTTTTCCACCGTGTGGCACACCCTGCCGTCGGCCCCATATTGCAGGTAGCTGTAGGCCGGGGAGTCGCTGGCAAAGGTCAGCAGTGCGCCGTCCGGGCCGTTGGCAAAATCGCCCGCCTTGCAAAACTCATTGAACGGCTTGCAGAGGAACAGGTGGTCGCAGTCATTAAAGAGCAGCGGCTCATCGTCCGGCAGGCTTTCCGTCCCGCGCAGGGCGGTGATGGCGGCGCCCTCCGTCACTTCGGGCAGGGCCACGATTTTGGCATCGGGGTAATAGGTTTTGATTTCCCGGTCAATGGCATGGTCGCGGATATGCTCCTCCAGCACCACAAAGGTGATATCGGCACAGTCCACAAATTTGGCAATGCTCTGGGTTGCCCAATAGAAAAACGGGCGGTCGTTGATCTCGATCAGGGGCTTGGGCATCACAAAGCCGTTTTCAAAAAAGCGGCTGCCGCGCCCGGCCATCGGCATTACAAGGTGCAGCTTTGCCATATTATTCCCCTTTCGCATCGCGGGCAGCCAGCATGGCGCACTCGTTCTCGATCACGCGGCGCAGGCCTTCGCGGATGTCGATCTTCGGTTCCCAGCCATAGCACTCTTTGGCGTGGGTGTTATCGCACAGGGAATACTTGTTGACCTCGTGGTCCAGAATTTCCGGCTTGATGCCGTAAGCGCCGCCGTACAGCTCCGGGTACTTGGCCCAGTAATGGCTGGACGGGCAATATTTGGCTTCGATCTGCTTGCCCATCAGCTCGCAGGCCGTGGCGTACAGTTCGCGGACGGAGTAGTTCTTGTTGCTGGAAACGTTGACGGCATCAAAGCCCGGCTGATCCCACACGCGCATGGCCAAGTCGATAAGGTCATCCACATAGATATAATCGCGGCGCTGGTTGCCGTCAGAGTGGAACTCCGGCACGCGGTCATAGTACAGCTCGCGGATCATATAGCCCACAAACGGCGGCTGCTTGCGCAGGCAGTCGATGTGCGGGCCGTAGACGTTGGCAAAGCGCAGGCAGGTCACGGTCATGCCGTAGGTATCGGCAAAGCTCTGGCAGAACCGCTCGCCGCAGTATTTGGTGTTGGGATAGATCAGCGTGGGCGGGTTGAACTTGGATTCTACGGTCGGGAACTCGGTTTCATTCTCGTACATCGCGTTGGTGGATGCCTGAATGACATGCTTAACGCCGGTGCGGCGGGCGTTTTCCAGCACGTTGACAAGGCCCAGTGTGTTGACGCTGACGGCCTCCACCGGGTCGCTCTGGCAGTCCGGCAGGGGGGCAATGCCCGCAATGTTATAGACGATATCAAACTTTTCCTGCTCAAACAGGGCTTTCATGCCCTCTTTATCGCGGATATCCATCTTGATGACATCGGCGGAAAAATCATGGTCGTCAAAATGCAGGTTATCGGCGCTGCCATAGCTGTAGTTATCCACACCAATGGCGGTATGGCCGTTTTTCCACAATGCATGCATAAGCTGGCCACCGATAAACCCGGCAGCACCCGTTACCAGAACCTTCATAATCAACATCCCCCTTTACAGATTGGAAGCAATGATGGTGCTTGTATATTCTTCGATTGGTTTTTCCCGCCATTCGCGGGTCACAAACTCGTTTTTGTTTTTCAGGTAACGCCCGCACAGTTTGAGCAGGCTGACGCCAAAGCTGGTCAGTTTGTTGTTGGATACCTGGTCTTCCTCCCGCCAGCTGATGGGGAAGAAAAGGACTTTCTGCTTGAGGTGGCAGAGGGCCAGGATCATGCAGTCATTAAAATACAATGTATCCGGAAATTTTTTATAATAACCGTTTGCCAGCGGCGGCACGGCGTACAGGTTCAGGCCGCTGCCCAGGTCGGTGATCTTGTGCCCGGCCACCAGGCTGAACAGCCAGTTAAAGCCATAGTTGCCCACCACACGCAGAGTGCTGTAGCCCTTGATGCGGCTTTCCGGCATAAAACGGGAGCCAAGGCAGCAATCATACTTACGGTGGCGGCCGCTGTGTACCAGGGGCAGCACATCGCGGATATCGCCCTGGTCGTCGCCATGCAGCACAATCAGGTAATCGAAGTTATGCTGAACGGCGTACTGGAATGCCACTTTATGGCTGCCGCCCAGGCCATAGTTCTGGTCGTTGCGCAGCAGGCGGACCGGGGCCTGCGGGTGGGCCTGCATCCAGCTTTGCACGGCGGCTTCGGTGCCGTCGGTGGAGCGGTTATTGACCACGATGCACTCGGTGACCATAGCGGCCACCTGACGGTCCAGCAGCTGGTTCAGCACACGGGGCACCTGTTTTTCACAGTTATAGGCAGGGATAAAAACAAGAAAGCGTTCCGGCATAGGGCAAGCCTCCTGAACAAGATATTTTGATTGATTATAGAATACTATATTTGGGGCGGGGGGTCAAATTGAAAGGAGCGAAGATTGAATTAGGGCGGGCCTGCGGTTTTGCGCTGTGGGGAACGGTCGAGACCGTTCCCTACAAAGCCGTTGGAAATGTGTTCTACACACCCGCAGGTTTTCCACATTTTTTCCCGTGCTTGTGGAAAACTCAATCGACTACCAGCACTTGCAGGTGGGCGGTGCCGTGGGTGACGGGGTAGCGGGCGGTGATGGTAAAGTTTTCTTCGATCCAGGCATGGAACGCGGCCATATCGCGCACTTCGGCTTCATCATACAGAATCACATCGGGACGCTTCTCGGGCAGTTCCTCATAATACTGGATGAACCGCGGGTCGCTGTCGGTACCGGAGATGACGGACGCCTGACCGATGGTCAAGGTTCCTCCCGCCATCATAAAGCCAAGGCCGTGCTGCTCGCCAATAGCCTGCAGCACCTGCTTGCCCGCAAAGGGTTCCAGCGCTTCGTACAGGGCCATCTGCATATCGGCGGCTTTTTCGTCCGCCCAGGTCCCTGCGGCGGGGCCTGCGGTGATCTGCTTCAGGTTGGCTGTTGCCACATTGGCAGGCTTCCAACCCGTTACCAGAACGCACCAGAACCGGCACACCAGCAAAAATACCAGCAGCGCCGCCAGCACACACTGGCCCTGGGGCAGTTTTCCCTGCTCCGGATTCTCCTGCCTGCACGCCAACATGGCAAAGCAGCCACAGAGCGCGGGCCAGGTCAGATACATAAAGGTAGCCGAAAAGCCCAGCAGCGTAGAGCGCAGAATGAACGCATACGCCGCCATGCCCGGCAGAAAGCCCAGCCAGAACAGCGGCTCCCGCGCTGTGCCGCGCCCCTTGCGGAACGCCCAGGCCGCCGCCAGCACCAGCGCCGGCATAAAATAGCGCTCATCGGAGCTGGAGTCCGCCACAGCGCGCACCACGCAGAGCAGAGCCGCCAGAATGGCCCAAAGGTTCAGGGCAAGGCCGGTCCAATCCCGTTTTTGGCGGGTTTTGGCCCACCACAGCAGACAGAGCACCACGCTGGCGGCCAGCGGCTTTGCCAGGAATTTGGCGGTGTTCAGCGCCTGGCTGCCCAGCAGGGCCAAGCGCTGGCTTGTGGTAAAATCATACTGCGGGTCGTTCAGGATCAGGCTGACGCGCTGCAAAAACACGGTAAGCCCCATGCCGGGCAGCACATACGCCAGAAACGCTGCCGCGCAGGCCATACATCCCAGCACAAACAGCACCGCACCGCGGGGGATCTTACAGATCGTCGGCTCCTTGCCGCGGCGGCCCAGCAGCACCATGCCAATAAAAATCACCGCCGCCGCCAGTGCGCTTTGCGGGAACGCCAGAAAGCTGAAGCAGGCGCACACCGCCCCCAGCACTACCAGCCATGGGCGGCGGAAACCATGGGTGTAATAATGATAAAAGCACAAAAATGCTGCCACGGTGAAGTGGAACTGCTGGCTGATATAATCCGGCCCCAGGAACCACTTGGGGGTGTAGACAAACAGCACCACCGCGCTCAGCAGCGCCCCATGGCGGCCAATGATCTGCTTGAAATCGCGGTAAAATACCGCGCTCATGGCCGCTTTGCAGACCAGCACCACAGCGCGCACAAACAGCAGCGCCCCGGTGGTTGTGCCTGCAATGGCGGTATACAGAGCCAGCACCAGCGCTGCCGGTAAGGCCGAAAGCTGGTGCGGCTCCCACATGGTATAAAACAGCCGTTCCCCCTTTACCAAGCGGAAGCCCAGGGAGAACGCATATTCTTCATCAATTTCCAGCCCCACAAACAGCGTTTTGGCCATGGCGAGAACCGCCAGAACCAGCAGCACCGGGGTTAAAATTTTCCACAGGCGGTCCTGTGCATTTTTTTGCGGCATAGGCCGCCCCTCCTCTATTGTTTGATTTCATGTAAGGCAAAGCGACGGGCGCACAATGTGCGCCCCTACGGGAGTTCTGCAATTTCTAATTGCTAATTAGGTTACAGGTGTTTTTGCAGCAGTTTGTCCCTTGCGCACAGCAAATACGGCAGGTAGTTTTCGCAAAAGGCTTCCCATTTGCATTGCAGCCAGCTGCGGGTGTGCTGAGAATGGTGTTTGACCGCCGCCACATCAAAGTAGCGGGATTTATTGCGCACAATGATTTTTTGCTCAAAGGGCATCTGCCAGCCTTCCGGGTACCAGTAAGTGGGGGGCAACAGGCGGTAGCTGCCGGGGTGTTCGGCGGCATAGCGGTTCAGCTGGCTTTCGTCATGCCACAGGGGCACCACGCCGTTGCGGATATCCTGCTCTGTGCGGTGGTCCAGCTCTTTGCACATGGCCAGGAATGCCGCGGAGGTACCGCCGTTCAGCCCGCCGGAAACATAGTCCCGCCCGCAGTTGTACGGGATATAGGCCGTACATCTGGGGTTGCGGTCATAGCTGTAAAACATCGGCTTTTTGTTCCAGAACCCCGGCTGCTGGACCAGCAGCAACTGTTCCCCCTGCTGCGGACGGGGCAAAAATTCTTCCGGGGTAATGACCTCCCGGCAGGTCAGGTTGGCGTTGAAAAAGAAGAGATAATCCAGCTGTTCCAACGCCTTTTCCTGGGTTAGGAAAATCGCAAAGCGCTTCATGGTGCTCAGTGGCCAGTCATAGGCGGGCTGGTCAATGCGGTGCACAGCGGGGTCATCCTCGTGAGCGATGGACGGTGCATCGGTAAAGACAAAGTATTCTTTTTTGCAGCCGGGTAAAAAGTTCCGGCTGAAAGTTTCATAAAATTCCGGCCAGAACACGGTGTATTTGCCGGTGCAGATATACAGCATGCCAATGGTTGCCATGTTGTGTTTCCCCCTTAACGATGGGTAATTTTTTGCCAAAGGCGGCCAGCCTGGGTGCGCAGATAGGCGGCATCGCTGGTCCAGATATAAAACGCAAGGTTCAGCAGGTTAGGCAGGATGCAGACCACAACAGCCCGCCCCAGCAGCCCCAGAATACCGCCGGACAACAGGGCGCACACGCGGTAGCTGCCTGCCATAAGTACCACAAGGGTGACAAGATGCACCGCCTGCACCCGCAGGTAGCGCCAGCCGCTGCCGCGCATATACTGGCGGCAAACCACAATGCCGCGCCCCACCCACATGATGCAGTGGGCCACAACGGTAGCCGCCACAATGCCGGTAATGCCAAACGCCGGGAAGAGTGCAAAGCTTAGAATCAGGTTTGTGGCGGCAGAGGCGACCATGAACCACTGGTCCTGCTCAAAGTGGCCCAGCACGGCGCGGTAGGATCCGAGCATCCGGTGGTTCCAGCCCACATATTCGTTCAGGCTGAACACAATAACAAAGCCCAGCGGCAGCAGGCGGTCGCTGCCCATCCACAGGCTGATAAACGGCTGGAACAGGCAGAGATATGCCGTTGCCACAAAGCTGCCGAAAAAATAGCTGAACAGATCCAGCCCCCAGAACACCTGTTTATCATGGGCGTTGGCCGTGGCGGATTTATCGTACACGATATTGCCGATGGCTGCGGCAAAGCTGTCCATGATTTTATTGCCGATGTTGGTGGCGCTGTCCGACACGGTGGTATAGTTGCCAAGGTTAGCCGTCATAGCGCTGCCCGCCATACGGCTAGTGACGATGGTATCGGACGAGCCATAAATGGTGTTGGACAGGCGGTGAACCAGGTAATACTTGAGGTCATGGAAGATGCCAAGATCCTTGAAATCCCGCAAAGTAACCTTGACCTCGTGCAGTTCGGGGAAATCCTTTTTATACCGCGCTGCCACCACCAGGTTGGCACCGGTGTTGAACAGGATGCTGACGCCGAAATACAAAATATAGTTTGGCAGCCACAGCGCAATGGCAATGCGGGCCAGATAGTTGGCAACATTAAAGCAGAAGTCGATGCGGGTACACAGGTACCCCTGCTGGGTGCAGGTGTACATCAGCCGCCGGGTGACAAGGAAATAGCCCGACAGCGTGGAGATGGTGTTGAGCAGGTAAACGGTATAGGCCGTCTGGATGGCATGATCCACGGCAGGGCCAGCGCCCCGATGCCCGCCAGCACGCAGATAACCACACCCACGGCGCGGTATGCCCATTTATACATGGACATATATTTGCTGATCTTCTCGGTATCCTTGGCGGCGATCTGTTCATACAAGCGGTAGCTGATGACGCTGCCAACACCGAATTCCGCGATGGAGAAAAAGTTGAACAGCTTATCCACCACCTGGGATGCGGCGGTGATATCGTTGCCAAAGTTAAATACCAGCAGCCGCCGCGTGGCAAAGCCCAGCAACATCAGCAGCAGGCTGGACCCCAGCGCATAGACCAGGTTCAAAATTGTTTTTTGTGTACGCAATCAGGTGTTCTCCTAGGTGATTTGTTTGGGCAGGGTGATGCGGCCAGGTGCGGCGGGGTCGAGTGACCCCACCCTACGGGGCATGGAGCCGAAACCGGCATTTACGGTAGGGGTTCATGGGGCATCGGGGACGCCGCCCCCTACAATGGGTGCAGAGCTTTATTTCCGTTTCAGCAGCCCGGCCGCCCAAAGGGCAAAGCGGGGGCCGAAGTGGTTGAGCAGGAAGGCAAACAGTTTCCAGTCCGGGCGGGTGTTCTCGTCCCCCAGTTTCCAGAGTGCTTTGCAGGCGGTCAGGCCGGGGGCACAGGCGGCGCGTACCTCGGCATCACGGCAGGCAGCGCCGCGGGCCTGCGGCCAGAACACATTGGCGGTGCGCCGCCAGATCCCGGCTTGTTCCGCCGGGGTCCAGGGGCAGTCCGGCGCGGCGAACATTTTTTCAAACCGTTGGATGACCGCCGCGATGCCCGCAAAATGTTTGGCAAGGCCCGCGTTCAACAGGCTGCCCGCCCGGTTGGCGCGGTAGACCACCAGCTCCACATCCAGGTAATACAGCTTGGGGCAGGCACCGGCCAGCACCAGGTCAAAGGGATAATCCTCCGCCCAGCGGACCTCATTCCAGAAAAGCAGGTTATACTTAACCAGAAATTCCCGGTCAATACAAAAGCGCCAGACCGCCCAGTGGCCCGCGGCATACAGCCGCGCCACGCGGGCGGCGTAATCGGGGTCGGCATCCGGGCCGGGGGTGAACCGCTCCACCGGGCCGGGATAAGGCTTGGCATCCATCCCCTGGCTTTCGTCCTGCTCCAGATAGCGGCAGACGTACCAGCGGTAACCCGGCGCGGCAGCCAGGGCGGCGCGCAGCTTTTCCAGCATATGGGGCGGCCAGTAATCGTCGCTGTCCAAAAACAGCAGCCACTTGCCCTTGGCGGCCTTGATGCCGGTATTGCGCGCGGCGGCCAGCCCGCCGTTAGAGCGGTGGATGACCGTAACGCCGGGGCAAAGCTGAGCAAAAGCATCACACATGGCGGGGCAGGCATCCGTGGAGCCATCGTCCACCAGGATGCACTCCCAGTCCGCCGGGCCGGCCTGCTCCACCACGCTTTTGACACAGGCAGAAAGATAAGCCTGCACATTATACACCGGCACAATGACCGAAAATGTGATGTTTCCTGTGCGTTCCATCGCAGTTGTTTCCTTTACTTTGTCGGGATCAATGTCCAGTCGTGGTCATACAGGGCGGTCTTTTTTCCGTTGGCGTACCAGCGGTCCGGCGCGATCACACAGCGGCCCGGCACACCGGCCAGCCACTGCCCCCACCAGCTGAAGGTGGAGTTGCTCAGCACAAACGCCCGGCAGCGGCGCATCAGGGCAAGGTCCGCCGCGGCACTTTTTGCCCCGGTGCTGTAATGCACCGGCAGGCCCGCAGCGTCCAGATGCTGCCGCACATAGGCGGGGTCGTCTGAAAAGACAAACAGTTCCGCCTGGGGCAGGCTTTGGCACACCGTGCGGCAGGCGGCGGCGTAATACTCCGGCGTGCAGACCTGCAGGGCCGCGTTCTGCGGCAGCAG
>ENA-OVGB01002926-OVGB01002926.1-human-gut-metagenome-genome-assembly--contig:-NODE-2926-length-11198-cov-3.279458_pt1 | contig 11198 bp, 7 predicted proteins | sample MGYA00237767_ERZ505413 | MGnify/ENA primary metagenome ERZ505413 (study PRJEB26158, sample SAMN06016410) | human gut metagenome | biome: human gut; feature: ankylosing spondylitis patient; material...
TACCATATCTTGGTATCTGCCTGGGAATGCAGATGGCAATCGTAGAATTTGCCCGCCATGTACTTGGATATGAAGATGCAAACAGCATTGAACTTGATCCGGATACCAAACACCCGGTGATCGCACTGATGCCGGATCAGGAAGATGTCGAGGATATCGGTGGAACCTTAAGACTTGGAAGCTACCCATGTATCCTTGCAGAAGGCTCTAAATCCTATGAACTCTTCGGTAAGAAAGAGATTCATGAGCGTCACAGACATCGTTATGAAGTAAACAACGCATTCCGTAAAGAACTTCAGGAGAAGGGAATGAATATTGTAGGAACTTCTCCTGACAACCGAATTGTAGAAATGATCGAGATTGCAGGGCATCCGTTCTATGTAGGAACCCAGGCACATCCTGAATTCAAATCCCGTCCGAACCATGCACATCCTTTATTCAGAGGATTTATTCAGGCGGCAGTCGATTATAAAGGTAATTAATTACTCAAACACATTCGTGTACTTGAAATAAAAAATAAGCGAAGAACAGCAGAAATAGAAAGGATGAGGAGATTATGAAAGAAGTGAGAGAACAACAGCAACAACAAGGTCTGTACCGGCCTGAATTTGAACATGACAACTGCGGTATCGGAGCAGTTGTCAATATCAAAGGAAAGAAAACCCACGATACTGTTGCAAACGCATTAAAAATCGTAGAACATCTGGAGCACCGTGCAGGTAAAGATGCAGAAGGTAAGACTGGTGACGGTGTCGGAATTCTTCTGCAGATTTCACATAAATTTTTCAAAAAAGCCTGTAAGAAAGAGGGCTTTGATATTGGTGGAGAAAGAGAATATGGTATTGCACAGTTCTTTTTCCCACAGCATGAGATCAAACGTGCACAGGCAAAGAAAATGTTCGAGATCATTGTGGAAAAAGAAGGCCTGGAACTTCTTGGCTGGAGAACTGTTCCGGTAATCCCGGAGGTGCTTGGACATAAAGCCAGAGAATGTATGCCTTACATTATGCAGGCATTTATCAAAAAACCAGATGAGGTAGAAAAAGGACTTCCGTTTGACCGTATGCTCTATATTGCACGTCGTGAGTTTGAACAGAGTAACGACAATACTTATGTAGTATCTATGAGTAGCCGTACGATCGTATACAAAGGTATGTTCCTGGTAGGACAGCTGAGAACATTCTTTGCTGATCTTCAGAACCCTGATTATGAGTCTGCAATTGCGATGGTTCATTCGAGATTCAGTACGAATACAAATCCGAGCTGGGAGAGAGCTCATCCGAACCGTTTTATGGTTCACAATGGTGAAATCAATACAATCCGTGGAAATGCAGATAAGATGCTTGCCAGAGAAGAAAATATGGAATCTCCATATCTGAAGGGACAGCTCCATAAGGTTCTTCCGGTCATTGACCGTAAGGGATCTGACTCAGCTATGCTTGACAATACTTTGGAATTCCTTGTAATGAGTGGAATGGAACTCCCACTTGCAGTGATGATCACTATTCCAGAACCGTGGGCTAACAATGATACAATCTCACAGGATAAGAGAGATTTTTATCAGTATTATGCGACTATGATGGAGCCATGGGATGGACCGGCGTCTATTCTTTTCTCTGATGGTGATGTCATGGGAGCTGTACTTGACCGTAATGGTCTGCGTCCGTCAAGATATTATATCACCTCTGACGGTTACATGATCCTGTCTTCAGAAGTTGGTGTTATGCCGATTCCGGAAGAGAAAATTGTTCTGAAAGAAAGACTCCATCCTGGAAAAATGCTTCTGGTAGATACCGTCGCAGGTAAGGTAGTCGATGACGATGAGCTGAAAGAAAAATATGCAGCTATGCAGCCATATGGAGAATGGCTGAACAGCAATCTGGTTCAGTTGAAAGATATCAAAATTCCGAATGTACGTATGGAAGAATATACACCGGAGCAGCGTGCACGCCTGCAGAAAGCATTTGGATATACTTACGAACAGTACCGTACTTCAATCAGAAATATGGCACTGAATGGAGCAGAAAGTATCGGTGCTATGGGTGTTGATACTCCACTGGCAGTACTCTCCAATCAGCATCGTCCTTTATTTGATTATTTTAAACAGCTTTTTGCACAGGTAACCAACCCGCCGATCGATGCTATCCGTGAGGAAATCGTAACCTCTACCAGTGTGTATGTTGGTAAAGACGGAAACCTTCTTGTACAGCAGCCAGAGAACTGTCATGTACTGAAGATCATGCATCCGATCCTTACAAATACAGATATGCTCAAGATCAAAACCATGAATCACGAAGGCTTTAAAGTTGCGGTTGTTTCTACCCTTTATTATAAGAGTACAAAGCTTGAGAGAGCAATCGATCGTCTTTTTGTTGAAGTTGATAAAGCATATCGTGATGGTGCAAACATCCTTGTACTTTCAGACCGTGGAGTAGACGAAAATCATATGCCGATTCCGTCACTACTGGCTGTTTCCGCAGTACATCAGCATCTTGTAAAAACGAAAAAAAGCACTTCCCTTGCAATCATTCTGGAATCCGGAGAACCAAGAGAGGTTCATCATTTTGCGACACTTCTTGGTTATGGTGCAAGTGCGATCAATCCATATCTTGCACTTGAGACGATCCGTGAACTGATTGATAATCGTATGCTTGACAAAGATTATTATGCAGCTGTAGAAGATTATAATCATGCAGTCTTAAGTGGTATTGTAAAGATTGCATCTAAAATGGGTATCTCAACAATCCAGTCTTATCAGGGTTCACAGATATTTGAGGCAATCGGTGTTTCACAGGATGTGATCGATAAGTACTTTACAGGTACTGTAAGCCGTGTAGGTGGAATCACTCTGGAAGATATTGAAGATAATGTTGAAAAACTGCACTCAGAAGCATTTGATCCATTAGGCTTGGATACAGATCTTACTCTGGACAGTGTCGGTGCACATAAAATGAGAAGCCAGGGTGAAGAGCATAAGTACAATCCACAGACAATTCATTTGCTTCAGGAATCTACCTGGACAGGTAGCTATGATCTGTTTAAACAGTATACTGCACTGGTAGACAAAGAAAGTCATGGAGCTCTTCGTGGACTTCTGGAATTTAACTATCCGGAAAATGCTATTCCGATCGAAGAAGTTGAAAGCGTAGACGATATCGTTAAGCGCTTTAAGACAGGTGCAATGTCCTATGGTTCTATCTCACAGGAAGCTCATGAGACTCTTGCAATTGCAATGAACCATCTGCATGGAAAATCCAATACAGGTGAAGGTGGAGAAAGTGCTGAACGTATTGCATCTGCCGGCAGTAAAAACGATCGTTGTTCTGCAATCAAACAGGTAGCGAGCGGACGATTTGGAGTAACAAGCCGTTATCTGGTATCAGCAAGAGAAATCCAGATCAAGATGGCTCAGGGTGCAAAACCAGGTGAAGGTGGACATCTTCCGGCTAAAAAAGTATATCCGTGGATTGCAAAGACACGTCATTCAACACCGGGGGTATCACTGATCTCCCCACCGCCGCACCATGATATTTATTCAATCGAGGATCTGGCTCAGCTGATCTATGACCTGAAAAACTCTAATGTTTATGCAGACATTTCAGTAAAGCTTGTATCTGAGGCAGGTGTTGGTACAGTCGCAGCAGGTGTTGCGAAAGCTGGTGCACAGACAGTTCTGATCTCCGGTTATGACGGAGGAACAGGAGCAGCTCCGCGAAGCTCCATCCACAATGCAGGGCTTCCATGGGAGCTTGGACTGGCAGAAACTCATCAGACATTGATAATGAACGGACTGCGAAACCGTGTACGAATCGAGACAGATGGAAAGCTTATGAGTGGACGTGATGTAGTGATCGCAGCTCTTCTCGGAGCAGAGGAATTTGGATTTGCCACCGCTCCGCTTGTAACTATGGGCTGTGTAATGATGCGTGTATGTAATCTGGATACATGTCCGGTCGGTGTGGCAACACAGAATCCAGAGCTTCGTAAACGTTTCCGTGGTAAACCTGAATACGTAGAGAACTTTATGAGATTTATTGCTCAGGAAATGCGAGAATACATGGCACGTCTTGGCGTTCGTACTGTTGATGAAATGGTTGGACATACGGAGCTTCTTAAACAGTCTGCAGAAGCAGTTGCAGCAGAACCACATAAAGGCAAACTGGACCTCAGTGCGATCCTGAATAATCCATATGCAGGAAACGGACAGAAGGTTACCTTTGATCCAAAGGCTGTTTATAATTTTGAATTGGAAAAAACTCTGGATGAAAAAGTCCTTCTTAAAAAATGTGCAAGAGCTATCTCAAAAGCAGAACACGTCGAACTGGATGTGGATGTGACAAATACAGACCGTACCTTTGGTACGATTCTCGGTGCTGAGATCACCAGACAGACAGGAACCGGACTTCCGGATGATACAATTGTGATCAATTGTCACGGCGCCGGCGGACAGAGCTTTGGTGCATTTATTCCTAAGGGACTTACCTTGAAGCTTACAGGTGACAGTAATGATTATTTTGGTAAAGGTCTGTCAGGTGGTAAGCTGATCGTGAAAGTACCTGAAAAAGCAGCTTATAAACCAGAAGAGAATATCATCATCGGAAACGTTGCCCTTTATGGTGCTACCAGCGGTTATGCTTTTATCAACGGTGTTGCAGGAGAACGTTTTGCAGTTCGTAACTCTGGTGCATATGCAGTTGTCGAAGGTGTTGGTGAACATGGCTGTGAATATATGACAGGTGGCCGTGTTGTAGTCCTTGGACGAACCGGAAAGAACTTTGCAGCAGGTATGAGCGGTGGTATTGCATACGTGCTGGATGTGGATAACAAACTGTATAAGAATATTAATAAAGCAATGATCTCTATTGAAAAAGTAGAGAATAAATATGATAAAAAAGAACTTCGTGATCTGATCGAAGCCCATGTTGCGGCTACCGGTTCTAAACTGGGAACAAAAGTACTTGATGACTTTGACTATTATCTGCCGCACTTTAAGAAACTTATTCCAAATGAATATAAGAAGATGATCACACTCAGCGCCAAACTGGAAGAAAAAGGACTGACAAGTGAGCAGGCGCAGATGGAAGCATTTTATGAAAGCATTGGAGCAAAGCATTAAGGAGGATGAGGAAACATGGGAAAGCCAACAGGATTTTTAGAGTATAAAAGAGAGACAGCTAGAGTGCTGCCGCCAAAGGTCCGGATTGCCAACTTCAATGAGTTCCGGACTCCTCTCAGCAAAGAAAAACAGAAAACACAGGGGGCGCGCTGCATGGCCTGCGGCGTACCTTTCTGCCAGTCAGGTATGATGCTTAATGGAATGGCTTCCGGCTGTCCACTGCATAACCTCGTACCGGAAACAAATGATCTGGTATATACAGGAAACTGGAAACAGGCATATTTAAGACTTTCCAAGACACATAGTTTTCCGGAGTTTACTTCCAGAGTGTGTCCGGCTCTTTGTGAGGCGGCATGTACCTGTAATCTGGACAGTGAGCCGGTATCTACAAAAGAAAATGAAAGAGCAATCATTGAAACTGCGTGGCAGGAAGGATGGGTAAAACCACAGATTCCACGCGTTCGTACAGGAAAGACGATCGCAGTAGTCGGAAGTGGTCCATCCGGTCTGGCAGCGGCACAGCAACTGAACCGAAGAGGACACAGTGTTACAGTTTATGAAAGAAGTGACAGACCTGGCGGACTTCTCCGTTACGGTATTCCGAATATGAAACTGGAAAAATCTGTCGTAGACAGAAGAATTCATCTGATGGAAGAAGAAGGTGTGAAGTTTGTTCTGAATACCAATGTCGGAAAAGATATCACTGCAGAAGAACTTCTTAAGAAATATGACCGCGTGATCCTTGCATGTGGAGCATCTAATCCGAGAGACATCAAAGTTCCGGGACGAGAAGCAAAAGGTATTTACTTTGCTGTAGATTTTCTTGGAAAAGTTACCAAGACACTTTTGGATTCCAATTTTGAAAAAACGCCATATGAACTTGCAAAAGATAAACATGTACTTGTGATCGGTGGTGGCGATACCGGTAATGACTGTGTTGGAACAAGTATCCGCCTTGGAGCAAAATCTGTTACACAGCTTGAAATGATGCCGAAGCCGCCGGTAGAACGTGCAGCGAATAATCCGTGGCCTGAGTGGCCGAGAATCCTCAAAACGGACTATGGCCAGGAAGAGGCAATTGCAGTGTTTGGCCATGATCCGCGTGTATATCAGACAACGGTTACGGAGTTTATTGCAGATAAGAAAGGAAATGTCTGCAAGGCGAAGATCGTTAAACTAAAAAGTCAGAAAGATGAAAAGACAGGAAGAATGATGATGGTTCCGGTAGAAGGAACGGAAGAAGTCATTCCGGCAGATGTGGTTCTGATCGCAGCTGGATTTCTGGGAAGCCAGAAATATGTAACAGATGCATTTAAAGTATCGATTAACGGACGCACAAATGTTGAAACGAAACCTGAAGCGTATGAAACGTCTGTTTCGCGTGTGTTCACAGCGGGTGACATGCATCGTGGACAGTCTCTGGTTGTGTGGGCAATTCGTGAAGGACGTGAGGCTGCCAGAGCAGTAGATGAATCCCTGATGGGATATACAAATCTCTAAAAAGAGAGTTGACAAAGATCATGCAGATTGCTATAATACCTGCATGAACAAGGGCGTTCTTTTGGAGGGTAACCCTCCGAAAGTGCGCCCCTTTTTTATTTATTTTTAGATAATCATAAGGAGAGAATATTATGGGGAATTATACCAGAGAGGAAATATTACAGATGGTTGAGGAAGAAGACGTAGAATTTATCCGTCTTCAGTTTACCGATATGTTTGGGGCAATCAAAAATATCGCTGTAACCGCTCGGGAACTTCCTCGGGCGTTGAATAATCAGTGTGTGATAGATGGAGAACAGATTGCAGGAACATCGGGATTAAAAGATGCAGATCTGTATTTAAGACCAGTATTGGATACATTTGCGATTCTGCCATGGCGACCACAACAGGGAAAAGTAGCCCGAATGATCTGTGATCTGTATTTTCCGGATGGAACGCCATATAAGAACAGTCCAAGATATATTTTGGAAAATGTTGCAGGTAAGGCACAGGATGAAGGCTATACCTGTTATATTGATCCGGAATGTGAGTTTTTCCTGTTTCATACCGATGATAATGGAAATCCTACAACTGTGACACATGAGCAGGCGGGATACCTGGATATCAGTCCGCTGGATCTTGGAGAAAATGCGAGACGTGACATGGTTCTTACATTGGAAGATATGGGAATGGAAGTGGAGTCTTCTCATCATGAAGCTGCACCGGCACAGCATGAAATTGATTTCCGTTATGGTGAGATCCGTAAAATTGCAGATTGCATTACAACCTTTAAGATGGCAGTACGTATTGTTGCAAAAAGACATGGCCTTCATGCGACCTTTATGCCGAAGCCGAAAGCTGAAGTGAATGGATCTGGAATGCATATTCAGTTTTCTCTTATAAAAGATGGAAAGAATGTATTTGAAAGTTCACAGAATCACGGCGAGCTCAGTCAGGAAGCTTATTATTTTATTGGAGGTCTGCTGGCACACAGTAAGGAGATGGCTCTGATCACCAATCCAATAGTTAATTCTTATAAACGCCTTGTTCCGGGCTATGATGCACCAACAGAGCTTACCTGGACCGAAAATAATCAGAATTCACTTGTCAGGATTCCTGTTACCAGAGGTGAGGGAATTCGTGTAGAGCTTCGGAGTCCGGATACTTCAGCGAATCCATATGTTGTTCTGGCAATCTGCCTGGCAGCAGGACTGGATGGAATTAAAAATAAGATCACCCCAACGAAATCATCGAACCTCGAGACAAAGGGTCAGCAGGCAGAACATCTTCCGTCAACGCTGAAAGAGGCAATTGATTATTTTGAAGAAAGCAGCTGGGTAAAAGAAGTACTTGGTGAAGAATTCTGTGATCAGTATATAACGGCCAAAAAAAATGAATGGCTTAGATATACCAGGCAGGTTACTGACTGGGAAATTGCAGAATATCTGTATCGCCTGTAAGCATGTGGCCTTGTAGGAGAAACGTATGAGGTCTGAAGGAGGAGAGACACTGGTATGAGCAGCATTGTTATTGCATTACCAAAAATAGAAGATGCCAGAAAAATCCGTAGCGTTCTGGAACGCCATGGGTTTGCGGTAGCCTCTGTATGTAGTACTGCTTCTAATGCTCTTTCCAGTGCTTCTGAACTTGGAAGTGGCGTGCTGATCTGTGGACATCGGCTGCCAGATATGAATTATCTGGATCTGGCAGAGTGTATGCCAAGGGATTTCGAGATGCTGCTTCTGGCATCTGCGAGAGTGATCTGTGAAGTACCGCCATCAATTTTATTAGTAGAAATGCCGATGAAAGCGAGTGATCTGGTTAATACAGTAAGTATGATTCTGATGCAGCAGGAACGAAAAAGGCGCAGGGAGAAGAAAAAGCCAAAGCTTCGTACTGAAAAAGAGCAGAATTATATATCTAATGCAAAAATGATGCTGATGCAGAGAAATCATCTGAGTGAGGATGAAGCATACCGATATATTCAGAAATCAAGTATGGATTCCGGAACAAACATGGTAGAAACAGCACAGATGCTTCTGATGCTGTTATACGAAAGTTAAATAAAAAAGACTAGATATATGGAGGATGAGGAAATGGAGTTTTTGAACGGTATTTGCAAAAAAGAAGTAACCGAGTGGGATGAACTGACTGGTACTTCTCTCTTAAATCAGGAAGTAGTTCTGGAAGGAGCCGTTCACAGCATCCGTAATATGGGCGATGTGGCTTTTGTGATCCTGAGAAGACGAGAGGGACTTTTTCAGACTGTTGTAGAAAATGAAAAAGCAAATCTTTCCATTCATGATCTGAAAGAGGCTATGACTCTCCGTGTGAAAGGAATTCTCCATGAGGAAGAACGAGCACCTCATGGAAGAGAAGTCCGTGTTCAGGAGATCGAGATTCTTTCATCACCGGCGGAACCAATGCCGCTGGCAATTGATAAATGGAAATTAAATACATCTCTGGAGGCAAAACTGAATTTACGTCCGATCGCACTCCGTAATATTCAGGAGCGTTCTAAATTCAAGATTCAGGAAGCTCTGGTACGTGCGTTCCGTGATTTCCTCTATGAGCAGGGTTTTACAGAAATTCATACACCTAAGATCGGAGCAAGAGGTGCCGAGGGTGGAGCAAACCTGTTTAAATTCAGCTATTTCCACAAACCGGCTGTTCTTGCACAGAGCCCACAGTTTTATAAACAGATGATGGTGGGTGTGTTTGACAGGGTATTTGAAACAGGTCCGGTATTCCGTGCAGAAAAACATAACACGAAACGTCATTTGAACGAATATACCAGTCTCGATTTTGAAATGGGTTATATCGATGGATTTGAAGACATTATGGGTATGGAGACGGGATTTCTTCAGTATGCAATGGAACTTCTGAAGAAGGATTATTCAAAAGAACTTCAGATCCTGAAAATTCAGCTTCCAAAAGTAGATCAGATTCCAGCAGTTCGTTTTGATAAAGCTAAGGAACTGGTTTCCGAAAAATATAATCGTAAGATCCGCAATCCATATGATCTGGAACCGGAAGAAGAAGCTTTGATCGGAAGATATTTCAAAGAAGAATACAATGCAGATTTTGTGTTTGTTACACATTATCCGTCGAAGAAACGTCCATTCTATGCAATGGATGATCCACAGGATGATAAATTTACACTGAGTTTTGACCTTCTGTTCCATGGACTGGAAGTTACAACAGGCGGTCAGCGAATCCACGACTATAATCAGCTGAAAGCAAAGATCGCTGCACGAGGTATGGAAGAAGAAGGTATGGAACAGTATCTGGATACCTTCAAACACGGTATGCCACCTCACGGAGGACTTGGTATCGGTCTGGAACGTCTGACTATGCAGCTTCTTGGTGAGGAAAATGTCCGTGAGGCATGTCTGTTCCCGAGAGATCTGAACAGACTGGAGCCGTAAAAAAGGAGGAAGAAAAATGGCAGAGCATAAGATTTCCAATGAGGTCATGGCCAACACCGAGCTTCTGGCCAAGCTGGCCCTCACCGATGAAGAAAGAGAAAAATCCCGCCAGGAAATGGAAAAAATCCTGGGTTATGTAGATAAACTGAACGAACTCGGCACTGAAGGCGTGGAGCCGCTGATCTCTCTTTTCCCCGTGGAAAATGTGTTCCGCGAGGACAAAGTGGTAAACGGCGACATGAGAGATGAACTGGTGGATCTGGCGCCCCGCAAGAAGGACGGCCAGTATCTGGTACCGAAGACAGTCGAGTAGGGAGGACCGATATGGATATTTTGGAAAACACAGCCCTTTCACTGGGGAAAAAGATCCGGCAGAAGGAGATCAGCGTGAGAGAAGCCGTAAAAGCCTCCCTTGACCAGATCGACAGACAGGAGCCGAAGATCCATGCTTTTCTGGATGTGGATGAGAAAAAAGTATACGCGCGGGTAAAAGAAGTTGAGGAAGGCATTAAGGCCGGCCGCTACAGAGGCCCGCTGGCAGGCGTGCCCATTGCAGTCAAAGACAACATCTGCACGAAGGGTCAGAAAACCACCTGCGCTTCAAAGATTCTTGGAAACTTCGTTCCGCCCTACAATGCCTCTGCTGTAGAAAAGCTCAACGAGGCAGGCATGATCGTCATTGGAAAAACAAACATGGATGAGTTCGCCATGGGAAGCACCACAGAGACTTCCGCCTTTGGCATCACCCATAACCCCTGGAATACCAACCATGTACCCGGCGGTTCTTCAGGTGGTTCCTGTGCGGCTGTAGCGGCAGGAGAAGCCTTTGCGGCCCTGGGTTCCGACACCGGCGGTTCCATCCGTCAGCCTGCCAGCTTCTGCGGCGTAGTCGGCCTCAAGCCCACCTACGGTGCTGTATCCCGGTACGGCCTGGTGGCATTTGCCTCCTCGCTGGATCAGATCGGTCCCTTCGGCCGCACTGTGGAAGACGTTGCCATGCTGTTCAGCGCCATCTGCGGCCGTGACTTCTGGACGGAGGGCCGCACGGCTGAGAAGCTGGGCCTTTCCGGCAAGACTGCCGCCGAGATCCAGGAAATGGTCCGCTGAGACGGGAGAGGGAGAACGAGTATGAATGTCATGGAAGCGATGCAGGCCCGCAGAAGCGTGCGGAAGTA